>JAESFT010000046.1_pt1 | contig 288540 bp, 281 predicted proteins | sample 9269451 | NCBI WGS metagenome assembly JAESFT01 (sample SAMN14502557, study PRJNA617106) | algae metagenome | isolation source: Scytonema hyalinum WJT4-NPBG1 and co-occurring heterotrophs from well... | place: USA: Mojave Desert, Joshua Tree National Park, California | collected 2006-05-25
TCCAGCTCCCCGACGGGGAGTTCGACACGCTGGGGGGCTACGTGCAGGACACGCTCGGCCGCGTCCCTGCTGTAGGCGACGGCGTGCCGCTGCAGGACGTGCGGCTCGTCGTCGAGGAGATGGACGGACGGCGGGTCGCGGCGGTGCGGGTCGACCACCCGGACGGACCGGACCGGGCTCCTGCGCGGCCCTCGCCGGCGTAGCGCCCGGGTCGTCGGTCCGTGCGGGTCGGCCTCCGGTGTCGTCGCACCGGGGAGCCGGGGAGCCGGGGAGCCGGGGAGCCGGGGAGCCGGCGCGGTGCGGCTGCACCCTCGCGACCTTGCCGGACGACCCCTCCGCGGGCGAGCAGGACGACCGGACGAGGGCCGCGGCCCGGCACCTGTCGGCGGTGGTGGAGTGGTTCCGGCACTGCGGCCCCCCTCCTGGCGCACTCGCGCGAGCACCTCTCCCACGGCGAGCGCGTGAGCGATCCCGGAGCGCTGGGTCCGGCCGCCGAGCGCAGCGGGCCGCGCGGGACCGGGTTCGACCCGGCGCGGTGGGACCTCTGCGGCGCCGGCTGCAGGGCGGTGGCCGCGGACGGCGGGGAGACCGGCGGACCGGCCCGGCACGCCCGCGACCTCGTGGTGGCCGTCGACGCCGGGATCGTCGACGCGTCCTGATCGGCGGACGGTAGGTGATCTTCGGCCTGCGGCTGAGCGGTGATCGCGGAGCGCCGAGCGAGAGATCGTCTGCCCTGTGCGTGAGCAGGTCGTGGCGATCCGTCACGGGTCCGGCCCGGCAGCCGGAGGGCGCCGGGGGCGCTCGTTGACACCGCACCGACCGCCCGGCAACGTTGCCGGTGTCCGTGCACGTCGTTCGGCCGGACGCGCGTGTTACCCGCATCGACGGTGATGCGCACGACAGTCCCCGACGGCAGGCCGACCCGCCGGCGTCGGGCTCCGGGGCCGCCGCCCCGGTGACCGCTCCCCATCCCCATCCCCGGCCCCGCCGCCCGGTGGCGCCGCACACGAGAGGCACCGCCATGAGCAGCATCGACCACGCGCTGGACGCCGCGGCCAGCATCAGGGGCGCCTTCGCGGTCGCCCTCGTCGACTACGAGAGCGGCCTGACCCTGGGCTCCCGCGGGGGCAGCGCCGAGTTCGACCTCGACGTGGCCGCCCCCGGCAACAGCGAGGTCGTCCGGACGAAGCTGCAGGTGATGGAGCAGCTGGGTCTGCGGGAGACGATCGAGGACATCCTCATCACCCTCGACACCCAGTACCACCTGATCCGCCCCATCTGGAACCGGACCAGCGACAGGCTGTTCTTCTACCTCGCGCTGAACCGCGCCCAGGCCAACCTCGCGCTGGCCCGGCGCGATCTCCGGATCATCACCGAGCGCTTCTACATGGACGACCCGTCGGCGGCGCCGTTCGTCGACCGGGCCGACGGCGGGCTGTTCACCCAGCCGACCCGGCGCTGATCCGGCCGTGCGCGGAACGACACGATCCGGACGCGATCCGGACCTGCGGGCCCTGGTCGCCGACGCGCTGGGCGGTCGGACGGCGGAGCGGGTCGTCGCGGTGACGCTGGTCGACCCGGCCAGCGGCCTGCTGCTCGACGGCTCCGACGACCTCGCGGGCGAGACGCCGCACACCTCGGGGAGTGGTGTGTGGGACGTCGAGCTGGCCGGGGCGTGCCACGCCGATCTGTGGCGGGCCGCGGTGCTGGGCACGCCGGCCCGGCTCGGCGGGTCCGGTGAGCTGCTGGTCGGCACGATCTCACCGGGATCGGGGCCGTGGCACCACGTCCTGCGGCTGACGCCGGACGCGCCCGGCGGCGCGGTCCTGCTGGGGGTGGTCCTGCGGGGCCGGCGGTGGCGCGCGGAGCTGGCGCGCCGCCGCCTGCGCTCGCTGCCCGTGGCGGCGTTGACCGCGGCCCTGCTGCGCGACGGCCCGGCCGCGGGGCGCGCCGCCGGCGTCCCCGCGGTCCCCCTGGACGCCGCGCCGGCGGGGGACCGGCGGGCGGAGGCGGAGCCGGCTGGTCCCGCGGGGCCGCGACCGGCGGACGGCGGACCGGCGTCCGCACGCCCGTCCGGACCCCGCCCGCCCGCGGCGATCGCCCCGGCGCCCCCCGCTCCCGCGTCCGGCGCGACGTGGCCGGCGCGGCTGCGGACCGGCGGCGGGCCCCCGGCCGCCGGGACCCGTCCCGTCCTGGTCCGGCGGGATGAGCGACCGGCACCGGGCGGCCGCCGTGCGGAATGACGCGGCCGGGCGCGCGGAGCGCCGGCGGTCCCACCTCGAGCGGTTCGGCGAGATCGACGAGGCCGTCGCCGCGGTGCAGCGCGACCTCGAGGCGGCCACCGCGCAGCGTCCGGACGGCGCACCCGAGTGGGACGAGGTCGCCCTCGCCGCGGTGCGCAGCCTGCTCGGCCTGGTGCAGCGCCACCGGAGCGGCGACCTGGTCCTCCTGGAACCGGCCAGCGGCCTGGCCGTGCGCGTCCGGAGCGAGGGCGGGGCGCCGAGCGCTGCGCTCGTCGCGGTCCCGCCGCCGGTCGACGAGGGGCCCGCGGCCGACGTCGACCCGCTCCCCGACGACCCGGTCGACGACCCGGCCCCGCCGCCGGACGGCGGGTCCGGTCGCGGACCGCTGCGCGCCTTCCACCCGGACCTGCGCGAGGAGCTCGAGGAGCGCAGGCGCGCGGCGCGGGAGCGCTTCGTCCGCCCCGGGTGACCGGCGCCGGGGGTCGGTGCGGGACGGCCCCCGGACCGGTCACGCCGCTCCGGCCCCCGCCGCCCCCGCCGCGCGGTCGAGCTCCTCGACGACGACGGCCGCGAGCTGGTCGACGCCGGGCCGTTCGACGGGCAGGTGGCCGGCGCGCTCCAGCAGCACGACCCGGCGGTGCCGGGCGGGGATGCGGTGCAGGAACCGCAGGCTGGCCTCGACGGGCGTCCAGCGGTCCGCGGCCGGGTGGGCGAGGACGACGGGGCAGCGGTCGAAGTCCTCGGGCTCCACGGCGGGGACCGACTCCGCGAAGGTGCGGAACCACCCCAGCGGCATCGCCGTGCCGCCCGCGGTCGGGTCGCGCGACACGAGCCGGGCGAGGCGGGCGTCGTCGGTGATCCGCTCCACGGGGGCGACCCACCGCACCGGCACGCGGAGCCGGTCGAGCCGGCGCAGCCGGGGGAGCAGGGCCGCGGCCGCGTCGCCCACCGGGCGGCGGGCGGTGCAGCGCCGGACGAGCGGGTCGCGCGGGTCGAGCAGGGAGCTCACCACGAGCCCGGCGGCCCCGACGGCGGCCACGGCGTCGTATGCCAGCATCCCACCGAGCGAGAACCCGACCACGACCACCGGGCCGTGCGCGGCCTCGGCGCGCAGCAGGTCCCGCGCGCAGGCCCGCCAGTCGTCGTACCGGACGCCGCGCCGGTCCGGCACGCGGGTGAGCCCGTAGCCCGGCAGGTCCGGGCACACCGCCGCGTAGCCCGCGCGTGCGGCCGCCACGGCGGCGGCGGCCACGAGCCGGCCGTTGCCGCCGCCGCCGTGCAGGACCAGCAGCCGGGCGCGCGCCCCGACCGGGCCGTACCGGTCGAGGTGGATCCGGTGGCCCCGCCAGTCCCACCACTGCTCGCGCGGCGTCGCGACGTCGTCGGTGCCCACGCGGTGCGGTTCGGGGACCCAGCGCTGGACCTCGCGCCAGGTGCCATGATCGGTGTCGTCGGAGTAGGTGCGTACGTCCACGTCCCCAGGATCCGGACGGACCCCGGATCCCGGTACTCGCGTTCGAGGAGGAGCACGTGACCACCCGCCGGCGCGCTCTGGACCCCCGCCGACGTCCCCGGCAGCGCCGCTCGCGGGACACCGTGTCGTTCTTGATGGAGGCGGCGGCTCAGGTCTTCGGCGAGCGCGGGTACGAGCGGACCACCACCGACCGCGTCGCCGAGCGGGCCGGGGTGTCCATCGGGACGCTCTACCAGTACTTCCCGAACAAGGACGCGCTGCTGCTCGCCCTGGCGCGGGAGCACCTCGGTCACGCGCGGACCGTGTTCGACGACGTCGCCGCCGGGCTGCGCGCCGCCGAGCCGCCGCTGCCCGACGTCGTGCGCCGGCTGGTCGAGGCGGCCGCCGCGCTCAACGACCGGCCCGTCCACGCCGTCCTCGTCGACGAGGCGCCCCGCCCGCCGGAGCTGCAGGCGGAGCTGGCCGCGCTGCACGCGGCGGTGGCCGAGGAGGTCGCGTCGCACCTGCGCCGGCTGGGGGCGGGCGGGCCGGATCCCGCGGCGACCGCGCTCGTGCTCGTCCACGCCGTCGACGGGGTGGTGCACCGGACGGTGCTGCGCCCTCCGCCGGGGGCGACCCGCGAGTCGTGCGTCGAGGAGGCCGTGGCGCTGTGCCTCGGCTACCTCGGACTGCGCGGCGGGCCCACGGGGACGGTGCCGGACGAGTCCGTCCGTCCCTGAGAGGAGCCTCGGCAGACGGACGAACGCGGTTGGGCCGTCGGCCGAGCCGCCCACCGTTCGGCGCACCCGCCCGGCCGGACGTCCGCTCCCGTTCTCAGGGCGGTGACGGTCGCCCCGACCGCTCCTTACGGTGCCGGACGTGCCCCCCGAGCAGTCGACCGCCGCCCGACCCCGGGTGGCGGCGTTCCTGGTCGCGCTCGTCCTGGTCGGTGCGGCCGCGTGGACCGCGGGCCGGGTCAGCAGCCCGCCCCTGCCCCTGCCCGAGCTCCCGAAGCCGGCGGTGCTCGGCGGACCCGGGGCGGGCGCCGCGGACGGCGCTCCGGTCGCGGTGCTCCCCCACGGCGGCGGAGGCCACTCCGGATGAACGGTGCAGCATGAGCGGCCCGGGATGAGCACCGGCACGGACCTGGACGAGCGGCGCGGCGCCGCGCCGCCGGCCCCGGCCGTCCCCGGGTCCGGAGCCGGACCGGCCGACCGGGCCGGTGCGACGGACCCCGGCACCCTGCGTCGGCACTTCACGGTGTCGGCGGCGCTGACGGTGCCGGTGCTGCTGCTCTCGTGGTTCCCGCTGCTCCAGTTCCCCCACTGGCCGTGGGTCGCCCTGGCCCTCGCGCTGCCGGTGGTGGGCTGGGGCGCGCTGCCGCTGCACCGGGCGGCGCTCGCCCGGCTGCGCGAGGGGTCCGCCTCGTCGGACACGCTCGCGTCGACGGCGGTGCTGGTCGCGCTCGGCGCCTCGGTGGCGGCGCTGGTCGTGAGCGTGCCGGGCGTCGGGCAGGCGGTGCCCCTCGCCGTGCTCGGCAGCGGCGGGGCGGGCCGGCTGCACCTCGACGTGGCGACGGCCCTCACGACCGCCCTGCTGGGCGCGCGGCTGCTCGGCCGCACCGCGGCGACGGACGGCGACCGGCGCCCCCCGTGGTCCGTGCCCGCGGTGCTGCTGCTGGCCGTCGCGGCCGGCGGGTTCTGGGCGGGGGCCGGGGCGGGGCGGCCCGCGGCGGTCGCCATCGCCCTCGCGGTCCTCGTCGCCGCCTGCCCGGTCGCGCTCGTCCTGGCCGAGCCGGCCGCCGTGCTGGCCGCCGCCCGGGCCGCGCGGTGGCGGGGTGCGGTCGGGGTGACGCCGGCCGTCCTCGGCCGGGTGCGCCGCGTCACGACCGTCCTGCTGGGGTCCGGCGCGCTCACCGGCGGCCCGCGTTCCGACGCCGTGGCCCGCCTCCGCGGCCTCGACCTCGACCCGGTCCTGCTCACCGCCGACGGGGCGGCCGCCGCCCGCGCGCTCGCCGCCCGCTCCGGCATCGACACCGAGGCCGTGGCCGCGGGCCTCCCGCCGCACGAGCAGGTCGCCGCCGTGCGCCGCCTGCAGCGCGCCGGGTGCGTCGTGGCCGTCGTCGGGGGCCCCGGCGACGGGCCCCTCCTGGTCGCCGCGGACGTCGGGCTGGCCCCGGCCCCCGGCCCCGGGGACGTGGTGCTGGCGACCCCGGACCTCGACGCGGCCGTCGACGTGCTGGAGCTGGGCCGGCGCACCGGCGCGGTCGCCCGCACCGGCGGGGCGTGGGCCCTGGCCGTCGCGGTGCCGGGCACGGGCCTGGCCGCCGCGGGCCTGCTGCACCCGTCGGTCGCGGTCGCGGTGGTGGCCCTGGGGGCGGCGCTCGTCGCGGTCCGGAGCCTCACCGGGTTCCACGGCGCGGGGCCGCACGGGCCGGATCCGTCCCTCCCCGCCGGGTAGGTCCGGCGGTCCCGCCCGTCCGGCGCCGGCCCGGTCCAGCCCCTACCGTGGGCCCGTCGCAGTCGGTGCAGCCGGTCCGTCCGGTGGGAGGGTCGGGGAGGACCGCGCAGTGGACGCAGCGCCGCAGCTCCTGCTGGAGCTGCCCGCCGACCCGTCCTGCCTGAAGGCGGTGCGCACGCGGACGCAGGGCTGGCTGGTCGCCGCCGGCTGGCCCGACGAGGACGCCGACGACGTCGTGTACGCCGTGAGCGAGGCCGCGTCCAACGCGATCGAGCACGCCTACCCGCCCGGTCCCCGCCCCCTCGGCCGGAACGGGCGCGGACCCGAGCTGCGGATCACCGGGACCGTCCTCGGCGACGCGAGCAACGGGTTCTGCGTCGAGGTGCGGGTGCGCGACCACGGCCGCTGGCGGCCCCCGCCGGCCGATCCGGGGCACCGCGGGCGCGGCCTCGCGGTGATGCGCTCCTCGCTCGCGTCGGTCACGATCCGCACCGGGCGCGCCGGCACCGAGGTCGTCCTGGTGAGCCCGCGGCTCGCGCGGCTGCGCCCGGACCGCGTCCCGGGCCCGTCGCGGCGCCGCCCGGCGCCGATGGCCGTCGCCGAGGTCGAGGTGGCCGTGCCCGCCGCGTCCGCCCGCACGGCGGCCTGGCGCGACGCCCACCGGCAGCACCACCGCCGCGTCCGGCTGGCGCTCGCCCGGGCCGCGGAGGCGCAGCGCCGCAGCACCGAGAACCTCCGGCGGGCCGAGGAGCTGGTTGCCGCGGCGCAGCAGCGGCGGATCCGCGCGGCCGGCACCGGGGCCCCTCGGGACCGCACGCCGGTCGCCGCGGGCCCGACCCGGTAGCCGGCGCCCCACCCGCGGCGGGGCTCAGTCCGGCGGGTCGACGGCGACGACCCGCCAGCGCCCGTCCAGCCCGGCCGCGCTGTGGGTCACCATCAGCACGCTGCGCTCGTCGCGGGCCAGCCGGTCGAGCACGCGCGCGGCCAGGGGCGCGTCGAGGTGGGCGGTCGGCTCGTCGAGCAGCAGGACGCGGGCGGGGGACAGCAGCGCCCGGGCCAGCGCGAGGCGGGCGCGCTCGCCGGCGGAGAGCCGCTGCCCGCCCTCGCCGATCCAGCCGTCGAGCCCGACGGCCGCCAGGACGTCGTCGAGCTCGACCCGCCGCAGCGCCTCCTCCAGCTCGGCGTCGGTCGCGTCCTGGCGGGCCAGGCGCAGGTTGCCGGCCAGGCCGCCGCCGAGCACCTGCGGGGCCTGCGGCGCCCAGGCGGTCGCCGCGCGGACGTCGGCCAGGGCGAGGTCGCGCAGGTCGGTGCCGCCGAGGGTCACCCGGCCGGTGTCGGGGTCGCGGGCGCGCAGCGCGAGCGCCAGGACGCTGCTCTTCCCGGCGCCGCTGGGGCCGGTCAGCGCCACCTTCTCCCCGGGGCCCAGGCGCAGGGAGAACCCCTCCAGCGCGGGACGGGTGCTGTCGGGGTAGGTCAGCGCCACGCCGGAGAGCTCCAGCGCGCTCCCGGGGACGGGCACCGGGGCCGGCGGGTCGGTGACGGCGGGCGGGGCGGCGTCGAGCGCGGCCACCCGCCCGGCCGCCGCGCGCACGCCGTCCGCCGCGGTCCAGGCCGCGCCGAGCCCGCCGACGGCCTCGAACGACCCGAGCACGCCGAGCGCGGCCGCCGCGAGCAGCACGGGATCGGTCGCGCCGTCCGCCACGTCCCAGCCGACCAGCCAGAGCGCGGCCACCAGCCCGAACGCGGGCACGCCCTCGCGCAGCGCGGTCGTCAGCGCCGTCAGCCGCGCCGTGGCGCGCTCGGCGTCGGCCTGCCGGTCGAGCTGCAGGTCCAGCGCGCGCAGCGCGGTCGCACCGCCGTCGCCGGTGAGGTGGTCGGGCAGCCCGCGCACCAGGTCGAGCACGTCGGCGCCGAACGCGGCGTCGGCCCGCGCCACGGCGACGGCCGCCCGGCGCCCGGCGCGGCGCGCCACCACGGGCACGGCCACCCCGAGCACGAGCAGCAGCCCGGCCAGCACGAGCGCGAGGGCGGGGGAGACCAGCGCCGTGAACCCGACGGCGACCGCCCCGGCCAGCGCGGCGACGGCGGCGGGGGCGGCGAGGCGGACGAACACGCCCTGCAGCTCGTCGACGTCGGCGCGGACGCGGGCGAGCAGCTCGCCGCCGCGCGCCCCGGTCAGGGCGGCCGGGGCGAGCGGGACGAGCCGCTCCAGCAGCCCGGCGCGCAGCCGCCCGACGAGCCGCAGCGTGAGGTCGTGGGAGATCAGCCGCTCGACGTAGCGCAGCGCCGCGCGGGCGACCCCGAACAGCCGGACGCTGGTGATCAGCGGCATGAGCACCAGCAGCGTCGCCGGCTGCTGCGCGGCCCCGCTGATCAGCGCCCCGGAGGAGGAGAGCAGCGCCGCCCCCGACAGCACGGTGAGCGCGCCGAGCACGACCGCGAGCACCGCCCGCCGGGGCGGCAGCAGGCGCAGGACGGCGATCACGACGGCCCCTCCGGTCCTCGTGAGCGGCGAAGGGAGTCAGAGCACGGCTCGGCGCGCACGGGCGCCGCAGGCGCGCTCACGGGACCAGCTCCCGCAGCCGGCCGTCCAGCTCCACGACGCGGTCGTGCAGCGCCAGCGGGGCGGAGCGGTGGGTGATCGTGAGGACCGTGCGGCCCTGGGAGAGGTCGGCCAGCGCGGCGAGGACCTCGGCCTCGCCGCCCGGGTCGAGCTGGGAGGTCGGCTCGTCGAGCACGACCACCGCCGCGTCCTTGACGAACGCCCGCGCGAGCGCGATCCGCAGCCGCTCGCCGCCGGACAGCCGCGCCCCGTCCTCGCCGAGCGGGGTGTCCGCCCCCCGGGGCAGGTCCGCGACGAACGTCGCGCGCGCCCGCGCCAGCGCCCGCGCCACCTCGGCGTCGGTGGCGTCCGGGCGGCCCAGGCGGACGTTGTCGGCGACCGTGCCGGGCAGCAGGTAGGGCCGCTCGGGGACGTAGGCGGTGCGGGCCCGCCACGCGTCGGCGTCGATCCCGGCCAGCGGGACCCCGTCGACGAGCACGGCGCCCCGCTCGGGCGGGGTCAGCCCGAGCAGCAGCCGGGCCAGCGTCGTCTTGCCCGCGCCGCTGGGGCCGACCAGCGCGGTGCGCGAGCCGGGCGGCAGGTCGAGGTCCACGCCGTCGACGACCGGGCCGACGCCCACCCCGACCAGCCGGACGTGGGGGACCCCGGCGGGCAGCGGGCGGTCCCCGCGGGCCGGCACCGGCGCGTCCAGCAGCGCGAACAGCCGGTCCGCAGCGGGGCGGCCCTCCAGGCTCGCGTGGTGGTCGGCGCCCAGCGCGCGCAGCGGCGCGAAGAACTCCGGGGTGAGCAGCAGCACGAGCAGCGCGGTCGCGAACGGCAGGTGCCCCTCGAACAGCCGCACGCCCACCGTCACCGCGACCAGCGCCGTGCACAGCGTCGCCCCGAACTCCAGCACGAACCCGGACAGGAACGCCGTGCGCAGCACCTTCATCGTCGCCGCCCGGTAGCCCTCGCTGACCTCGGTGAGCCAGCGGACCGACCCGCGGGCCCGCCCGAAGGTCACCAGCGTCGGCAGCACGCGCAGGGTGTCGACGAGCAGCGCGCCCAGCCGGCCGAGGGTCTCCCACTGCTCGCGCGCCGACGCCGCGGCCTGCGTCCCGACCAGCCAGAGGAACACCACGACCACCACCCCGCCCACCAGCAGCAGGCCGCCGCTGGGCGGGTCGAGCACGAGCACGGTGAGGGCGACGAGCCCCGGCACCACGACGGCGGTGGCCGAGCCGGGCAGGAACCGGCCGACCACGCCGTCCAGCTTCGCCACGCCCTCGGTCGCCGTCGTGACGAGCTCGCCGGCGCGCTCGCCGGTCACGGCGTCCGGCCCGCGGCGCAGCAGGGTGCGCGCCAGCTCCGCGCGGGCCTCGCGCCGCACCCGGGTCGACGTCCGCGCGGCCGCGAGGTCGCGCAGGGCCACCAGCCCGGCGCGCGCGAGCCAGGCGGCGAGCGCGCCGCCGAGCAGCCCGGCCGCCGACCCCGGTGCGGCCGTGCGCTCGAAGACGCCGACGACGAACGCCGTCACCAGCGCCCACTGCACCAGCAGCAGCGCCCACACCCCGACGCCCAGCAGCACGGAGACGACCACCAGCCGCCGGACCCCGGGCCGCCCGAGCAGCCGGCGCATCCCCGACCCGCCCCGGGCCTCCTCCGTCGGCCCTGCCGTCCCCCCGGCCGACCCGCCCCGGGCCTCCTCGCTCAGCCCCGCCATCCCCCTAGTAGCCCTTGGCCAGGCTGCCCTCGTCGGGCCGGATGCGTTCGCGGAACACGTAGTAGTTCCAGATCTGGTAGCCGATGATCAGCGGCAGGAAGATCGCGCCGACCCAGGTCATGAGCTCGAGGGTGTAGGGCTGGCTGGCCGAGCCGCGCAGCGTCAGGCTCAGCGCCGGGTCGATCGTGGAGGGCAGCACGACCTGGCGCTGGTAGAGCGAGATGAAGATCGTGACGGTGGAGAACACGATCGTCAGTCCGCTCATGACGAAGGCGAGCGCGTCGCGCTTGAGGGTCAGCGCGAGCCAGATGCTGGCCAGCGTCGCGGCCGCCGCGATCGGGAAGATCCACGGCAGGAACCCGAAGTTGGCGAACAGGCCCTCGGTCACGTAGCCCATGACGACGAAGGTCAGGATCGCGACGGTGGCGAGCGCGCCCCAGCGCAGCGCCGCGGCCCGCGCCCGCGTGTAGAGCTCGGTGTCGGTGTGCAGGCGCAGCAGCAGGAAGTTGGCGCCGTGCAGCACGAACAGCAGCAGCGTGGCCGCTCCGCCGACCAGCGAGAACGGGGTGAACAGCTCCCCGATCCCGCCCTCGACGTCCGCCGAGGCGTTGAGCGGCAGCCCCTCGATGATCTTGGCCATGATCACGCCCCAGAGGAACGCGGGGATCGCGCTGCCGGTGAAGGACATCCAGTCCCAGAAGTCGCGCCAGCGCTGCTGGTCGACCTGGTTGCGGTACTCGAAGGAGACCCCGCGCAGCAGCAGGGCCAGCAGGATGATCACGAACAGCGGGTACATCCCGCTGAACAGCGCGCCGTACCAGATCGGGAACGTCGAGAACATGACGCCCGCCGCGGCGAGCACCCACACCTCGTTGCCGTCCCAGAACGGGCCGATGGTGCCGGTCAGCGCCCGCTCCTCGGCCTCGGTGCGGGCCAGCAGCGGCCGCAGCATGTCGACGCCGAAGTCGAAGCCCTCGAGGAAGAAGTACAGGGTGAAGGTCAGCGCGAGCAGCCAGAACCACAGCGTGATCAGGTCCACGCCTAGTCCTCCCGCCCGTAGCCCTGGGGCCGGCTGTAGTCCGGCGCGGGCGCCGACGCCATCTGCGCCGCCGGCTGCCGGTGCACGCCCGCCCGGGCGGTGGAGGAGAGCAGGAAGATGTCGAGCCCGATCAGCCCCAGGTACACCACCCACAGCCCGATCAGGCCCGCGAGCACCTCACCGGTCGTGTTGGCGCTGACGCCCTCGTCCACGGTGAGCAGGCCGTAGACCATGAACGGCTGGCGCCCCATCTCGGTGGTGATCCACCCGGTGAAGTTCGCGATCCACGGCAGCGGCACCAGGTAGACCAGGGTCCGCAGGTACCACCGCTGCTCCTCCAGCTTCTCGCGCTTGCGCCACCACAGGAACAGCCCGGCGAACGCGGCGAGCAGCAGCAGCGACCCGATGGCGACCATGATCCGGAACGACCAGTACACCCAGGTGACCGGCGGGATGTACTCGCCGGGGCCGTAGAGCTCCTGGTAGCGCTCGTTGAGCCCGATCATGCCCTCGTAGCCGGCGGACAGGTTGTTCTCGGCGAGGATCGAGCCGACGAAGGGGATCTCGATGCTGAAGTCGTTGCGCCGCTCCTCCTCGTTGATGTCGGCGACCAGCGACCAGGGCGCGGGCGGCGGGGAGTCCTCCCACTGCGCCTCCATCGCGGCGAACTTCATCGGCTGGTCATCGCGGGCGTACTGCGCCGCGGTGTGCCCGCTCGTCGCGGAGAACACGGTGCCGATCGCGGCGAAGACCAGCGCGATCCGCAGGGCGGGGGAGAACACCTCGACGTCGCGGCGGCGCAGCAGGTGGTAGGACGCGATGGCCAGGACGAAGAACGCCGCCACGGTCCACGCGCTGCCCTGGACGTGGAGGAAGTACAGCCAGGCCTTGTAGTTGAACACGACCTCGCTGAAGCTGATCAGCACCGCCTGGCCGCCCACGACCTCGTAGCCGACCGGCCGGTGCATCCACGCGTTGGCCAGCACGATCCAGAACGCGCTGACCTGGGTGCCGATGGCGACGATCCAGATCGACGCCAGGCGCATCCACGGCTTGAGCCGGTCCTTGCCGAACCACCACAGGCCGATGAAGGTGCTCTCGAGGAAGAACGCCATCAGCACCTCGAGCGCCAGCGGGACCCCGAAGATGTTGCCGACGAAGAAGGAGAACTCGCTCCAGTTCATCCCGAACTGGAACTCCTGCACGATGCCCGTCACCACGCCGACGGCGAAGTTGATCAGGAACAGGTGACCGAAGAAGTTGGTCATCCGGTCGTAGGTGTCCGCCTTGCCCTGTCGCCGGTGCACGTAGGCGAAGGTCTCCATGACCGCGATGAGGAAGGCCAGGCCGACCGTGAGGGAGACGAAGAAGAAGTGGAAGATGCTGGTCGAGGCGAACTGGAAGCGCGAGAGGTCTACCACGACCTGATCCATGCCCCGCAGGTTCCCGCTCCGCAGCGGACCAACCGGACATCTGCCGGGTCCGTCCGGGCGACACCGGTCACGTCCCCGCACCGGCTCCGGTGGTGACCCCGACCTGGGCCGACGGCGACGCCTACGAGCCGTTCGTCGGGCGGTGGAGCCGCCGCGTCGCCCCCCGGTTCGCCGCGTGGCTGGGGGAGGCCGACGACTGGTGCGACGTGGGCTGCGGCACCGGCGCGCTCGCCCACGCGGTCCTCGCCGGCCCGGCCCGGCGCGTCCTGGGCGTCGACCCCTCGGCGGCCTTCCTCGAGGTGGCCCGGCGCGGCGCCGACGACCGCTTCACCGGCGTCGTGGGGCACGCCGCCGCGATCCCGGCGGGCGACGGCGGGTTCGACCGCGTCGTCGCCGCGCTCGTCCTCACCTTCGTGCCCGACCCCGCCGCCGCGCTGGCCGAGATGCGCCGGGTCGCCCGCCCCGGCGGCGTCGTCGCCGCCTACGTCTGGGACTACGCGGAGGGCATGCAGCTGCTGCGCCGGTTCTGGGACGCCGCCGTCGCCCTCGACCCGGCCGCCGCGGCGCTCGACGAGGGCCGCCGCCCCGGCGGGCTCGCCCGGCCCGGCCCGCTGGTCGACCTGTTCACCGGCGCGGGGCTGCACGACGTCGCCGTCGAGCCGATCGTCGTCGACACCGTGTTCCGCGACGCCGACGACCTGTGGCTGCCCTTCCTCGGGGGGCAGGGCCCGGCCCCGGGGTACGTCGTCGGCCTGCCCGCGCCGCACCGCGCGGCCCTGCGCGAGCGGCTCCTGGCCGACCTGCCCGTCCGGACGGACGGGTCGATCCCGCTGACCGCGCGGGTGTGGGCGGTGCGCGGGCGGCGCTGACCGGGGGCTGACGGGGGCGCTCACCCGCCGCCGGTCCGACGGCGGCGCGCCGCCGTTCGGCGCAGCGCCGGCGACCGCCGACACGCCGGCGGGGCGCGGCGCGGACCGGTCCTCCACCGGCCCCCGGGGGCCCACCGCTCACCGGGAGGGCTCCCGGAGGGGCGTGATCGGGTCACCGCACGGCGTAGCGTCACGCCGGGGCCCGGGACCGGGCCGGACGCGAGGAGGCAGGACCGGGTGGATCTCGTCACGAGCCTCACCGCCGCCGCGCAGAGCGGGTGGGTGCTCACGGCGCTCCCGCTGATGATCGCGGTGGACGGACCGTTCCCGGTGCTCCCGAGCGAGACCGTGCTCATGACGGCCCTCGCGCTGGCGTTCGGCGCGCGCGACGCCGGGATGCTCGCGGCGCTGTTCGCGGTGGCCGTGCTCGGGTCGGTGCTCGGCGACCTCGCCGTCTACGGTCTGGGGCGCTCCTCGCACCGGCTCGTCGGCGGGGCGGCCGAGGGCGGGCTCGCCGCGTGGGTCCGCCGGCACCTGCTCGCCCGGCCCGGCGCCGCGCTCGTCGGGGCCCGGTTCGTGCCCGGCGGGCGGCTCGTGAGCACGGCCGCGGCGGGCCGGTTCGGGCTGCCGGTGCGGGTGTTCCTGCTGTGGTCGCTGGTCAGCTCGTTGGCCTGGGCCACCTACATGCTCGGCATCGGCCGGGCGATCCAGCCCGTCACCGGCGGGAACCCGGTGCTGTGCGTGGTGGCGGGCGGCGTCATCGCGGTGGCCAGCGGGGGGCTGTTCGCCCTGGCCCGGGCCCTGCTCCGGCGCGTCGCGGCCCGGCGGGGGGATCGACCGGTGCCGGCGGAGGCTCCCCGTTCCGCCGGCCCCGGTCACCCGGTCCAACGCCCGCGGACCCGCCGGGTTGCGGTCGGTTCCCGCCGTCCGTCCAACGGGTGATCGCGGCCGGTGGCCGGTCGCGGCCGGCGGTCACCGCCGCACCCCCGTCAGGCGAGGCAGTCCGCCGCGAACGCGCGGACCGCGTCGGTGACCTCGTCGGGCCGCTCCTGCTGGGTCCAGTGCCCGCAGCCGGGCAGCAGGTCGACCCCGCGCAGGTCCGAGCAGCTGCGGGCCAGGGTGGCGGCGAGCGCGTCGGCCGGGACACCGGCGATCACCATGTCCCGGTCCCCGGCGAGGTAGCGCGCGGGCACGCCGACGGGCACGTCGTGCCAGGCGGCGGTGAGGGCCCAGTTGCGGTCGAGGTTGCGGTACCAGTTCAGGCCGCCGGTGAACCCGTGCTCGGCGTACTCGGTGACGTAGACGTCCAGGTCGGCCTCGGTGAGCCAGGCCGGCGGCGTCGCGGGCTCGGTCAGGACGTCGAGGAAGCCCCCGCCGGGCGGCACCAGCAGCCCGTCCCCGGCCGGCGCGCCGGTGAGGATCCGCCGGAAGCTCCGCCGGGGGTCGGCGGCCAGCTCCGCGTCGGCCGCGCCGGGGGTCTGGAAGTGCAGCTGGTAGTACGCCTCGCCGTGGCGCCGGGCCATCCGCGGCGTCGGCGGGTCGTCGGTGCGCGGCAGGTGCGGCACCGACAGCCCGACCACGCCGGCCACCCGGTCCGGCCGCAGCAGCGCGGTGTGCCAGGCGACGGGCGCGCCCCAGTCGTGGCCGACGACCACGGCCCGGTCGGCCCCGGCGTCGTCGAGCACCGCCACGGCGTCGCCGACCAGGTGCAGCACCGTGTACGCCGCGACGTCGGCGGGGGCGGAGCTGCGGCCGTAGCCGCGCTGGTCGGGGGCCAGCACGCGGAACCCGGCGGCGGCGAGCCCGACGAGCTGGTGGCGCCAGGAGTACCAGCACTCCGGGAACCCGTGCAGCAGCAGCACCACCGGCCCGTCCGGCGGCCCCGCCTCGGCGACGTGCAGCGTGATCCCGTTGCGGGCGACCGGGCGGTGGGTGATCGCGGTGAGGTCCACGCCCGGACCGTACGGGGACCGGTCCCGCCGCAGCTCCGACCGTCTACGCTCCCGGCGAGGAGACCGAGACGGACGAGGGGTCGCCCATGTCGGACCAGGCGTCCCCCGCCGGGCGCGCCGAGCGCGAGCACCACCGGGCGCTGGTCGAGCAGATCGACGTGGGGCTCTACCGCACCGACGCCGCCCGCCGCCTGGAGCACGTCGACGACCGCTACCTGGCCCTGCTGGGCTGCACCGCCGACGAGGTGGCCGGCTGGGGCTGGCTGGAGCGCGTCCACGCGAGCGACCGCGCCCGCGTCGAGGGCGGGGCCCGGGCGGCCGCGGAGCGGCGCGTCGGGTGGGCCGACGAGTTCCGGGTCGGCACCGGACGGCGGGTGCGCTGCACCGTCCAGCCCCTGCGCACCCCCGCCGGTGACGTCGACGGCTTCCTCGGCACGGCAGTCGACGTCACGGCTCCGCGGGCGGTGGAGGCCGAGCTGCACCGCGCGGAGGCGGCGCTCGCCGCCCAGCAGGCCGCCGCGGCCACCGGGGAGCGGCTCGGCGCCCTGCTCGCGGGACTGTCGGCCGTCGTGTGGGAGCGGGACGCGGCGACGGGCCGGCTCGCGTTCCTGACCGACCGGGTGCAGCACCTGCTCGGCGTCCCGGCCCGGCGCTTCCACGACGAGCCCGACCTCTGGGCGCGGCTGGTGCACCCCGAGGACCGCGCCGCCGTCGAGGCCGCGGTCCGCTCCGGCGCCGAGGAGGAGCTCGACCTCACCTACCGCATGCGCACCGTCGACGGGGAGGTCCGGTGGGTGCGCGACGTCGTGCACCTGGTGCGCGACGGGGCGGGCCGGCCCGCCCGCCTGCTCGGCGTGGCCACCGACGTCACGGCGCAGCGGCGCGCGGCCACGGACGCCGCGGTGCTCGCCCGCGCGACCGAGGCGCAGGTGGGGACGGGCGCGCTGGACGACCGGCTCGACGGGCTGCTGCACGACGTCGCGCCCGTGTTCGGCGACGTCGCGATGGTGGCGCTCCTCGGCCCGGACGGCCTGCTCGCCGTCCGCGCCGCCGCCGCGCCCGGGCGGCCCGACGCGGTGGCCGCGGCCCGCGCCGTCGCGCCCCGCCCCCTCGGGCCCGGGCTGCGGGCCGGCCACCTCGCCGGCGAGCCGTTCGTGCTCGACGGGGACCGCCCCGCCCCCGTGCTCGTGGTGCCGCTGCTCGCGCGGGGCCGGGTGCTCGGCCACCTGGCCTTCGCCGCGCTCGACCGGCCGCGCACCTGGGACGGCGCGGACCGCGCGCTGGCCGGGGAGCTGGGCGGGCGCGTGGCCGCCCTCGTCGCCGACGAGCGGGCGGCGACCCTGGCGGCGCGGCTGAGCCGCTTCCACGCCGCGCTGGCCCGGGCCGACACGCCGGTGGAGGTGGCGGAGGTCCTCGCGCGCACGCTCGCCGAGGCGTTCGGCGCCACCGGGCAGGCGGTGTTCGCCCGCCACCCCGACGAGGACGTGCTGCGCCTCGTGCACGCCGTCGGCCAGCCGCCGGCGACCGTCGAGCGGATGCGGACGCTGGGCCTGCACCAGCCCACGCCGGTCACCGACGCGGCCCGGTCGGGGGAGGCGGTGTGGCTGGGCGACGACGCGGCCTGGGAGCGCGAGTACCCGCACCTGACCGCGGCCGACCGGGCCGGCGTCCGGGCCGCCTGCACCCACCCGATGCGGGCCGGCGGGCGGGTCGTCGCCGTCCTCGCGGCGGGCTTCGCCACCCCGCGGGACTTCCCGCCCGACGAGCGCGAGGCCGTGGCGGTGGTGGTGGCGCAGGGCGCCCACGCGTTCCGCCGCGCGGTCGCTGACGAGCAGCACCGCGGCACCACCGAGACCCTGCAGCACGCGCTGCTGCCGGCCGTCCCGCCCGCCCTGGACGACCTCGCCGTGGCCACCCGCTACCTGCCCGGCGTCACGGGGGTGCAGGCGGGCGGCGACTGGTTCGACGTCGTCCCGGTGGGCCCGCGCCGCACCGCCGTCGTCGTCGGCGACGTCGTGGGCCAGGGCGCGGGGGCGGCGGCCGTCATGGGGCAGCTGCGCAGCGCGCTGGCCGGCGCGCTGCTGCTCGTCGACGGCCCGGCCGCCGCGCTGGCGCACCTCGACCGCTTCGCCGCGCGCGTCCCGGGCGCCCGGGCGTCCACCGCCGTCTGCGTGGAGATCGACAGCGCGGCGGGGCGGGTGCGCTGGACGTGCGCGGGCCACCCGCCGCCGCTGGTGCTGCGCCGCGACGGCTCGGCCGCGTTCCTCGACGGGGGCGCCGCGCCGCTGCTGGGCGTGCCGGGCCTGCCCGGCCGGTCGGCCGAGGGCACCGCCGACGTCGCCCCCGGCGACACCGTCGTGCTCTACACCGACGGCCTCGTGGAGCGCCGCGGCGACCCCGTGGACGACGGGCTCGACCGCCTGCTCCGCGCGGCCGTCGCCCTGGCCGGGGCCGGGCCCGCCGCGCTGGTCGCCGGCCTCATCGACGCCGCCCTGCCCGGCGGCGCCGCGCACGACGACGTCGCGCTGGTGGCGGCCCGCCTGGTGCCGCCCCCGCTGCGCCGGCACCGCCCGGCCGAGCTCCGGGAGGTCCCGGCCGCCCGCCACGCGGTCCGGCGGTGGGCCGTCGACACCGGGCTCGCCGTGACCGACGCCGAGGACCTGGAGCTCACGGTCGGCGAGGCCGTCGCCAACGCGGTGGAGCACGCCTACCCCGACGGGCCGGGGGAGTTCCGCTGCTCGGTGGCCCGCCGCGGCACGGGCGACGCCGTCGACGTCGAGGTCGCCGACGACGGCGCGTGGCGCCCGCCGCCGGCGGACCGCGGCTTCCGCGGCCGCGGCCTGGAGATCATCGAGCGGCTGGCGCTGAGCAGCTCCGTCGACCGGGGCCCGGCCGGCACGACGGTGCGCTTCACCCTCGCGCTGACCGCGCGCTGACCGTGCACCGAGCGGACGCCGGGCCGGCGCCGACGGGGCGCCGGCCCCGGGTCAGGCCAGCGGGCGGTCCGTCGGCTCGATCGGGCGGGGCAGGACGTCGCGGCCCGTGAGCCAGGCGTCCACACCGGCGGCGGCGGAGCGGCCCTCGGCGATGGCCCACACGATCAGGCTCTGCCCGCGCCCCATGTCGCCGGCGCTGAACACGCCCGGCTCGCTGGTCATGAAGGTCCGGTCGCGCGCGACGTTGCCGCGCTCGTCCAGCTCCACGCCCAGGTCCGCCAGCAGCTTCCCCTTCTCCGGCCCGACGAAGCCCATGGCCAGCAGCACCAGCTGCGCCGGGAGCTGCTTCTCGGTGCCCGGGACCGGCTGGAAGCGCCCGTCGGCGTCGCGCCGGACCTCGACGATCCGGATGCCGGCGAGCTTCCCGTCGGGGCCGGCGACGAACTCGGTGGTGTTCACCGAGAACAGCCGCTCACCGCCCTCCTCGTGGGCCGAGGACACCCGGTAGACCATCGGGTAGGTCGGCCAGGGCATGCCCTCGGTGCGCTTCTCCGGGGGCGTCGGCATGATCTCCAGCTGGGTCACCGAGCGGGCGCCCTGCCGGTGGCTGGTGCCCAGGCAGTCCGCCCCGGTGTCGCCGCCGCCGATGATCACCACGTCCTTGCCCGCGGCGCTGATCGGCGGGGCGTCGAGGTCGCCCTCCTGCACGTGGTTGGCCCACGGCAGGAACTCCATGGCCTGGTGGACGCCGTCGAGCTCGCGCCCGGCGGCGGGCAGGTCGCGCCCCGCCGTGGCCCCGCCGGCCAGCACGACCGCGTCGAACTCCGCGCGCAGCTGCGCGACGGTGATGTCGGTGCCCACGTCGACCGACGGGCGGAACTCCGTGCCCTCGGCCTCCATCTGGGCGAGCCGCCGGTCCAGCCGCGCCTTCTCCATCTTGAACTCGGGGATGCCGTAGCGCAGCAGCCCGCCGATCCGGTCGGCCCGCTCGAACACCACGACGTCGTGCCCGACGCGGGTGAGCTGCTGGGCGGCCGCGAGCCCGGCCGGCCCGGAGCCGACGACGGCGACCCGCTTGCCGGTCCGCACCGCCGGCACCTGCGGGGTCACCCAGCCCTCGTCCCACGCCCGGTCGACGATCGAGACCTCGACCTGCTTGATCGTGACCGCGTCGTCGTTGATCGCCAGCACGCAGGCCGCCTCGCACGGGGCGGGGCAGAGCGTGCCGGTGAACTCCGGGAAGTTGTTGGTGGCGTGCAGGCGCTCGGTGGCCTCGCGCCAGTCGCTGCGGTAGACCAGGTCGTTCCACTCGGGGATGAGGTTCCCGAGCGGACAGCCGTGGTGGCAGAACGGGATGCCGCAGTTCATGCAGCGCCCGGCCTGCTTCTCCACCCGGCCGCGCTCGAAGTCCTCGTAGACCTCGCGCCAGTCCATCAGGCGCAGGTCCACGGGCCGGCGCCGCGGGGTCTCCCGCCTGGTCGTGAGGAACCCCTTCGGGTCACCCATGTGCCGCCTCCATCACTGCGGTGTCGACGTCGCGGCCGTCGCGCTCGGCGGCCGCGCGGGCCCGGAGCACCCGCTTGAAGTCGCGGGGCATGACCTTGCCGAAGCGCGCGAGCGCGGCGTCCCAGTCGGTGAGCAGCTCCTTGGCCACGGCCGAACCGGTCTCGGCGTAGTGGCGCTCCACCGTCTCGCGGAGGAACGCGCGGTCGGCCCCGTCGAGCGGGTCGAGGTCGACCATCTCCCGGTTCACCCGGTGCTCCGGCAGGTCGAGCACGTAGGCCGTCCCGCCGGACATACCGGCCGCGAAGTTGCGCCCGATCCGGCCGAGGACGACGACGCGCCCGCCCGTCATGTACTCGCACCCGTGGTCGCCCACGCCCTCGACGACGGCCAGCGCGCCGGAGTTGCGCACGCAGAACCGCTCGCCGACGACGCCGCGGACGAACATCTCCCCGGACGTCGCGCCGTAGCCGATGACGTTGCCGGCGATGATGTTCTCCTCGGCCCGGAACGGTGCCGCCGGGTCCGGCCGCAGCGTCAGGCGCCCGCCCGACAGTCCCTTGCCGAAGAAGTCGTTCGTGTCGCCGACCAGGCGCAGGGTGATGCCCTTCGGCAGGAACGCGCCGAAGCTCTGCCCGGCCGAACCGGTGAGGGTGACGTCGATCGTGTCGTCGGGCAGGCCCTCGCCGCCCCACCGCTTCGTGAGGTGGTGGCCCAGCATCGTGCCGACCGTGCGGTTGACGTTGCGGACCGGCAGGTCCAGGCGGACCTTGTCGCCCGAGCGCAGCGCCCCCTCGCAGAGCTGGATGAGCGTGTTGTCCAGCGCCTTCTCCAGCCCGTGGTCCTGCGCGCGCGTGCGGTGCCGCGCGGCGCCCGCGGGCAGCGCGGGCGTGTGGAAGATCGGGGAGAGGTCGAGCCCCTCGGTCTTCCAGTGCCGCACGGCGTCGTCGGTGTCGAGCAGCTCCGCGTGGCCGACGGCCTCGGCGAGCGTGCGGAAGCCGAGCCGCGCCAGGTGCTCGCGGACCTCCTGCGCGACGAAGCGCATGAAGTTGACGACGTACTCCGGGCGCCCGTCGAACCGCTTGCGCAGCTCGGGGTTCTGGGTGGCCACGCCGACGGGGCAGGTGTCGAGGTGGCAGACGCGCATCATGATGCAGCCGGACACGACCAGCGGGGCGGTGGCGAAGCCGAACTCCTCCGCGCCCAGCAGCGCCGCGATGACGACGTCGCGGCCGGTCTTGAGCTGCCCGTCGGCCTGCACGACGATCCGGTCGCGCAGCCCGTTGGCCAGCAGCGTCTGCTGCGTCTCGGCCAGGCCGAGCTCCCACGGCCCGCCCGCGTGCTTGATCGAGCTCAGCGGGGAGGCGCCGGTGCCGCCGTCGTGGCCGGAGATGAGCACGACGTCGGAGTGGGCCTTGGCCACGCCCGCCGCGACCGTGCCGACGCCGACCTGGCTCACGAGCTTCACGTGGACGCGCGCGGTCGGGTTGGCGTTCTTCAGGTCGTGGATGAGCTGCTTGATGTCCTCGATGGAGTAGATGTCGTGGTGCGGCGGCGGCGAGATCAGCCCGACGCCCGGGGTGGAGTACCGGGTCTTGGCGATCCAGGGGTAGACCTTGCCGCCGGGCAGCTGCCCGCCCTCGCCGGGCTTGGCGCCCTGCGCGATCTTGATCTGGATGTCGTCGGCGTTGACCAGGTACTCGCTGGTCACGCCGAACCGCCCGGACGCCACCTGCTTGATCGCCGAGCGGCGGGAGTCGCCGTTGGCGTCGGGGGTCCAGCGGTCGGCGTCCTCGCCGCCCTCGCCGGTGTTGGACTTGCCGCCGAGGCGGTTCATCGCGATGGCCAGGGTCTCGTGCATCTCCAGGCTGATCGAGCCGTAGGAGATCGCGCCGGTGCCGAACCGCTTCACGATCGACTCGACCGGCTCGACCTCGTCCAGCGGCACCGGCGGGCGCCCGCCGTTCTCGACGCCCTCCTTGAAGGCGAACAGCCCGCGCAGCGTCATCAGCCGCCGCGACTGGTCGTCCACGGCGCGGGTGTACTGCTGGAAGACGTCGTAGCGGCCCGAGCGCGTCGAGTGCTGCAGCTTGAACACCGTCTGCGGGTTGAACAGGTGCAGCTCGCCCTCGCGGCGCCACTGGTACTCGCCGCCGACCTCCAGGGCCCGGTGGTGCGCGCGCACCTCGTCGCCCGGGAAGGCGCGGCGGTGGTGGCGCAGCACCTCCTCGGCCAGCACGTCGTAGCCGACGCCGCCGAGCCGGGAGGTGGTGCCGGTGAAGCATTCGTCGATCACCTCGCGGCCCAGGCCGACGGCCTCGAAGATCTGCGCGCCGGTGTAGGACGCCACCGTGGAGACGCCCATCTTCGACATGGTCTTGCGCACGCCCTTGCCGAGCGCCTTGACCAGGTTCTTCGCCGCGGTCGCCGGGTCGACGGGGCCGAGGTCGCCGCGCAGGGCGAGGTCCTCGACGGTGGCCACGGCGAGGTAGGGGTTGACCGCGGCGGCGCCGTAGCCGATGAGCAGCGCGATGTGGTGCACCTCGCGGGCGTCGGCGGACTCCACGACCAGACCGACCCGGGTGCGGGTCCTCTCCCGGATCAGGTGCTGGTGCACCGCGCCGGTGAGCAGCAGCGACGGGATCGGCGCGAAGTCCTTCGTGACCCCGCGCTGGGACAGCACGATCAGCCGCGCGCCGTCCTCGATGGCCTCGGACACCTCGGTGCAGATCTGCCGGAGCCGGCGCCGCATCCCCTCGCCGCCCTCGGCCGCCCGGAACGTGCCCCGGACGGTGACCGAGGTGAAGCCGGGGTACTCGCCGTCGTCGTTGATGTGCACGATGCGGGCGAGGTCGTCGTTGCCGAGCACCGGGAACGGCAGCGTGATGGTGCGGCAGTGCGCGGGCGTCGCCTCCAGGAGGTTCTGCTCCGGACCCAGCTGGCTGCCCAGCGAGGTGACGAGCTCCTCGCGGATGGCGTCCAGCGGCGGGTTCGTGACCTGCGCGAACAGCTGCGTGAAGTAGTCGAACAGCTGCCGCGGGCGCTCCGAGATCGCCGCCAGCGGCGCGTCGTTGCCCATCGAGCCGATCGGCTCGGCGCCGGCCGCGGCCATCGGCTTGAGCAGGAGGTTGAGCTCCTCCTCGGTGTAGCCCAGCGTCTGCTGGCGCAGCGTCAGCGCGGCGTGGCTGGGCACCTCGCGCTCGCGGTGGGGGAGGTCCTCCAGGCGGATCAGCCCGGCGTGCAGCCAGTCGGCGTACGGGTGCTCGGCGGCCAGCGCGCCCTTGATCTCGGCGTCGTCGACGAGCTTGCCGGCCGCGGTGTCCACCAGGAACATGCGGCCCGGCTCCAGGCGGCCCTTGCGCACAACGGCCGACGGGTCGACGTCGAGCACGCCGACCTCGGAGGCCAGGCAGACCAGGCCGTCCTCGGTGACCCAGTAGCGGGCGGGGCGCAGGCCGTTGCGGTCGAGCACGGCGCCGACGAGCGTGCCGTCGGTGAAGGCGACGAGCGCGGGCCCGTCCCACGGCTCCATCAGGGTGGAGTGGAACTCGTAGAAGGCCCGGCGGGCCGGGTCCATCTCGTCGTGGTTCTCCCACGCCTCCGGGATCATCATCAGCACCGCGTGCGGCAGGCTGCGCCCGCCCAGGTGCAGCAGCTCCAGCACCTCGTCGAACGTCGCCGAGTCCGACGCGTCCGGGGTGACGATCGGCGACAGGCGCGACAGGTCGCCCGGGATGAGGTCGCTGCGCAGCTGCGCCTCGCGCGCGGCCATCCAGTTGCGGTTGCCGCGCAGCGTGTTGATCTCGCCGTTGTGGGCGACATAGCGGTAGGGGTGCGCGAGCGGCCAGGCCGGGAAGGTGTTGGTGGAGAACCGCGAGTGCACGACGGCGAGCGCCGAGGTCACGCGCTCGTCGGACAGGTCCGGGTAGAACGCCTCGACCTGCGGCTCGGCCAGCATCCCCTTGTAGACGATCGTCCGCGGGGACAGGCTCGGGAAGTAGGTGCCGGTGGCGTGGTCGGCCCGCTTGCGCAGGCAGAACGCCAGGCGCTCCAGCGCGATGCCGGTCTCCCCGCCGCGCCCGGCCACGAACAGCTGGCGGAACGCCGGCATGGCGGCGCGGGCGGTGGGGCCGAGGTCGGCGCCGTCGGGGTCGGTCGGCAGCGCGCGCCACCCGAGGACGACGAGGCCCTCCTCGTCGGCGAGGCGCTCGATCTCCGCGACCGCGGCGTCCGGGTCGGCGACGGGCAGGAACGCGGTGCCCACCGCGTACGCACCGGCCGCGGGGAGCTCGAAGTCGACGACGGCGCGCAGGAACGCGTCCGGCACCTGGATCAGGATGCCGGCGCCGTCCCCGGTGTTGGCCTCGGCGCCGCGGGCGCCGCGGTGCTCGAGCCGCAGCAGCGCGGTGAGCGCGCGCCGCACGATGTCGTGGTCGCGCCGGCCCTTGAGGTCGGCGACCATGGCGACGCCGCAGGCGTCGTGCTCGAACTCCGGGGCGTAGAGCCCGTCGGCAGGGGGGGCGGCCAACAGTGCCTCCTGTCGTCTCCGTGCACCCCGATGCGGGCATCGGGACGACGTGGTGGTCGGAAGGGCGTGCGCGACGGACCCGGCCGGACGGGGATCGGTGTCCGTCGGGCGGGTCCGGCGGCGCCGGCCCGGGGCGCGGTGGTGCCCGGGCGGCGCGACGACCGGCCGCCCTGGTGGGGGGCCGGTCGAGGGGTACGGCTCTCTCGCGCTGCAGGCACGCATCGGCGGGTGCGGTGGCGCCGGGTCAATGTCGCACGCGCCCCGACGGTGCGCTAGTGCTCCGAACGTGAGGACGGTGACCAGCGGCGGGACCCTCCCGGGCGCCGCGGCCGACGTACTCTGTCGGGCCCCTCCGACCGGGGTCCCGCCGCGCGCGGTGCCGCCCGGACCGGCCGCGACGCGCTGACCTAGACTCGCGGGACCGCGGGGCTGCGCGTCGCGCCCCGCCGCACCCCAGATCATCGAGGAGTCCCGTCACCGTGAAGAGCACCGTGGAACGGCTGAGCCCGACCCGGGTCCGGATCGCCGTCGAGGTGCCGTTCGACGAGCTGAAGCCGGACTTCGACCGCGCGTACAAGAAGATCGCGCAGCAGGTCACCGTCCCCGGCTTCCGCAAGGGCAAGGTCCCCGCGCGCATCATCGAGGCCCGCCTCGGCCGCGGCGTCGTGCTGGAGGAGGTCGTCAACGCGGCCGTCCCCGCCAAGTACACCGAGGCCGTCACCGCCGCCTCCGACGTCACGCCCATCGGCCGGCCCGACATCGAGGTCACCGAGATCGCCGACAACGAGCGGCTCGCGTTCACCGCCGAGGTCGACGTCCGCCCGGAGCTCGTGCTGCCCGAGCTGGACTCGCTCGCGGTCACCGTCGACGACGTCGAGCTCGACGACGCCGAGGTCGACGAGCAGCTGCAGAACCTGCGCGCCCGGTTCGGCACCCTCACCGGCGTCGACCGGCCCGCGCAGGCCGACGACTTCGTGACCATCGACCTGTCCGCCACGGTCGACGGCGCCCCCGTCGAGGAGGCGCAGACCACCGGCTTCTCCTACCAGGTGGGCCAGGGCGGGCTGATCGACGGCATCGACGAGGCCATCACCGGCCTGTCCGCCGGCGAGGAGCGCGTGTTCACCACGAGGCTCGTGGCCGGCGAGCACGCCGACCGCGACGCCGAGGTGACCGTGAAGGTCACCGCGGTCAAGGAGCGCGAGCTCCCCGCGGCCGACGACGACTTCGCCCAGCTCGCCAGCGAGTTCGACACCCTCGACGAGCTGACCGCCGACCTGCGCGAGCGCCTCGGGCGCGTCAAGCGCATGGAGCAGGTGGCCGCGGCCCGCGACAAGGTCCTCGACGCGCTGGTCGACGGCACCGAGGTGCCGCTGCCGGAGAGCATCGTGCAGGCCGAGGTCGACTCGCGGCTGCACGACGCCGTGCACGCCCTCGACCACGACGAGGAGCGCTTCGCCGCCGAGCTCGCCGCCGCGGGCACCACCCGCGAGGAGTTCGACGCGGAGAACCGCGCGGACGCCGAGAAGAACGTGCGCACCCGGCTCGTCCTCGACGCCCTGGCCGACGCCGAGCAGGTGTCGGTGAACGACCAGGAGCTCACCGAGCGCATCGTCTACCAGGCCCAGCAGTACCGGATGCCGCCGGAGGAGTTCGTCCGCCGCATCCAGGAGGCCGGGCAGCTCGGCGCGGTCTACGCCGACGTCCGCCGCTCCAAGGCCCTCATCGCGGCGGTCCGCGCGGCCACCGTCACCGACGCCTCCGGGAACCCGGTCGACCTGTCCGAGCTGCTCGGCGACGACGACGCGCCGGGCGACGGCATCGAGGTCACCGAGGTCCCGGCGCCGGACGACGCCGCCGATGCGACGACCGACGACGCCGGCCCCGCCGACGACGCGGTGGACACCGACGCGGACACCGGTGCCGACGACGCGGCGGCGGCGACCGCGAAGGCCCCGACCGCCTGACCGGGCGTCATGCCCACAGCGAACAACCGGCGCGTGCGCGGCGGGGCCTGGTCCCCGCCGCGTAGGGTCGGATCCGATGGACACGCGAACTGACAGAAGGAAGCAGGGTGACGTGACGACCCAGGAACCCGGTTCGCGTACGGCGGACCGACTCGTCGTTCCGACGATGCGACGGGCCGCGCCGGTGTCGATGTCGCTGGGCGACTCGGTGTACGAGCGGTTGCTCCAGCAGCGGATCGTCTTCCTCGGCCAGCAGGTCGACGACGAGATCGCCAACCGGATCGTGGCGCAGATGCTCCTGCTGTCGGCCGAGGACCCCGAGGCCGACATCCAGCTCTACATCAACTCGCCCGGCGGCTCGGTGTCGGCGGGGATGGCCATCTACGACACGATGGAGTTCATCCCCTGCGACGTCGCGACGTTCGCGATGGGCCTGGCCGCCTCGATGGGGCAGTTCCTGCTCTCGGCCGGGGCCAAGGGCAAGCGCTACGCGCTGCCGCACGCGCGGATCATGATGCACCAGCCGTCGTCCGGCGTCGGGGGCCAGGAGTCCGACATCGTGATCCAGGCCCAGCAGTCGCGGCTGCTCAAGCGAGAGCTCGCCGAGCTCATCGCGCAGCACACCGGCCAGGACGTCGACAAGGTCACCGCCGACTCCGAGCGGGACCGCTGGTTCCGCGCCCAGGAGGCGCTGGAGTACGGCTTCGTCGACCACGTCATCACCAGTGCCGGCCAGCTGCCCGAGGGCAACGTGGGCGGCACCAACGAGAACGGGAGCGCGCAGTGAGCAGTCACCACTCGCCGCAGTCGCGGTACGTGCTGCCGTCGTTCGTCGAGCGCACCAGCTACGGGGTCAAGGAGTCCAACCCGTACAACAAGCTGTTCGAGGAGCGCATCATCTTCCTCGGCGTGCAGATCGACGACGCGTCGGCCAACGACGTCATGGCGCAGCTGCTGTGCCTGGAGTCGGCCGACCCGGACCGCGAGATCAGCATGTACATCAACTCGCCCGGCGGGTCGTTCACCTCGCTGATGGCGATCTACGACACGATGCAGTTCATCCGCCCCGACATCCAGACGGTCTGCCTCGGGCAGGCCGCGTCGGCCGCGGCCGTCCTGCTCGCCGCCGGCACGCCCGGCCGCCGCCTCGCGGTGCAGAACGCGCGCGTCCTGATCCACCAGCCCGCCACGGAGGGCACCTACGGCCAGGTCTCGGACCTCGAGATCCAGGCCGCGGAGATCTCCCGCGTGCGCAAGCTGATGGAGGCCACCCTCGCCCGCCACACCGGCAAGAGCGAGGAGCAGGTGCACCTCGACGTCGAGCGCGACAAGATCCTGACGGCCGAGGAGGCCCGGGAGTACGGGATCGTGGACGAGATCATCCAGAGCCGGAAGCTCTCGGCGGTCAAGTAGAGCACGCGCTCACCGGCCCGTCGCCGCAACTTCGCCTCCGCGAAGTGTCCCGGCGACGGGCTCCGGCGGGTACCGTCACGGCAGCGCGCCCGATCCCGGGCGTGCGAGATGGGGACTGGGGTCGGCAATCATGGCACGCATCGGTGACGGCGGTGATCTGCTCAAGTGCTCCTTCTGCGGGAAGAGCCAGAAGCAGGTCAAGAAACTGATCGCCGGTCCCGGCGTCTACATCTGCGACGAGTGCATCGATCTCTGCAACGAGATCATCGAGGAGGAGCTGGCCGAGGCCGGTGAGGTGAAGCTCGACGAGCTCCCCAAGCCCGCCGAGATCCACGAGTTCCTCGACCAGTACGTCGTCGGGCAGAGCCAGACCAAGCGCACGCTGTCGGTGGCGGTCTACAACCACTACAAGCGCATCCAGGCGGGCGACAAGTCCGGCCGGGCGGACGGCGACGCGATCGAGATCGCGAAGTCCAACATCCTCATGCTCGGCCCCACGGGCTGCGGCAAGACCTACCTGGCGCAGACGCTGGCGAAGCTGCTCAACGTCCCGTTCGCGATCGCGGACGCCACGGCGCTGACCGAGGCCGGGTACGTCGGCGAGGACGTCGAGAACATCCTGCTCAAGCTGATCCAGGCCGCCGACTACGACGTCAAGCGGGCCGAGACCGGCATCATCTACATCGACGAGGTCGACAAGATCGCCCGCAAGTCGGAGAACCCGTCGATCACGCGGGACGTCTCCGGCGAGGGCGTGCAGCAGGCGCTGCTGAAGATCCTCGAGGGCACTACGGCGAGCGTGCCGCCGCAGGGCGGGCGCAAGCACCCGCACCAGGAGTTCATCCAGATCGACACGACGAACGTGCTGTTCATCGTGGCCGGCGCGTTCGCCGGGCTGGAGCGGATCATCGGCGACCGCGTGGGCAAGCGCGGCCTGGGCTTCGGGGCGGAGATCCGGTCCAAGCACGACACGGACGCCTCGCAGAGCTTCGGCGAGACGCTGCCCGAGGACCTCATCAAGTTCGGCCTGATCCCGGAGTTCATCGGCCGGCTGCCGATCGTCGCCTCCGTGACCTCGCTCGACAAGGACGCCCTGGTCAAGATCCTCACCGAGCCGCGCAACGCGCTGGTGAAGCAGTACCGCAAGCTGTTCGAGATGGACGGCGTGGAGCTGGAGTTCACCGACGACGCCCTCGACGCGGTGGCCGACCAGGCCATCCTGCGCGGCACCGGCGCCCGCGGCCTGCGCGCGATCATGGAGGAGGTGCTCCTCCCGGTCATGTACGACATCCCCAGCCGCGACGACGTCGCCAAGGTGGTCGTCACCGAGCAGACCGTGCGCAGCAACGTGAACCCCACGATCGTGCCGCGCACCCCGGCCCGCCGGGAGCGGCGCGACAAGTCCGCCTGACCGCCCGTCGTCCGACCGCCGGGCCACCGCTGGTCGGCCCGCGGCCGCCAGCGGTTGCGGGTCACGGAGGGTGAACTTAACGTCCCACCGGTCCAGCACACGGTGGTGACGGGGGTCTCCTCATGGCAGTCGGGTTCCTGCAACGCGAGAGGATCGTGGCCGGGCCCGGGTGGAGCCGCTGGCTCGTCCCGCCGGCGGCGCTCTCGATCCACCTGGCCATCGGCCAGGCCTACGCGTGGAGCGTGTTCAAGCCGCCGCTCGAGGCCACGCTGCTCGCGGGCAACCCCGCGGCCGGCACGCTCTCGGCGCTGCCCTTCACGCTCGGCATCATCATGCTCGGGCTGTCGGCGGCGCTGTTCGGCACGAAGGTCGACAAGAACGGCCCGCGCTGGGCGATGGCGGTCGCGTCGGCCTGCTTCGTCTCGGGCTTCCTCATCTCCGCCCTGGGCATGTACACCGGCCAGTACTGGCTGGTGGTCCTCGGGTACGGGTTCGTCGGCGGCATCGGGCTGGGGATCGGCTACATCTCGCCGGTGTCCACGCTGATCAAGTGGTTCCCGGACCGGCCCGGCCTGGCCACCGGCATCGCGATCATGGGCTTCGGCGGCGGCGCGCTCATCGCATCCCCGCTGACCGCGCAGCTGCTGCGGGCCTTCGGCGGCTCCGGTGAGCAGCCGCAGGCCGCGGGCGTGGGCCAGACGTTCCTCGTCATGGGCCTCATCTACGCCGTGTTCATGTCGGTGGGCTGGCTGCTGATCCGGGTCCCGGCCGACGGCTGGAAGCCGGCGGGCTGGGAGCCCGCCGCCCAGAAGGCCGGGTCGATGATCAGCACCGGGAACGTCTCGGCGGCCAACGCCATCAAGACGCGGCAGTTCTGGCTGCTGTGGGTGGTGCTCTGCTTCAACGTCACCGCCGGCATCGGCATCCTGGAGAAGGCGTCGCCGATCTACCAGGACTTCTTCCGCGACTCCAGCCCGGCCGAGTCGCTCGCCGCCGCGGCCGCCGGGTTCGTCGCGATCCTGTCGCTCGCCAACGCCGTCGGCCGGATCCTGTGGTCGTCGCTGTCCGACGTCGTCGGCCGCAAGAACATGTACCGGCTCTACCTCGGCGCCGGCGCGCTGCTCTACCTGGGCCTGACCCTGCTGGGCAGCGACAACAAGGTGCTGTTCCTGGCGTGCACGATGCTCATCCTGTCGTTCTACGGCGCCGGGTTCGCCACCGTGCCGGCCTACCTGCGCGACCTGTTCGGCACCTACCAGGTCGGCGCCATCCACGGCCGGCTGCTCACCGCGTGGTCCGTCGCGGGCGTGCTCGGCCCGGTGATCGTCAACGCGATCGCCGATGCGCAGATCGCCGCGGGCGTGCAGGGCCCGGGGCGCTACAGCCTGTCGTTCTCCATCATGATCGGCCTGCTGGTGATCGCGTTCGTCTGCAACGAGCTGATCAAGCCGGTGGACGAGCGGTTCCACGAACCCGCGGACGCGGGGACGACGACCACGACGACGAAGAAGGCGGGGGCCCAGGCGTGAGTTCCTCTCCCGGTGCGTCCGGTTCCGCCCTCGGCGGGTCCGGGCGCCGCAGCCCGGTGTTCTACGCCCTGCTCGTGCTGGCGTGGCTGTGGGTGGCCGTGCCGTTCGCGTACGGCCTGTACTCGCTGGTGATCCGCATCCCGGCGCTCTTCGGCTGATCCACCCCCGGCCGCAGCGGTCCGTCCGCACCGATCCGTCGGCGCGGGCGGGCCGCTCGTCCGTCGGGCGCTGTCCGAGGTCGCCCACGCGGACCTCGACGGAGTCGGTGCGGTCGGGCAGGGCCGGGTCGCGGCCGCCCATCCCGCCGGAGTCGTCGTCGGCGATCGCCACCCCGGCCGGGGACGGACGACCGCGGGGTGGACGCCGGGCGTCCGGTCCAGCGGGTGGGTCCCGGCCCGGTTACCGTCGGACGGGTGAACGGAAGCAGCGACGCCACCGCCCTGTCCGCTTGGATCACCGCCGTCTCCCAGGAGCTCGGCCTGGAGGACGCCCTGGAGCAGGGCGGCACCGTCGACACGGTGCTGGACCTGACCTCCGACGTCGCCCACGACGTCGAGCGGGCCGCGGCGCCGTTCACGGCGTTCCTGGTCGGGGTGGCCGCGGGCCGCGCCGACGACCCGGCCGTCGCCGCCCGCGACTACGCCCAGAAGATCGGCAACCTGGCGAAGGGCTGGAACTCCGACTCCGAGCGCGGCGAGCCGGCGAACGACCAGTCGCAGCGGGCCTGACCCGCGCGCGGACGGCCCGCTCGTCCGGGGCCACCGCACGGGCGGGCCGTCCGCTCAGCCGGTGACGTCCAGCTCGGCGATCACCTTCGTCGGGGCCACCCGGACGAGCAGCTCGCCGGGCACGCCGTTGCGGCGGCCGAACTCCTCGGCCCGCTCGGCGCCCATGTAGCGGCCGCCGATCGCGGTCGCCGCGCGCAGCAGCTCGGCGGGGTCCTCGTCGAGCGCGGCCGTGCCCTGCACCTGCACGAAGCTGTAGGGCGGTTCCTGGTGGTCGACGCAGAGCGTCAGCCGCGGGTCGCGCCGCAGCGCGCGGCCCTTGGCCGTGTCGGCGCCGGTGGTGAAGACGAGCTGCCCGTCCTCCACGACGAACCAGACCGGCGCGGCCAGCGGGCGGCCGTCCGCGGCCACCCAGGCGAGCGTCGCGGTGCGCGTACCGGCGGACAGGAACTCCCGGACCTCCGGGGTCAGCTCGGTCATGACCGGAGGGTAGCGCCGCCCCGGTCGGGCTCCCGCCCCGTCCGCCGCGGGCGGTGACCGGCCCGGTACCACAGCCCGTCCGTCGCCCTGCGTTCACCCCGATGACCGCCCTCGGCTACCTTGTGGACGATCGGCGGGAGACGATCGGGGGAACGGATGGCGGGACGGCATCGGTCGGGGGACCCGGGTGCGGACCCGGAGGACGCCGTCTGGCGCCCCCCGTTCCCGCGGCTGGTCCGCGGGCTGCTCGTCACGGTCGTGGTGCTGGCCGGTCTCAGCCTCGCCCTGCCCAACGTCGCACCCGACGTGCCGTGGCTGGCCGCCGAGGGCTCCCCGGCCCGGATGGTCTTCGGCGTCTCGCAGGAGGCGAACGTCCCCACCGCGTTCAGCGTCGCGCTCCTCCTGGCGGCGGCGACCGCGCACGCCGTGGTGGGCCGGCTCGTGGGGGGACGCACCGGGACGGCGTTCACGGTCGTCGCGCTGGTCCTCGTGGCGCTGGCGTTCGACGACTTCGCGGCCCTCCACGAGCGGCTCGTGGTCGTGGCCGAGCTGATCGGGATCCGCGACGGCTACGCGTGGGTGGTCCCCGGGCTGCTGGTGGCCGCCGGGGTCGTGGCGGTGTTCGTGCGCCTCGTCACCCACCTGCGCGGGAGGGTCCGGCGGGACCTCCTGGTAGGGATCCTGCTGTTCCTCGGGGCGGCCTTCGGCCTCGAGTCCGTCAACGGCCTGCTGGACCGCCCGGGCACCGACGGGGCGCCCCTCCAGATCGGCACCCACGTCGAGGAGGTCCTCGAGAACGTCGGTGTCGTCCTGGTCCTGCGGGCGGCCCTCGGGATGGTCGTCGTCACCGGCCGCAGGGACACGTGGTCGATCCGGCTGGCCGGGGCGCCGGGTACCGGGCGACCGGGGCCGGCCTCCTCCCGGGACGTCGACCGGCCGGCGCCCGCCGAGCGGACCGAGCCGATCCCCGCCGCCCGCTGACCCGCGCGGAGCGGCCGCGGGAGCAAGCCCCCACCGCCGACGCCCCTGCGGCGGTCGACGGCGCCGTCGCGGGCGCCCCGCCGGTCGCGCGCCGGGGTGCGGCTGCTCGCCTACCCTGGGGGCCTGATCGAGGGAGGTGCGGGATGCGGACGCTCTGCGGGTGGGCGCGGTGGGTGCGGCGGACGACCCGTCCGGGCGCGGCCGCGCCCGGACGGATGGCGTCGGTGAGCCCGCTCGCCGCGGGCCGCAACCCGCTGCTCACCGACCGCCCCGGCGCGCAGCGGCGCGGTGGGGTGGTGCTCGACCAGGTCGACGACACCACCTGCGGCAGCGCGGTCCTCGTCGCGATGGCGGCCTGGGCCGACCCCGCCGAGCTCCGGCGCCTCGACGCCGACGGCGCCCGCACCGCGGTCGGCGGTGGCGCCGCGCTGGTCGGCACCGGCTTCGAGGCCCGCTACGACGCCCGGCAGCGGCAGGTGCACCGCGAGTCGACCCGCTTCTGGCCGCAGGCCCTGGGCACGACGCCGTGGGGGATGGTCGCGTGGCTGCGCCGCCACCTGCCCGCGGCCGGGCCGTACCGGGTGCGGCTGGTGGACGACACCGACGCGGGCGACGTCGCGGCGCTGCTCGACGCCGTCGGGGTCGCGCTGCGGGCCGCGCGTCCCGTGCCGCTGCTGGTCGGGGCGTTCCTCCCGCGGCACTACGTGCTCGCCACCGGCGTCCGCGACGGGCGCTGGACGGTCTACGAGCCCACCAGCGCCGAGCTGCGCGAGATCGACCCGGCCGACGTCGGCGCGCACCGGCTGGGCCTGGGCTTCCCGCGGCTGCACGCCGCCCTCGTGCCGCGCTGAGCCGCCCCACCCGCCCGGCGGGTTGACGATCAGCGCCGCGTCGGATCGGGTACGGGGAGGCGACCGACGAGGAGGCGACGATGCCCGTCCACGAGGTACCCGACCCACCGCTGCTCACCGTCATGGGTGTGTCCGGCTCGGGCAAGACCACCGTCGGGGCCGCTCTGGCCCAGCGCCTGGGGGTGCCCTACGCCGACGCCGACGACTTCCACCCGCCGGAGAACGTCGCGAAGATGGCGGCCGGCATCCCGCTCGACGACGCCGACCGCGAGCCCTGGCTGCGCACTATCGGGGCGTGGCTGGCCGACCACGCGGCGAGCGGCGGGGTCACCAGCTGCTCGGCCCTGCGCCGCCGCTACCGCGACCTGCTGCGCGAGTCCGCGCCCCACCAGCTGTTCGTGCACTGCGCGGGCAGCCGGGAGCTGATCGCGAGCCGGGTCGCCGGCCGGCCCGCGCACTTCATGCCGGTCTCCCTGCTCGACTCGCAGTTCGCCACCCTCGAACCCCTGTCCGACGACGAGAACGGCGTGGTGCTCGACATCTCCCGCTCCGTGGACGACCTCGTCGCCGACTACCTCGCCGCCACCGCCGCACCCGCGGGGGCCGGGTCGTGACCGTGCTCGCGCAGGACGACTTCGTCCCCGTCTACGGCACCGGACCGCTGCTGCTCATCGCCGTCGCCGCCGTCGCGCTGCTGCTCGTGCTGATCATGGTGGTGAAGCTGCACGCCTTCCTGGCGCTCATCCTCATCAGCCTGCTGACGGCGCTGGTCGCCGGCATCCCCGCGGCCGACGCGGTGCCCGTGCTGCTGGAGGGCTTCGGCACGACGCTGGCCAGCGTCGCGCTGCTCGTCGGGCTGGGTGCGATGATCGGCAAGCTGCTGGAGGTGACGGGCGGCGCGCAGGTGCTGGCCGACACCCTCGTCGGCCGGTTCGGCGAGCGCCGCGCCCCGCTCGCGCTCGGCGTCGCGTCGCTGCTGTTCGGCTTCCCGATCTTCTTCGACGCCGGGTTCGTCGTCTTCCTGCCCATCATCCTGTCCGTGGCCCGGCAGTTCGGCGGGTCGGTGCTGCTCTACGCCCTGCCCTCGGCCGGCGCCTTCGCCGTCATGCACGCCTTCGTGCCGCCGCACCCCGGCCCCGTCGGGGCGGCCGGCATCCTGGCCGCCGACATCGGGCTGGTGCTCGTCGTCGGGCTCGTCATCGGCATCCCCACCTGGTACGCGTCGTCCTACCTGTTCGGGCTGTGGATCGGCCGCCGCGTCGACGTCCCGGTGCCCGCCGTCCTCTCCGGGGACGGCGACGGCGACGGCACGACCGGGGCCACCCTCACCCGGCAGCGCACGGCGCCGCGGTTCGGCACCGTGCTCGGGCTGCTGCTCCTGCCGCTGATGCTGATCCTGCTCAACACCGGGCTCAACACCCTCGCCACCGCGGGCGTGGTCGACGGCGACGCCGCCACGGTCGGCGCGCTGCGCCTGCTCGGCCAGACGCCGGTGGCGCTGCTCATCACCGTGCTCGTGGCGATGGTGGTGCTGGGCCGCGAGCGGTTCAGCCGCGAGGAGACGGAGCGGATCGTCGGCTCGGCGCTCGGGCCGGTCTGCGCGATCATCCTCATCACCGGGGCCGGCGGCGCGTTCGGCGGGGTCCTGCGCACCAGCGGCATCGGCGACGCGCTGGCGCAGAGCCTCAACGCGATCGGCCTGCCCGTCATCGTCGCGGCCTTCCTCATCGCCACGGCGCTGCGGGTCGCGCAGGGCTCGGCCACGGTCGCGCTCACCACCACGGCCGGCCTGATCGCGCCGGTCGTCGCGGCCGAGGGCCTGTCCAGCATCGACGTCGCGCTCGTCGTCATCGCGATCGCCGCGGGCTCGACGGTGCTGTCGCACGTCAACGACTCCGGCTTCTGGCTCGTCGGCCGGTTCCTCGACATGGACGTGAAGACCACCCTGAAGACCTGGACGGTGATGGAGACGCTCATCGGGGTCGTCGGCTTCGCGCTGGCGTTCGCGGCGAGCCTGGTCCTGTAGGGAACGCCGTGGCGGGCGGCTCGTAGACTCGGCGGGGTGACCGGAACCCTCCCACCGCGTACCGCCGACCTCCCCGCCCAGTGGAACCCGGGCGAGGTAGAGGCCGGCATGTACGAGCGCTGGGTCGAGGCCGGCTACTTCGCGGCCGACCCCGACAGCGACCGGCCGCCCCACTGCATCGTCATCCCGCCGCCCAACGTCACCGGCAGCCTGCACCTCGGGCACGCGATGGACCACACCCTCATCGACGTGCTCACCCGGCGCCGGCGCATGCAGGGCTACGACGCGCTCTACCTGCCCGGCATGGACCACGCCGGCATCGCCACCCAGAGCGTGGTCGAGCGCCGGCTGGCCGAGGCCGGGGAGCCGTCGCGGCGCGAGCTGGGCCGCGAGGAGTTCGTCCGCCGGGTCTGGGAGTGGAAGGCCGAGTCGGGCGGGGCGATCCTCGGCCAGATGCGCCGCCTCGGCGAGGGCGTCGACTGGTCGCGCGAGCGGTTCACCCTCGACGAGGGGCTCTCGCGCGCCGTCCAGACCGTCTTCAAGCAGATGTTCGACGCCGGGCTGATCTACCGGGCGGAGCGGCTGGTCAACTGGTCGCCCGCGCTGCAGAGCGCCATCAGCGACATCGAGGTCGAGCACCGCGAGGTCGAGGGCGAGCTCGTCTCCATGCGCTACGGCGACGGGGACCGCTCCATCGTCGTCGCCACCACGCGCGTCGAGACGATGCTGGGCGACACCGCGGTCGCGGTCCACCCCGACGACGAGCGCTACACCCACCTCGTCGGCACCACGATCACCATGCCGATCACCGGCCGGGAGATCCCGGTCATCGCCGACGCGCACGTCGACCCGGCCTTCGGCACCGGCGCGGTCAAGATCACCCCGGCGCACGACCCCAACGACTTCGAGATGGGCCGCCGGCACGGCCTGCCGATGCCGACGATCCTCGACGAGTCGGGCGCCGTCACCGGCACGGGCACGCGCTTCGACGGGATGGACCGGTTCGCCGCGCGGGTCGCGGTCCGCGAGGAGCTGGCCGCGCAGGGCCGGATCGTCGCCGAGAAGCGCCCCTACGTCCACAGCGTCGGGCACGACTCGCGCACCGGCGCCGTCATCGAGCCGCGCCTGAGCCTGCAGTGGTTCGTCAAGGTCGAGGCGCTCGCGAAGGCGGCGGGCGACGCCGTGCGCTCCGGCGAGACCACGATCCACCCGGCCGACATGACCGCCCGGTTCTTCGACTGGGTCGACGGGATGCACGACTGGTGCATCTCGCGGCAGCTGTGGTGGGGCCACCGCATCCCGGTCTGGTACGGCCCCGACGGCGAGACCGTCTGCGTCGGCCCGGACGACACCGCGCCGGAGGGCTGGACGCAGGACCCCGACGTCCTCGACACCTGGTTCTCCTCGGGCCTGTGGCCGTTCTCCACGCTGGGCTGGCCGGACAAGACCCGCGACCTGGAGCGCTACTACCCGACGTCCGTGCTGGTCACCGGCTACGACATCCTGTTCTTCTGGGTCGTCCGGATGATGATGTTCGGCACCTACGCGATGGGCGCGTCGCCCTTCAAGGACGTCTACCTGCACGGGCTCATCCGCGACGAGCACGGCAGGAAGATGAGCAAGTCCAAGGGCAACGTCATCGACCCGCTCGTGCTCATGGACGAGTTCGGGGCCGACGCGCTGCGCTTCACGATCGCGCGCGGGTCCAACCCGGGCACGGACATGTCGCTGTCCACCGAGTGGGTGGACGGGTCGCGCCGGTTCACCACGAAGCTGTGGAACGCCACGCGCTTCGCCCTGGCCAACGGGGCCGACCCGGCGCTGCCGCTGCCGGCCGAGCCCACCGACGCGGACCGCTGGATCCTCGGGCGGCTCCGCGAGGTCCGCGAGCAGACCGACGCCCTGCTGGAGGGCTTCCAGTTCGCGAAGGCCACCGAGGGGCTCTACCACTTCACGTGGGACGAGCTGTGCGACTGGTACCTGGAGCTGGCCAAGCCCCAGCTCGACGACCCGGCCACCGCGCAGGGCACGCGCGCCGTGCTCGGGCACGTCCTCGACGCGCTGCTGCGGCTGCTGCACCCGGTGATCCCGTTCGTCACCGAGGCCCTGTGGACGGCCCTCACCGGGCGCGAGTCGGTCGTCGTCGCGCCGTGGCCGGGGGAGGAGACCGGGGCGCCGGTCGACCCGGCCGCCGTCGCGCGGGTCGCGGCCGTCCAGGAGCTGATCACCGACGTCCGCCGGTTCCGCACCGAGCAGGGCCTGCCCGACCGCCGGTCCGTCGCCGCGAAGCTCGTCGGGCTCGACGGGGCGGGCATCGCCGGGCACGAGCGCGCGGTCCGGTTCCTGTGCCGCCTCGACGCGCCGGACGACGCGTTCACCCCCACGGCCACGGTCGAGGCCGGGCCGGTGCACGTCGAGCTGGACACCTCCGGCGCCATCGACGTGCCGGCCGAGCGGGCCCGGCTGGGTCGTGACCTGGCCGCGGCGCGCAAGGAGCTGGAGCAGGCGGAGAAGAAGCTGGGCAACCCGAAGTTCGTGGAGAAGGCGCCGGCGGAGATCGTCGCCGGCATCCGCGAGCGGCGGGCCGCCGCGGCGGTCGAGATCGAGCGGGTCACCGCGCGCCTGGACGCGCTGGGCTCGTGACCCGCCCCGAGGACGAGGGCCCCGAGGGCGAGGGCGGGATCCCCGCCCCCGAGGACGCGGTGATCTCGCACGTCCTCGACGCCATCCGCGGGGCCGAGTCGCCGTCGGTGCTGCCGGAGACCACCAGCGTCGTCGACTTCGCGGAGTTCCTCGCCGTCGAGGCCGCGCTGGACCAGCGGTGGCCCGAGACGGTGATGGAGCCGTCGCTGGAGCGCATCGCCGCGCTCGTCGACGTGCTGGGCGACCCGCACCGCGGCTACCCGGTCGTGCACCTCACCGGCACCAACGGCAAGACCTCCACCGCGCGGATGGTCGACGCGCTGCTCAGCGAGATCGGGCTGCGCACGGGCCGCTACACCAGCCCGCACCTGCAGCGGGCCACCGAGCGGATCAACATCGACAATCGGCCGGTCGGCCCGGAGCGCTACGTCGCGCTGTACCGCGACGTGGCCCCGTTCGTCGAGATCGTGGACGGGCGGCTGGGCCGGCTGTCCAAGTTCGAGGTGCTCACCGCCATGGGCTTCGCGGCGTTCGCCGACGCGCCCGTCGAGGCCGGCATCGTCGAGGTCGGGCTCGGGGGGCGGTGGGACGCCACCAACGTCGCCGACGGGAACGTCGCGGTGGTCACCCCGATCGGGCTGGACCACGCGGAGTTCCTCGGCACCGACGTCGTCGGGATCGCGCGGGAGAAGGCCGGGATCATCAAGCCCGGCGCCGTCGCGGTCCTCGCGACGCAGGACAAGGCGGTGGCCGAGGCCCTCCTGGAGCGCTGCGTCGAGGTCGACGCCCAGGTGGCGCGGGAGGGCGCGGAGTTCGGCGTCGTCGAGCGCGAGCTCGCCGTCGGCGGGCAGCGGCTCGTCCTGCGCGGGCTGTCGGGCGTCTACGACGACGTGTTCCTGCCGCTGCACGGCGAGCACCAGGCGTCCAACGCGGTGCTGGCGCTGGCCGCCGCCGAGGCGCTGATCGGGGCCGGCCCGCGCCAGCAGCTCGACCCGGACGCCGTGCGCGCGGCCTTCGCCACCGCGTCCTCGCCGGGCCGGCTGGAGCGCGTCGCGGCCGGGCCGGGCGTGCCGACCGTGCTGGTCGACGCCTGCCACAACCCGCACGGCGCCCGCGCCCTGGCCGCCGCGCTCACCACGGAGTTCCGGTTCACCCGGCTGGTCGGCGTGCTCGGCGTGATGCGCGACAAGGACGCCCGCGGGCTGCTCGCCGAGCTGGAGCCGGTGCTCCACGAGGTCGTCGTCACGGCGAACTCCTCGCCGCGGGCGATGGACCCCGACGAGCTGGGCGCGCTCGCCGCCGAGGTCTTCGGCTCGGACCGCGTCAGCGTCGAGCCCTCCCTCGCCGCCGCCGTCGAGCAGGCCGGCGAGCTGGCCGAGGAGGGCGGCACCTCCGGCGTCGGCGTGCTCGTGACCGGTTCGGTCGTCACCGCCGGCGAGGCGCGCGCCCTGTTCGGCAAGGTGCCGTCCTGAGCGCGCCCGCGGCCCCCGTGCGCGATGATGGCGGTCCCGACCGCCACATCCCCTCACGAGCACCGGAGGTGCCGTCGTGACCGCACCGGACCCGATGAAGGGGGTGCGCGGGGTCTTCGCCGCCACGCTGGTGCTGGAGTCGATCGTCGTCGCGCTCGGGCTGCTCGTGCTGCCCAAGTTCGGCGCCGGCGCCACCCCGCTGGGGATCGCCGCGATCGGCGGGGTCGCGCTGGCGCTGCTGCTGGCCTCCGGCGTGCAGCGGCGGCCGTGGGGGCTGGGCGTCGCCCTCGGGCTGCAGCTGGCGGTGCTGCTGTGCGCGTTCCTCGTGCCCGCGCTGGGGATCATCGGGATCCTGTTCGCGCTGGTCTGGGGCGGGCTGCTGCTCCTGCGCCGCGACGTCGCCCTGCGCATGGCCCGCGGCGAGCTGCCGTCCCAGCAGGTCCCCGACCAGTGAGCCCGGCGCCGGCGCCCCGCGGGGCGGGGTCCGGCGCCTGCGGGTGATCGCCGGTCCGGTGCGGGAACGGCCGTGTGCGGCCGGTTCAGCACCCGTTCGGTGATCACGGCGGCGGCCCGGTGCTCGTCCGGCTGCACGGCCGCGGCGCCGCGAGGTTGCCAGTCCGGCTCCCCGTCCGGGCCGTCGGGCGGGGGTGATCGCCGGTCGGGTGCGCGAGCGGCCGTGTGCGGCCGGTTCCGCACCGGTTCGGTGATCTCGGGTCCACGCGGCCCGTCCCGGTGTGATCACCGGTCCCGGCTGCCCCGCCCGGCCCCCGGTCGTGCGGGAGCGCGGGGCGGGGGCGCCGGACCGGGGGGCCCGGGCCCGTCGATACCCTGCCCGCGTGACTGAACGCACCCTGGTCCTCGTCAAGCCCGACGGCGTCGAGCGCAAGCTGATCGGCGAGGTCCTCGCCCGGATCGAGCGCAAGGGGCTCGACGTCGTCGCGCTGGAGCTGCGCACGGTCGACCGCGAGCTCGCCGAGCAGCACTACGCCGAGCACGACGGCAAGCCCTTCTTCGGCTCCCTGCTGGACTTCATCACCTCCGGCCCCGTGCTCGCCGCCGTGGTCGAGGGCCCCCGCGCCATCGCCGCCTGGCGCCAGCTCGCCGGCGGCACCGACCCGGTCGAGAAGGCCACCCCGGGCACGATCCGCGGCGACTTCGGCCTGGAGACCCAGTCGAACCTCGTGCACGGCTCCGACTCGCCCGAGAGCGCCGCGCGGGAGATCAAGCTCTGGTTCCCGCGCCTCTGACCGTGCCCCCGGGCGAGGCCGCCGGCCTCGTCCGGGCGCTCGGCGACCTCTGGCTGGCCGTCACCCGCGCCGGCGGCGCGGTCGGGCACGTCCTCGACGAGCCGGAGGCGCGCGTCCGGGCCGACGCCGCGGACGCCGTCGCCGAGGTCGTGGCCGGCCGCCAGCACCTCCTCGCCGTCCGCGACGGCACCGGTGGCCTCGACGGCGTCGTGTTCCTGCGCCCCGGCGCCGGCCCGCGGATCGCGCACCGCGCCGACGTCCTGCGGCTGATGGTGCACCCGGCCGCGCAGGGCCGGGGCCTGGGCCGTGCGCTGCTCGCGGCCGCGGCCGACCGCGCCCGCGCGCTGGGCCTGGAGCAGCTGCTGCTCTCCGCCCGCGGCGGCACCGGCCTCCCGGCCCTCTACGCCCGCCTCGGTTGGACGGAGGTGGGCGTCTTCCCCGGCGGGGTGCGGCTGGGGCCCGGTGACGTCCGCGACGAGCACTGGTTCCAGCTGCGCCTCTGACCGCTCGCGGCCGGAAGACTGTCGCCCGCGCCGGTTACCGTGCTCCCATGGGGGACGGACTGGTCCAGGCCCGCGGGCTCACCAAGCGCTTCGGCGGGTTCGAGGCCGTGCGCGGCATCGACGTGGACGTCGCGCCGGGCGAGGTGTTCGGCTTCCTCGGTCCCAACGGGGCGGGCAAGTCCTCCACGATGCGGATGATCGCCTGCGTCTCGCCGCGCACGGACGGCTCGCTGCAGGTGCTCGGCATGGACCCGGACGTCGACGGGCCGCGGATCCGCGCCCGGATCGGCGTGGTGCCGCAGCTGGACAACCTCGACGCCGAGCTCACCGTGCGGCAGAACCTCCAGGTGTACGGGCGCTACTTCGGCCTGTCGCGCCGGCACGTGCGCGACAAGGCGGTCGAGCTGATGGAGTTCGCCCAGCTCGCCGACCGCGCCGACGAGGCCGTCGAGCCGCTGTCGGGCGGCATGAAGCGGCGGCTCACGATCGCGCGGGCGCTGGTCAACGACCCCGAGCTGCTGCTGCTCGACGAGCCCACCACCGGACTCGACCCGCAGGCCCGCCACCTGTTGTGGGAGCGGCTCTACCGGCTCAAGCGCGAGGGCGTCACGCAGATCATCACCACGCACTACATGGACGAGGCCGAGCAGCTGTGCGACCGCCTCGTCGTGATGGACGGCGGGCTGATCGTCGCGGAGGGCTCGCCCGCCGAGCTGATCGAGCGGCACGCCGGCCGGGAGGTGCTGGAGCTGCGCTTCGATCCCGAGCACCGCCCCGCCGCGGCCGACGTCGAGCGCTTCGCCGACCGCGTCGAGGAGCTCCCCGACCGGCTGCTGCTCTACGCGAGCGACGGCGAGCGCACCCAGGCCGCGGTCGTGGGCGCGGGGCACCGCCCGCTGTCGGCGCTGGTGCGGCGCTCGTCGCTGGAGGACGTGTTCCTCCGGCTCACCGGCCGGACGCTGGTCGACTGATGGCCACCGCCTCCACGGGCCGCGCCCCGTCCCCCGCTCGGGGGGTGCTGCTCGTGATGGAGCACCACTGGACCTGGTACCGGCGCAACTGGCGTGCGACGGCCGTGTCGTCGGTCCTGCAGCCGCTGCTGTTCCTGCTGGCCTTCGGCATCGGGTTCGGGTCGCTCGTCGGCGGCACCGGGGCGACGGGCGGCGTGCCCTACCTGGTGTGGCTCGCGCCCGCGCTGCTCGCGGTGTCGGCGGTGCAGAGCGCCGCGTTCGACTCGACCTACCCCGTGCTGTCGGGGTTCAAGTGGCAGCGGGTCTACCACGCGATGAGCGCCGGGCCGGTCACGCCGGCGCAGGTGGCGCTCGGGCACGTCGGCTGGAGCGCGGTGCGCACCGCCGGGTCCGGCGCGGTGTACGTGGTGGTCATCGCCCTGTTCGGCGGGGTGGCGGGCGTCGGGATCGTCGGGTCGCTGCTGGCGGCCGTGCTCACCGGGGCCGCGGTGGCGGCGGTGATCGCGGCCTACGCGGCGACCGTCGAGAGCGAGGGCGCCGCGTTCAACACCATCTTCCGGCTGGTGGTGGTCCCGATGACGCTGTTCTCCGGCACGTTCTTCCCGGTCGACCGGCTGCCGGAGTGGGTGCAGCCCCTGGCCTGGGCCTCGCCGCTGTGGCACGGCACGGTCCTGGCCCGCGACGCCGCCCTGGGGGTGTGGCGGCCGCTGCCCGCCCTCGGCCACACCGCGTACCTGGTGGTGCTGCTCGCGCTGGGGCTGGTGCTGGTCACGCGGAACTTCACGAGGAGGTTGGCCCGGTGAGCACCACCGTCGTCACCGGGGCGCACCGCCCGCCGGTCTGGGCCGCGCTGCTGCCCGCCGGGTCCTACGCCGGGCGGTCGCGGGTGCTGCTGGAGCGCTCGGCGCTGGTGTCGAGCCGCGGCTGGCTGGTGTTCGTGTCCGGCTTCTCCGAGCCGGTGTTCTACCTGCTCGCGATGGGGCAGGGCCTCGGCTCGCTGGTCGGCGCCCTGCCGGGCCCGGACGGCTCGCCGATCTCCTACGCGGCGTTCATCGCCCCGGGGCTGCTCGCCGCGTCGGCGATGAACGGCGCGGTGTTCGACTCCACGTTCAACGTCTTCTTCAAGCTCAAGTACGCCAAGCTCTACGACGCGATGCTGGCGACGCCGCTGGGGCCGGTCGACGTCGCGCTGGGCGAGATCGGCTGGGCGCTGATCCGCGGCGGGCTGTACTCGCTGGGCTTCCTGGCCGTCATGGGCGGGTTCGGGCTGCTCGCCTCGCCGTGGGCGCTGCTGGCCCTGCCGGCCGCCCTGCTCGTGGCGTTCGCCTTCGCCGCGGTGGGGATGGCGGCCACGTCGTTCATGCGGTCCTGGCAGGACTTCGACCTGGTCACCCTCGCGGTGCTGCCGATGTTCCTGTTCTCCACCACGTTCTACCCGCTGTCGGTCTACCCGCCGGTGCTGCAGACGCTCGTGCAGTGCCTGCCGCTCTACCACGCCGTCGAGCTGATGCGCGGGCTCACGACGGGGGCCGTGCACGTCGGGATGCTGGGCAACCTCGCCTACTTCCTCGTCATGATCGCGATCGGGGTGGTGGTCGCGGCGCGGCGGCTCGGCGCCCTGCTCCTGCGCTGAGGCCCGGTCGGCGGACGGGGTGGCCGCATCCCGGTGGGGGGCCGATGATGGCGCCATGACCGTGCTCTCCCGCGGCACCGCGACCGCTGATCTCGTGCGGGCCACCGCCGTCGCCGTGCTCGCCCTCGTCCAGATCGTCGTCGCGGGGCTGGGGGGCAGCGGTGCGGTGGGCGAATCGGTCGGGGTGGTGGCGAACGACTACGCGAGCCCGCTGCTCGCCGCGGGCTGGGCCTTCGGGATCTGGGGCGTCATCTACGCCGGGTTCGTCGCCTACGCGGTCCACCAGTTCCTCCCCGCCCAGCGCGCCCGCGCCGTGCACCGGCGCACCGGCTGGTGGCTGGTCGCCTCGGCCGTGCTCAACCCGCTGTGGATCCTCGCGTTCAGCGCCCGGCTGGTGCCCGTGGCCGAGGTGCTCATCATCGCCCTGCTCGTGTGCCTGGCTGTGGTGTTCGGCCGGCTGAGCCGGGAGCCGGCGTCGGGCGTGCTGGAGCGCGTCGTGTTCCGCGGTGTGGTCGCGCTCTACACCGGCTGGGTCTCGGTGGCCGTCGTCCTGGGCACGGCGGCCACGGGCGTCTGGGCCGGGCTGCCCGGGTCCGGCGGGCTCGCCGCCATCGCCGCCGTCGTGGTGCTCGTGGCCGTCGCCGCGATCCTGGCGTGGGTGGTGCTGTCGGGCACCGCTGTCGTGGGCTACGCCGCCGCCGCGGTGTGGGCGCTCGCCGGCGTCGTCGGCAACGACCCCGGGATGGTCGTCACGGCCGCGGTGATCGGGGTGATCGTCGTCGTGCTCGCGGCGACCGCCCGCCGGGTGAGCGCGGCCCGCGACCCGTGGCGCGCCGCCTTCGGCTGACCGGCCGCGGCAGTCCGGCGGCTGCCCGCCCCCGGACCGGGGCTACCCTGGGACAGCGTGACACCTCCGAGCGTGTGGGCCGATCTCGAGCCGCTGCTGCCGCGCGTGGCCAAGCCCGTGCAGTACGTGGGCGGCGAGCTCAACGCCCAGAGCAAGGACTGGGACGCCGCCGCCGTGCGGTGGGCGCTCATGTACCCCGACGCCTACGAGGTCGGGCTGCCCAACCAGGGCCTGCAGATCCTCTACGAGGTCCTCAACGAGCGGGCCGACGCGCTGGCCGAGCGCTGCTACGCGGTGTGGCCCGACCTGGAGGCGCTGCTGCGCGAGCACCGCGTGCCCGCCTTCACCGTCGACGCGCACCGCCCGCTCGGCGCCTTCGACGTGCTCGGCGTGAGCTTCTCCACCGAGCTGGGCTACACGAACCTGCTCACCGCGCTCGATCTCGCGCACATCCCGCTGCACGCGGTCGACCGCGACGAGACCCACCCCGTCGTCGTCGCCGGCGGGCACGCGGCGTTCAACCCCGAGCCGATCGCGGACTTCGTCGACGTCGCGGCCATTGGCGACGGCGAGGAGGTCGTCGGCGACATCACCGACGTCGTGCGGGACTGGAAGGCGCAGGGCCGTCCGGGCGGGCGGCGCGAGCTGCTGCTGCGCCTGGCCGCCACCGACGGCTGCTACGTCCCCTCGCTCTACGCCGTCACCTACGGAGCGGACGGCGCGATCGCCGCAGTCACCCCGGTCGACGGACGCGTGCCGGCCACCGTGCAGAAGCGCACCACCACCTCGCTGGACGACTGGCCCTACCCGAAGACGCCGCTGGTGCCGCTGGCCGAGACCGTGCACGAGCGCGCCAGCGTCGAGATCTTCCGCGGCTGCACGCGCGGCTGCCGGTTCTGCCAGGCCGGGATGATCACGCGCCCGGTGCGGGAGCGGTCGCTGGCCGGGGTCGGCGCGATGGTCGAGCAGAGCGTGCGCTCGTCCGGGTTCGACGAGGTCGGGCTGCTGTCGCTGTCGAGCGCCGACCACACCGAGATCGCCGAGATCACCAAGGGCCTGGCCGACCGCTACGAGGGCACCAACACCTCGCTGTCGCTGCCGTCCACCCGCGTCGACGCGTTCAACATCGACCTGGCCAACGAGATCAGCCGCAACGGCCGCCGCTCGGGGCTGACGTTCGCCCCCGAGGGCGGGTCGGAGCGCATCCGGCGCGTGATCAACAAGATGGTGTCGGAGGAGGACCTCATCCGCACCGTCTCCGAGGCGTTCTCCCAGGGCTGGCGGCAGGTGAAGCTGTACTTCATGTGCGGCCTGCCCACCGAGGAGGACGCCGACGTCCTGCAGATCGCGGACATGGCCTTCAACGTCATCCGGGCCGGGCGCGCGGCGTCCGGGCGCAACGACGTGCGGGCCACGATCTCGATCGGCGGGTTCGTGCCCAAGCCGCACACCCCGTTCCAGTGGGCCGCGCAGTGCCACCCCGACGTCGTCGACGACCGGCTGCGGAAGCTGCGCGCCGCGGTCAACAGCGACCGCAAGCTGGGCAAGAACATCGGCATGCGCTACCACGACGGCAAGCCCTCGCTGGTCGAGGGCCTGCTGGCCCGCGGCGACCGCCGCGTCGGCGCCGTGATCGAGCGGGTGTGGCGCGAGGGCGGCCGGTTCGACGGCTGGAGCGAGCACTTCTCCTACGAGCGCTGGGTCGCCGCCGCCGACGCCGAGCTGGCGCCGGCGGGCGTGTCGCTGGAGTGGTTCACCACCCGCGAGCGCGACCGCGACGAGGTGCTGCCCTGGGACCACCTCGACTCCGGCCTGGAGCGCGACTGGCTGTGGGAGGACTGGCAGGACGCCCTGGCCGGCCGCGAGCAGGACGACTGCCGCTGGACGCCGTGCTTCGACTGCGGCGTGTGCCCGTCCACCGGCACCGACATCGAGGTCGGCCCGAGCGGGACGACGCTGCTGCCGCTGTCGGTCGTGGGGCCGGGGGGCCCGGGAGCGGACGGTCCGGGGCGGGGCGGCACGGGACCGAGTGCCTGACGGCTTCACCGTCCGGGTCGCCGACGAGCGCGACGGCCCCGCGCTGGCCCGGCTGCGCCGGGCCTGGTTGGAGGAGCGGGCCGGTGCGCCCGTCGACGACCCCGGGTTCGAGGCCGCGTTCGCGCAGTGGTGGCGCACCGAGCTGTCCCGCCGCGTCGTGTGGGTGGCCGAGGTGGGCAGCGACCGCGCCGGCTACACCGCGATCGGGTCGCTGAACGTCGTCGAGGTGGGGGCGATGCCGCGGCCCGGTGCGCGCGGCGGGGGGGTGGTCGGGCACGTCGGCAACGCCTTCGTGCTCGCCCGGTTCGCCGCGCAGGGCGTCCCGCGCGCGCTGCTCGACCACGCCGTCGCGCACGCCCGGGCCCGCCGCTACCGGCGGCTGGTCCTGGCGCCCACGCCGGGCAGCGCGGCGTTCTACCGCAGCGCCGGGTTCACCCCGGCCGGGGAGTCGCTGCTCGTGCTGGGCCCGGAGCCCGGCCCGGGCGGCTGAGCCGCCGCGCGGCTGCGGCTACCCTCCGCAGCGTGCCGCGACCGAGGGCCGGGGAGGCCGCCAACCCCGCACCGCCGACCGTCCAGCGGATCCGGGTGCGCTTCGCCAAGCGGGGCCGGCTGCGGTTCCTCTCCCACCGCGACGTGGCGCGCTCGGTGGAGCGGGCCGTCCGCCGCGCGCAGGTGCCCGTCGCGCACTCGCACGGGTTCAACCCGCACCCGCGCCTGTCCTGGATCGGCGCCGCGCCGACGGGCTCGGCCAGCGAGGCCGAGTACCTCGAGATCGGGCTCACCCGGGAGGTCGACCCGGCGGCCCTGGTCGCCGCCCTGGACGCGGCGCTGCCGGACGGCCTGGACGTGCTCGCGGCCGCCGTGGCCGAGCCGCCCGCCCTGGCCGACCGGATCGACGGCAGCCGCTGGGAGATCGCCCTGCCGGGCGTCGCGGAGGCCGACCTGCGCGCCGCCGCGGACGCCCTGCTGGCGACGGAGTCCCTGGTCGTGGAGCGCGTCACCCCCTCGGGCCGCCGCCAGATCGACGTGCGGGCCGCGCTCGTCGCCGTGGAGGTCGCGGGGGGCGCGTCGGACGGCTCACCTCTCGGTGCGGACCCGGACGCGGGAGTCTGTGCGATACTGACGGCGGTCGTGCGGCAGACGACACCCGCCGTGCGACCCGACGACGTGTTGGGCGCGCTCGACGTTGTCGCAGGTCTGAAGCCGCCGGTCCCCGCGAAGGCGACCCGGATGGCGCAGGGCCTGCTCGACGAACGGGGTGCGCTCGCCGACCCGCTCGGACCCCTCCCGGCCACCACCGGGACCGACCGGGCCACGCCGCCGAGCTGACCAGGACTGCCCGCCGCGCACCGCGCGGTGGAGAACGCGAGAGGTCCCTGTGCGGCCGCCCCTGGGACGGGGCGCCCGGGGACGAAGGAGCTCGATGCCGAACACCGAGACGCCCGCCGGTCCCGCCGGCGGGCCCGTCGCACTGTCCGACCTCCCCGAGAAGCTGAGGGTCCACGCCCTCGCGAAGCTCATGGGCCGCACCAGCAGGGAGGTGCTGGCCGCGCTCGCGGACCTCGGGATCGACGCCCGCACCGCGCAGTCCAGCGTCGACCGCGCGGCCGCGGAGAAGGTCGTCACCTCCCTCGCCCCGGAGGCGCCCGCGCCCGCCGCCGAGCCGCCCGCCGCCGCGCAGCCGCCCGTCCCGGAGCCGGTCGCGGAGGACGCGCCGGTGGCCGAGCAGCCGCCGGTCGCGGAGCCGTCGGTGGCGGAGCAGGAGGCGCCCGCGCCGCGCACCCGCCGGCGCCGCGCCACGCGCGCCGGTGCCGCTCCCGGGGCGGTCCCCGGGACGGCGGCCGAGGCCCCGTCCGCTCCCGCGGCGAGCCCGGAGGCGGCGCCCGCGCCCGCCGCGGAGTCCGCGCCCCCGGCCGAGCCGGCCCCCGCCGAGCCCGTCCCCGCGCCCGCCCCCGCCCCGCCCGCCCCGCGGGCGCTCGCGCCGGTCTTCGCCCCGCCCGCGCCGCTGTTCCAGCCGCCCTCGCGCCCGACCCGCACCCGGCGCCGGGCCGCCGAGCCGGTGGCCGACGAGGTCGAGGCGGAGGAGCCCGCCGCCGTCCCGGTGCCGGACGAGCCGGTCGACGCCGTCGAGGAGGCGGTCGAGGAGCAGGTCGCGCTCGACCCCGACGACACCGACGACGCGGACGGCCGCCGCCGGCGCCGCCGCGGCCGCCGGGGCCGCGGCCGCGGTCGGGGCGGCGAGGACGAGCTGGACACCGACGAGGCGGGCGACGACGAGACCGCCGCTCCTGTCGCCCCCGAGCGCGCCGACGACGACGCGGACGACGCCGACGACCCCGCGGCGCAGTCCGACGCCGAGGCCGACGGCGAGGACGGGTCCGAGGACGCCGACGGGTCCGACGACGACGAGTCGCGCCCGAGCGGGTCGCGCCGCCGCCGGCGCCGCCGCCGGCGCGGGGGCGCGGGCGAGGACGAGGACGGCGTCCGCGAGGACGACCCGCCCGTCACCGTGACCCGGGTCCGGGCGCCCCGCGAGCGCGCCGCCGAGGAGGCGGGCGACGGGGTGCAGGGCGTCCGCGGCTCGACGCGGCTGGAGGCCAAGCGCCAGCGCCGCCGCGACGGCCGCGACGCCGGCCGGCGCCGCACGCCGATCCTGTCCGAGTCGGAGTTCCTGGCCCGCCGCGAGGCCGTGGAGCGCACGATGGTGGTGCGCGAGCGCGGTGACCGCGTGGAGATCGGGGTGCTGGAGGACGACGTCCTCGTCGAGCACTTCATCGCCGGCGGTTCCGACGCGCACGGCCGCGAGGGCCAGACGGCGAAGTCGCTGGTCGGCAACATCTACCTCGGCCGGGTCCAGAACGTGCTGCCGTCGATGGAGGCCGCGTTCATCGACATCGGCCGCGGTCGCAACGCCGTGCTCTACGCGGGCGAGGTCGACTGGGACGCCGCCGGGCTGGGCGGCAAGGCCCGCCGCATCGAGCAGGCCCTGTCGTCGGGCGACCCGGTGCTCGTCCAGGTCACGAAGGACCCGATCGGGCACAAGGGCGCCCGGCTGACCACGCAGATCAGCCTGGCCGGCCGGTTCCTGGTCTACGTCCCCTCCGGCGGCGCGGCGGGCATCAGCCGCAAGCTGCCCGACGTCGAGCGCAAGCGGCTCAAGGACCTGCTGCGCGACATCGTCCCGCCCGAGGCCGGGGTGATCATCCGGACGGCGTCGGAGGGCGTGAGCCACGAGGCGCTGGAGCGCGACGTCCGCCGGCTGCAGGCGCAGTGGGAGGTCGTCGAGGCCAAGGCGAAGGCCACGGGGCCGAACAGGCCGAAGGCGCCGGTGCTGCTCTACGAGGAGCCCGACCTGCTCATCAAGGTCGTGCGCGACCAGTTCAACGAGGACTTCTCCAGCCTGGTCGTGCAGGGCGACGACGCCTGGGACGTGCTGCACGGCTACCTGTCGCACGTCGCGCCGGAGCTGGCCGACCGCACGCACCGCCACACCGGGCCGACCGACGTGTTCGCCGAGTACCGCATCGACGAGCAGCTGCTCAAAGCGCTCGACCGCAAGGTCTGGCTGCCCTCGGGCGGCACGCTGGTGATCGACCGCACCGAGGCGATGACCGTCGTCGACGTCAACACCGGCAAGTACACCGGCTCCGGGGGCAACCTCGAGGAGACCGTCACGCGCAACAACCTGGAGGCGGCCGAGGAGGTCGTGCGCCAGCTGCGGCTGCGCGACATCGGCGGCATCATCGTCGTCGACTTCATCGACATGGTCCTGGAGTCCAACCGCGACCTGGTGCTCAAGCGGCTCACCGAGTGCCTGGCGCGCGACCGCACCCGCCACCAGGTCGCCGAGGTCACCTCGCTGGGCCTGGTGCAGATGACGCGCAAGCGCGTCGGCGGCGGGCTGCTGGAGCACTTCTCCACCCCGTGCGAGCACTGCCGCGGCCGGGGTGTGGTCGTCGAGATCGAGGCGCCCGCCGACCCCGTGCGCGAGGGTCGCCGCGGCCGGGGCGGCCGCGGGCGGCGCGGCGAGAACGGCACCGCCGGTGGCGGCGGCGGTCCCGCCGAGGTCGCCGCGGCCGCCGGGCGCAACGGCCGGACCCCGGCCCACGACCCGGGGCTCGACGTGGGCGCACCCGCGTCCGCGCCGGCCCCCGTCGCGGCCACCGAGCCGGGCGTCGACTCCGCCGCGGACGCGGTGGAGGAGGCGGTGGTGGAGCGCGAGCTCGCCGCCGCGACCGCGCCGTCCGCCGAGGCGTCCGCCGCCGTCCTGGCCCCCGCCGCGGTCGTCGAGGACCTCGCGCTGCCCGACGCCCACGGCCACCAGTCCCGACCGGCCCGGCGCCGCGGGCGGGTCACCCGCGGTGCGGGCGCCCCGACCGCCGCGGCGGGCGGGGCCCCGACGGCGGTGGTGGTGACGGTCGCGGCGGAGGTCGCGGTCGTCCCGGCCGCCGCGCCCCCGGCCGACCCCGCGCCGGCCGACCCGGCACCCGTCGACACCGCGTCCGTCGACACCGCACCCGTCGAACCCGCGCCCGTCGACACCGCCCCGGCCGACCGCGCACCCGTCGCGACCCCGCCCGTGGAGTCCGTGCCGGAGGAGCCGGCGGCGGTGGAGCCGGCGACGGTGGACGCCGCGCCGGCCGAGCCCCCCGCCCCCCGCCCGCGCCGCGCGCGGCGGACGGCGTCCCGCCCCGCGGGCCCGCCGCCCTCCGCCGGGACCCCGGGGTGACCGGGCCGGCACCGGTTCGGCTACCCTGGGACCCTGCGCCGCCCTCCGCCCAGCGCGTGAGCGGCGGCCCCCCGGTCCTACCGGAGACCAGGACCCCGAGCTTCAGGAGCAGTACGTCCATGTACGCGATCGTCAAGACCGGCGGCAAGCAGTACAAGGTGGCCGTCGACGACGTGCTCACCGTCGAGAAGCTCGACGGCAAGGCCGGCGCGGAGCTCACCTTCCCGGCCCTGCTGCTGGTGGACGGCGACGACGTCGTCTCGGACGCGGCCGCCCTGGCCGGGGCCGTGGTCACCGCCACGGTGGTCGAGCACACCAAGGGCCCGAAGATCCGCATCCACAAGTTCAAGAACAAGACCGGGTACCACAAGCGCCAGGGGCACCGTCAGCCCCTGACGAAGGTCCAGGTCACCGGCATCACGAAGTAGGGGAGACGCAGCCATGGCACACAAGAAGGGCGCGTCCAGCTCCCGCAACGGGCGCGACTCCAACGCCCAGCGCCTCGGCGTGAAGCGCTTCGGCGGCCAGGTCGTCGGCGCGGGCGAGATCCTCGTCCGCCAGCGCGGCACCAAGTTCCACCCCGGCAACGGGGTCGGCCGCGGTGGCGACGACACGCTGTTCGCGCTGGTCGAGGGCGCCGTCGAGTTCGGCTACACCAAGGGCCGCAAGGTCGTGAACGTGGTGCCGGCGCAGGTCTGAGGCCTGCCCGCAGGGCCGCAGCGCCAGCGCTGCGGCCCGCTCCGCCCGACGGCGGGCTGCCCGAGAGGGTGGCCCGCCGTTCCGCTTTGCAGAGGATCATGATGTCCAGGTTCGTCGACCGCGTCACGCTGCACGCCACCGCCGGGGCGGGGGGCAACGGCTGCGCGTCGGTGCACCGCGAGAAGTTCAAGCCGCTCGGCGGCCCCGACGGCGGCAACGGCGGCCGGGGCGGGTCGATCGTGCTCGTCGTCGACCCCGGCGTGCACACCCTGCTCGACTTCCACCACCGCCCGCACGCGATGGGCCGCAACGGCAAGCAGGGCCAGGGCGGGTTCAAGGCCGGCGCCAACGCCGAGGACATCGAACTGCTGGTCCCCGACGGCACCGTCGTGTTCGACGACCGCGGCGAGGTCGTCGCCGACCTCGTCGGGCCCGGCACCCGGTTCGTCGCCGCCGAGGGCGGCCGGGGCGGGCTCGGCAACGCCGCGCTCGCCTCCGCGGCCCGCAAGGCGCCCGGGTTCGCCCTGCTCGGCGAGCCCGGCGAGCAGCGCGACCTGGTGCTGGAGCTGCGCTCCCTGGCCGACGTCGGCCTGGTCGGGTTCCCCTCGGCGGGCAAGTCCTCGCTGGTCGCGGCGCTGTCCGCGGCCCGGCCGAAGATCGCCGACTACCCGTTCACCACACTCGTGCCCCAGCTCGGCGTCGTCACAGCCGGCGAGCAGGTCTTCACCGTCGCCGACGTGCCCGGCCTGATCCCCGGCGCGTCCGAGGGCCGGGGTCTGGGCCTGGACTTCCTGCGCCACATCGAGCGCTGCTCGGTGCTGGTCCACGTCGTCGACTGCGCGACCTTCGAGGTCGACCGCGACCCGGTCGCCGACGTGCAGGCGCTGGAGGACGAGCTCGCCCGCTACACCCCCGCGCTGGGTGGCGACCTGGCCGACCGGCCCCGGCTGATCGCGCTGAACAAGGTCGACGTGCCCGACGCGGCCGAGCTCGCCGAGATGGTCACCCCCGACCTGGTCGAGCGGTTCGGCTGGCCGGTCCTGACGATCTCCACGGCCAGCCGGGCCGGGCTGCGCGAGCTGTCCTTCGCCATGGCCGAGCAGGTGGCGGCGCACCGGGCCGCCCAGCCCCTGGTCGAGGCGACGCGCACCGTGCTGCGGCCGGTCGCCGTCGACGACAGCGGCTTCACCGTCGAGGTCGACCCCGAGCTCGACGGCGGGTTCGTCGTGCGCGGCGCCCGTCCGGAGCGCTGGATCCGGCAGACCTCGTTCGACAACGACGAGGCCGTCGGCTACCTCGCCGACCGGCTCGCCCGCCTCGGCGTCGAGGACGCCCTGGCCCAGGCCGGCGCCCGCCCCGGCTCGCCGGTGACGATCGGCGACGTCACCTTCGACTGGGAGCCCTCGACCCCCGCCGGCATCGCCGTGCTCATGTCCGGTCGCGGCACCGACCGGCGCCTGGAGACCGACGACCGCATCGGCGCGGCCGAGCGGAAGGCGGCCCGCCAGGCCCGCCGGGTGCACCGCACGGACGAAGAGCTCGCCGCGGACCAGTGACCGCCGCGGCGCGCCCCACCCCCGGCCACCCCGCCCCCGGACCGCAGCGGGGTGACACCGCTCCGACCCAGTCGCAGCAGGGTCACCCCGTTGCGGGCGGAGGGAGCAGTACCCGCGCCGCACTGGGCGCGGCGCGGCGGGTGGTCGTCAAGGTGGGGTCGTCCTCGCTGACCTCCGTCCGGGGTGGGCTGGACCCCGCCCGGCTCGACGCGCTCGTCGACGCCCTCGCCGCCCGGCGCGCGGCCGGGTCGCAGGTCGTGCTGGTGTCGTCGGGGGCCATCGCGGCCGGGCTCGCCCCGCTCGGGCTGGCCCGCCGGCCCCGCGACCTCGCCACCCAGCAGGCCGCGGCCGCCGTCGGGCAGCTGCTGCTCGCCCAGGCCTACGGGGCGTCGTTCGCCCGGTACGGGCAGGCGATCGGCCAGGTCCTGCTCACCGCCGACGACATGATCCGCCGCGCCCACTACCGCAACGCGCAGCGCACGTGCGAGCGCCTGCTCGGGTTGGACGTGCTGCCGGTGGTCAACGAGAACGACACCGTCGCCACCGACGAGATCCGCGTCGGCGACAACGACCGGCTGGCCGCGCTGGTGGCGCACATCGTCGGCGCGGACGCGCTGGTGCTGCTCTCCGACGTCGACGGCCTCTACGACGGCGACCCGCGCCGCCCGGGCGCGCGGCTGCTGACCGACGTCGACGCCCCCGCGGACCTGGCCGGCATCAGCACCGCCGCGGCGGGCAGCGGCCTGGGCACCGGCGGGATGGCCACCAAGGTCACGGCGGCGGCGATGGCGGCCGCGTCGGGCATCCCGGTGCTGCTGACGTCGGCCGAGCGGGTGGCCGAGGCGCTCGATCCGGCCGGGCCGACCGTCGGCACCGCGTTCCGCCCGTCCGGGCGGCGGATGTCGGCCCGGCGCTTCTGGCTGCGCCACGCCGCCGACGTGCGCGGCGGTCTCGACCTGGACGCCGGCGCCGTCACCGCGATCCTCGACCGGCGCCGGTCGCTGCTCGCGGCCGGCATCCGGGACGTGGACGGCGACTTCGTGGCCGGGGACGTCGTGGACCTCCGCGGCCCCGGCGGCGCCGTCGTCGCCCGCGGGGTCGTCGGGTTCGACGCCGCCGAGCTGCCCGCGCTGATCGGGCGCCGCTCGCGCGAGCTGCCCGCCGAGCAGCGCCGGGAGGTCGTGCACGCCGACGACCTGGTGCCGCTGGTCTGAGGCGCCCCGCGGCGTCACGGCGGGCAGCTCGGCAGCGCCTCCACGTCCTCCTCCCCGCGCAGGTAGGCGCCGGAGGCGAACCCGGTCTCGCCGTCGGCCGAGGTGACGCGGGCCCAGGCGGTCGTCGTGCCGCGCGGCCCCTCCGCGCTCGGCCCGATCCGCCGGCACGACCAGCGGACGACCTCGCCCTCCTCGAGCAGGGCGATGCGGCGCCCGCCGGGCTCCTCCCGGAGCCGGAGCCCGTCGCCGCCGGTGCCGTCGACGACGGCCTCGAGCGTCCTCGTGCCGGACGTGGGGCGGGTGATGTCCCGGACGGTGGTGAGGGTCTCGGCGACCACCAGCCCCCGGGCCACGACGGCGCAGCCGGAGCTGGAGGTGACGACGGCGGCGGCCGCCAGGACGGCGGCGACGCGACGGGTGCGGCGGTGTGCGCTGCTCATCGGCCCGGCCACCCCCACCTCGGACGCGTGACCGCGACCAGCCCGCGGTCGTGACGGGTCGACGGGCGCACGACCTCCACCTGCGCGGCGCCGCAGGCCGCGCGCAGCACGGGCGCCGCGCGCTCGAGGTCCTCGACGGTGGTGCCGGAGCGCAGCCGCACGTGCACGAGGACCACGTCGCCGCGGAAGCCGGCGCGGACCAGCCACGGCGGGCGACCGCCGCGGTCGGTCACCCCGGCCTGGACGAGCCCGGTCCGCACGCGGTGGGGCACGACCAGGCGGAGCAGCGTCCCGAGCGCCGCGCGCCGGATCTCGGGGACGAGCGCGACCACCAGCGCGAGAGCGCCGCCGACGGCGGCCAGCACGGGCGGCTCGAGCAGCCGGGCGCAGCCGGCGACGGCGGCGGCGAGGGCCAGCTCCCCGCGCCACCGCACGGCGATCGACAGGAGGCCGGGCCGGTGGCGCGGCGCGGGCAGGAGCCGCCGCAGCGGCTCGTCGGCGCTCACGGCTCCCCCCGACCGGGGGGCGGAGCGGTGGACCGGGAGTGCGGCAGGACGTCGGGCACGGGGCACCTCGATGCGGAGCAGGGGTGCCGATCAGCGTCTGGACCGGCTACGCGGCGCACCGGTGCGCCGCTTGGTCTGCGGTGCCGAGGTGAGGTGCCACTGCGGGCAGGAGCGGCACGGGTAGGCGGCGATCTCGACCACCGTCTTCTTCCGGTCCGGGGCGGCGCGGTGCTGGATCCTCCGGAGGGTCTCCACGGCCGTCCGCTCGTCGCGGTAGCCGCGCTTGCCCGTGGGGCAGAGGACGACCCCGGGGGGTTCGTGCCGACCGTGGGGACCCGTCATCGTGCTCACCGCCCTGCGCTCGCAGATCGTGCACCGCCCGCACTCCGGGTGCGGCTGCCCTTGAGTGTGCGCACACGTGCGGACATCGTCAAGTGAACTGACGCCGCCGAACGGATGGACGCACACCATCGCACCAGTGGATCACTCCTCCCCGATCCCTGGTGCAGCACGTGAAGCAGCCGTTAACCTGTGCGCACACGTGCGGGATCACGGGGGCCGACAGTGAGGAGCGAGGGTGGTTGGACCCGACGGCAGCGGGACCCCTGAGGAGGCGGAGCTGGCCCCGGTCGGCCGGCGCCGCGAGCTGCGGGAGTCCATCCGCAGGGCCCGGCAGGCCAAGGGGATGACCCAGGCCGAGCTGGGCGACGCGGTGGGCTCGAACCGCTCGCAGGTGAACCGCATCGAGCGCGGCAGCGCGGACATCACCCGGCAGCTGGCGACCCGGCTGGCGGAGGCCCTGGACCTCCCCGACCTGCCCCGCCTGTTCTCCGAGCGCGAGCGCTCCGACGAGCGCCTGGACCAGACGCGCGACCGCATCGTGGCCCGCCTGCTCGACCGGCCCGACCTGCAGAAGGTGACGATCGTCGTCGCGGACGACCTCCACGTGTACGGGCTCCTCTACGACAGCGGGAACGACTCCGCCCTCGTGGACGCCCGCGTGGTGGAGGTGGTGTTCCCGACCGTCGAGCGGGAGCAGGAGCTGTTCCACGGCTGGCCGATCCACCCCTTCCTCGAGTACCAGATCAAGCGGCTCGCGACCCTGCGCGGCGGCGGGTCACCGCCGCTGGACGACCTGCGGCTCTACGAGTCCGGTGAGGTGACCGCGTCGGCCGTGCTCGCCCGCACGCGCGCGGAGACGACCTCCGCCTTCTGGGCGCCGCTACCCGTCGCGGGGCGGCTGACGATGAAGGGCCTGCCCGTGGCGCAGGGCAGCGACCCGATCACGACGGCGCGCCTGGAGAGCCACGTCGACGCCCTGGTCGAGCGGGCCCGGCGGATCCGGGTGAACGAGGCCCTGTGCCGCGTGGAGCCGGTGGAGGGCCGCGACGACGCGCCGTTCACCCGGTACTTCGAGGTCGGCGAGGACGAGGAGGAGGAGGTCGGCGCCAGCGAGGGTTCCGCGCTGGCGCTCGTGCTGGCCGTCGCCCGGTGCCCCCGGCGGCAGTACGGGATGGCCCGCCGGCTGGTCACCTACACGCGGCCGCTGGTGCGGCACGACCGGAACCGGCTGTCGCTGTTCGGCAAGCGGGTCGACGCGATGGACGTGCGGCGGGCGCGCGACCTCGAGCGGGGGCTCGAGCCCGACTGGGCCCGCTCGCGCGGCAACGCGCTGGAGTCCGCGCTGGACACCGACGACTACCTCACCGCCCACGGCGGGCGCCTCCCGGACCTCGCCTTCCAGGTCGCGGCGGCCCGGGAGCTGCGCATGTTCACCGTCGAGGTCGCCCACGACCGGCTGCGGCGGGTGCCCCTGCCCCCCGCCCTGCAGCTGATCACCCCCAGCGGCCCCCCGCGTCCGGCCCTCGCGCCGCGGCTGTTCGTGCTGGAGCTGGGGTCGGCCGGGGACCGGCCCGAGCTCGACCAGCTCGCCACGACCGCCGACGTCGAGGTGCTGGGCTCCGAGGACATGCGGTCCGAGGACGGCCGGCTCAACGACTTCCTGCGGCAGGCCCGGGACTGCGGTTTCCTGCTCCCGCTCCTGGACGAGCTGGGGGTGGCCGCCCGCTGACCCCGACGTCCGGGGCCGCCGACCGGACCGGGGATCAGCCGCCGCGCCGCTCGCGCCACCGCTGCAGCAGCGCCGGGATCTCCTCGGCGAGGAAGGCGTAGAAGTCGCGCATCTCGCGCAGCCGGTCCGCGGCCGGTCCGTCACCGGCGACCACGTCGAGGCCGTCGGCCGCGAGGGCGCTCAGGGCGTCGAGCCGGTCGCGCTTCGCGACCCCGGCCTCGGTCCAGGCGTCGCCGGCGAGGCGGTAGTGGTCGCGCCGGCTGCCCGGTACCGGAGCCCGGTCGATCAGTCCGGACCGGTCCAGCACGCGCACGGCCCCGGACACGGCGGCGGGGCTCACGCCCAGCTCCCGCGCGATGTCGGTGGGGGTCAGGGTGGCGGCGTCCGAGCACAGGAACAGCGCCAGCACCCGCGCCGCCATCCGCTGCACGCCCATCCCGGTGAGCACGAGCGCGAACCGCTCGACGTAGGCGCGGTTGCGGTCGTCCACGTCCGGATGATGTCCGGCTCTCACAGTGTTCACAAATCCGTGAACACAGCGGAGGATGGAGCGCATGCGCATCCTGCTCCTCACCACCGGCAGCCGCGGCGACGTCGAACCGTTCCTGGCCCTCGCCCGGCGCGCCCGGGACGCCGGCCACGACGTGCGGCTCGGCGTCACGCGGGAGTTCGTCGCCGCGGTCGAGGCGGCGGGGATCGAGGCCGCCCCGCTCGACGGCGACTACTCCGCCCTGGTGGCCGCGCAGGGCGTCTCCCCGCTCGCCGCGCTGCGCAGCTACCGCGGCACCGTGGCCCCGATGCTGGCCGCGATCCTGCGCTCGGCGGCGCGCGCGGCACGCACCCACCGACCGGACGTGGTCGTGCACCATCCGAAGGTGCTGTCCGCGCCGCTCGCCGCCGCCGCGCTGGACGTGCCGCACGTGCTGTGCGAGATCGTGCCGACGCTGACCCCGACGCGGGAGTTCCCGGCCGCGGGCGTGACGACCCGGGACCTCGGCCCGGCCAACCGCTGGACCTACGCCCTCGCCGCCGCGGCCGGGTCGGCGCTGTCCGGCCCGCTGCGCGAGATCCGCGCCGAGCTGGGTCTGCCCCGCCGGGGACCGGTGCCGGGGCCCGTCCGGTCGGCCGTGCCGGTCAGCCCCGCGCTGCTGCCGCGGCCGGCGGACTGGCCCGCGACGACCGTGCTCACCGGGGCCTGGCGCACCCCGGGCGCGGCGCCGGCGCCGGACGCCGAGCTGGACGGCTTCCTGGCCGCCGGCGATGTGGTGCAGGTCGGCTTCGGGTCGATGGCCGCCGGCGACCCGCTCGCCCGCGGGCGCGCCGTCGTCGACGCCGTGCGGCGGGCGGGGCGCCGGGCCCTCGTCGTCACCGGCTGGGGCGGGCTGGAGGTCCCCGACCGGGCCCCCGACGTGCTGGTGCGGCGCACCGTCGACCACGTGACCGCGCTGCCCCGGTGCGTCGCCGCCGTGCACCACGGGGGTGCGGGAACCGTGCACGCCGCGGTGGGCGCCGGGCTCCCCTCGGTGACGGTGCCCTTCCTCGCCGACCAGCCGTTCTGGGGTGCGCTCCTGCACCGCCGCGGCCTGGGCGCGCGACCGGTGCCGGCCCGCCGCCTGGACGCCGACCGGCTCGCCGCCGCGCTGCACGCCCTGCCCGACCCGTCCCGGGCCCGGGCCGTTGCGGCGGCGATGGCGGCCGAGGACGGCTGCGGGGCCGCCCTGCGGCTGCTGCGCGAGGTGGTGTGACGCGGGGCGGTCGGGCGCGGGGCGGTCGGGCGCGGGACGGTCCGGATCAGCCGGCCGGCTCCAGCACCACCAGCGGGATCTCCCGCTGCGTGCGCTCCTGGTAGCCGGCGTAGTTGGAGTACTTCCCGGTGATCTGCGGCCACAGCCGGGCGCGCTCGTCGGGGTCGAGGATGCGCGCCCGCATCGGCGTGCGCGGGCCGCCCCGCACCGAGACCTCGACGGCGGGGTGCTCGCGCAGGTTGAGGTACCAGGCCGGGTGGCGGTCGTCGCCGCCGCGGGAGGCCACGACCACGAGGTTCCCGTCGAGGTCGATCGGCGCGGTGAGCAGGACCGAGCGGGCCTCGCCCGACCGGCGGCCGATCGTGGTCAGCTCCACGACGGGCATGCCCATCGCGTCGTAGCCGATCCGACCGCCGCTCGCCTTCAGCAGGAGCCGGTGCGCGCCGTTCATGGCCTTGAGGACGAGGTCGGGAGGCACGACCGCCAGCGTAGCGCGGGGTTCAACCGCGCTGGGCCAGCGCGAACGGCAGCACGGCCGAGGCCCCGGCCCTGCGCAGCAGCCGTGCGGCGACCGTCATCGTCCAGCCGCTGTCGACCACGTCGTCGACGAGCAGCACCGGCCCGGCCGGCACGGCGAAGCCGGGTTCGGCGAACGCGCCCCACACGGCCGCCAGGCGCTGGGCGGAGTTGGCCCCCGCCGCCGGGCGCTCCCCGAGCGGGGCGAGCGCGCCGAGCAGGGGGATCCGGCCGATGTCGGCGATGCGGCGGGCCAGGTGGTCGAGCTGGTGGGGGCGGGTGCGCGAGCCGATCCCGACCACCCCGACCGGCCGCTCCGCCCAGCCCCACCCGGCCAGCACCCGCACGCACGCCTCCAGGACGTCCGCGGGCACCGGCACATCGGTGGCGCTGACCGCCTCGCCGGTCTCCGGGTCGACGTCCGGCCCGAACCCGTCGTCGTCGAGCGGGGCGGGATCGAGCACCGCGCGCAGCCGCGGGCCCCAGCCGATGTCGGACAGCCGCCCGATGACCCGGCCGGGCTCCGCCAGCTCCCCGGCCGCGATCCGGCCCGACGCCGGCACGCCCAGCTCGGCCATGCCGGTGGGCCACTGCTTGCGCGGGGCCACCTCGACGCCCGGGCGCGCGATCCGCTCGGCGGCCGCGCCGGCGGCGTCGGTGTCGACCTCGGTGCTCCAGGCCGGCGCGGCGCAGCGGTCGCAGCGCCCGCACCGGCCGGCGGCCGGGTCGTCGAGCTGGCGGCGCAGGAACTCCAGGCGGCAGCCGGGGGTGTCGAGGTAGTCGAGCATCGCCCGCTGCTCGGCCCGGCGCGCCTGCGCGATGCGCCGGTGCCGCTCGCCGTCGTAGGTCCAGTCCCGGCCGGTGGCGACCCAGCCGCCCTTCACCCGCCGGGCGGCGCCGTCGGCGTCGAGCACCTTGAGCAGCATCTCCAGCCGGGTGCGGGACAGGTCGACGCGCGTCTCGACCGCCGCGGTGGACAGCGGGACGTCCGACAGCACCCCGAGGGTCTGCCGCACCACCGGCTCCGGCGGGAAGGCCAGCGAGGCGAAGTAGCGCCAGATGTCCTGGTCCTCGTGGCCGGGCAGCAGCACCACCTCGGCGCGGTCGAGCGCGCGCCCGGCCCGGCCGATCTGCTGGTAGTACGCCACCGGCGACGCGGGCGCGCCGAGGTGCACGACGAAGCCGAGGTCGGGCTTGTCGAAGCCCATGCCCAGCGCGCTCGTGGCGACCAGGCACTTGACCCGGTCGGCGAGCAGGTCGGCCTCGGCGGCCAGCCGCTCCTCCGGCTCGGTCCTCCCGGTGTAGGAGGCGACGGGGTGGCCGCGGCCGCGCAGGAACTCGGCCACCTCCTCGGCGGCCTGGATGGTGAGCGTGTAGACGATGCCGGCCCCGGGGAGCGCGTCCAGGTGCGCGGCCAGCCAGCCGAGCCGGTCGGCGGCCGTGGGCAGGCGCACCACCGACAGCCGCAGGCTCTCCCGGTCCAGCGAGCCGCGCAGCACGAGGGGCTCGCCGGTGGACAGCCCCAGCTGCTCGGTGACGTCGACGACCACCCGGTCGTTGGCCGTGGCCGTGGTGGCGAGCACCGGGATGCCGTCGGGCAGCTCCGCGATCAGCGACCGCAGGCGGCGGTAGTCGGGCCGGAAGTCGTGGCCCCAGTCGGAGATGCAGTGCGCCTCGTCGACGACGAGCATGCCCGCGCTCGCGGTGAGCCGGGGCAGCACGCGGTCGCGGAAGTCGGGGTTGTTCAGCCGCTCCGGGCTGACGAGCAGCACGTCGACCTCGCCGGCCGCGACGGCGTCGTAGGTGCGCTCCCAGTCGGCCGTGTTCGCCGAGTTGACCGTGGCGGCGCGGATCCCGGCCCGGGCGGCGGCGTCGATCTGGTTGCGCATCAGCGCCAGCAGCGGTGACACGATGACCGTGGCCCCCGCCCCGGCCTCCCGCAGCAGCGCCGTGGCCACGAAGTACACCGCCGACTTGCCCCAGCCGGTGCGCTGCACCACCAGCGCCCGCCGCCGCTCCGCGACCAGCGCGCGGATCGCCGTCCACTGGTCCTCGCGCAGCCGCGCGCGCGGCCCGGCGAGCCGGGTGAGGAACTCCTCGGCGCGGTCGCGCAGGTCGGTCGCCGTCGGGGCGGTCGGGGTGGTCATGACCCCATGGTGGACGACGCCCCCGACAGTCCCGGGCGGGGGCGTCAGCCGGACTTGAGGCTGGGCCGGCTGCGCAGCGCGGCCACGTAGTCGGCCGGCGCCCCGGCCCGCTCGGCCGCGTCGGCGATCACCCCGAGGTAGCGGGCGCTGGGCATGCCGCCCTCGTAGTCGTTGAGCACGTAGATCCAGGCCAGCACGTCGCCGTCGAGGGTGTGCACGCGCAGCCGCAGCTTCTTGTGCAGCCCCAGCTCGCCGCCCTCCCAGCGGTCGAGCTGCGCGGCGTCGTGGTCGGGCACGTCGTAGAGCACCACGAACACCTGCTCGTACGGGGCCTCGACGACGGTGGACAGGGCGCCCTCCCAGGCGTAGTCCTCCCCGCCGAAGGTGAGCCGCCAGCCCTGCAGCCACCCGGTGCCGGCCATGGGGGAGTGGGGGGCGCGCTGCTTCATCTGGGCCGGGTCCATGTTCGACCCGTAGGCGGCGTAGAGCGGCACTCGGACAGAGTAGTGGGCGCCGCCCGGCGTACCCTGGTGGGGGACGAGGAGAGGACGGGCGTTGACCCGAATCGTGATCATCGGTGGCGGCCCGGCGGGCTACGAGGCGGCGCTGGTGGCCGCCCAGCACGGCGCCGACGTCACCGTCGTGGAGGCCGTGGGCATGGGCGGCGCCTGCGTGCTGGACGACTGCGTGCCGTCCAAGACCTTCATCTCGTCGGCCGGCGTGCGGGTCGACACCAACCGCGCGCGCGACCTGGGCATGCGGCTCGAGCGCGAGGACGTCGCCGTCGACCTGCCGGTCGTCAACGGCCGGGTCAAGGGCCTCGCGCTCGCCCAGTCGGCCGACGTCCGGGCCCGGGTCGAGCGCGAGGGCGTGCGGATCGTGCGCGGCACCGCCCGCTTCGCCGACGAACCCGTGCCGGGCGCGGCGCACGTCGTCGAGGCCGTCGCGGGGGCCGACGGGCGCCGCGAGCTGCTGCCCGCCGACGTCGTGCTCGTCGCCACGGGCGCCACGCCGCGCGTGCTCGACGACGCCAAGCCCGACGGCGAGCGCATCCTGACCTGGCGCCAGCTCTACGACCTCACCGAGCTCCCCGAGCACCTGGTCGTGGTGGGCTCGGGCGTCACGGGCGCGGAGTTCGTGTCCGCCTACGTCGAGATGGGCGCGCGCGTCACGCTGGTGTCCAGCCGCGACCGCGTGCTCCCCGGCGAGGACGCCGACGCCGCCGCCGTGCTGGAGGACGTGTTCGCCGAGCGCGGGGTGGAGATCCTCGGGCGGGCCCGCGCCGAGTCGGTGCGCCGCCAGGTCGACGAGACCGGGCGCGAGGGCGTGGTCGTCACCCTGGCCGACGGCCGCACCGTCACCGGGTCGCACGCGCTCATGACGGTCGGCTCGGTGCCCAACACCGCCGAGCTGGGGCTGGAGCGCGTCGGCATCGAGACCGACCGCGGCGGGTTCATCCCCGTCGACCGCGTCTCGCGCACCTCGGTGCCCGGCGTCTACGCGGCCGGCGACTGCACGGGCCTGCTCATGCTGGCCTCGGTCGCCGCCATGCAGGGCCGCATCGCGATGTGGCACGCGCTGGGCGAGGGCGTCGCGCCGATCAAGCTGAAGACGGTGGCGTCGGCGGTGTTCACCCGCCCGGAGATCGCGACGGTCGGCATCAGCCAGCGCGCCATCGACGCCGGCGAGGTGCCCGCGCGCACGATCATGCTGCCGCTGTCCACCAACCCCCGCGCGAAGATGCAGGGGCTGCGCCGCGGCTTCGTGAAGCTGTTCTGCCGCCCCGCCACCGGCGTGGTGGTGGGCGGCGTCGTCGTGGCGCCGGTGGCCTCGGAGCTGATCCTGCCGATCGGGCTGGCCGTGCAGAACGGGCTCACCGTCGACGACCTGGCCTACACGTTCTCGGTGTACCCGTCGCTGTCCGGGTCGATCACCGAGTCGGGCCGCCAGCTCATGCGGCACGGCGACCTGGACTGACCGCGGGGACGGGCCCGGCCGGATCGGGGATCCCTCCGGGTCCTCCCCGATCCGGCGGGGTCCGGGGGCGCGGACGCTGGACGCCATGAGCACCGTGCCCTCACCCGTCCGCGTCCCCGTCGTCCCGGTGCTGGCCACCGCGCTCGGCGCCCAGGTCGCCGACGACCTGCTGTTCCTCATCCCCCCGCTCGGGCTGCTGGGCCCGCTGGCGGGGATCAGCGCGATCCTGCTGACCGCCGCCGGCGCCCGCGCCCTGACCCGCGGCCGGACCGGGCCCGCCGCCCTGCGCACCGGGCTGGCCGTCGGGGGCGCCTCGGCGCTGATCGGGCTGCTGATCGGCGGCCTGGGCCTGGTGACGGTGCTGCTGGCGGGCCTCACGGTGCTGGCGGGGGTGGCCGGCGCGGCCGGGGTGGACGCGCTGCGCCGCGCCCCGCGCCTGCCCTGACCCGGGATGCGGACGGCCGGTGCCGCTGCAGCGGCACCGGCCGTCGGCCGTTCAGCTCGCCAGCCCCACGACCGGGGGCCGGCACCCGGTGAGGGGGCAGGTCCCGGGGTCGGGGAACCGCGCGTCCGCCCCCGGGTCCAGGTGCAGCGCGGCGAACGGCCAGCGGCCGGTGAAGCGCTGCAGGTACCAGTAGACGAACAGGTAGTCGGGTCGGGCGGTGTCGGCCACCAGCGCCGTCGGCCCCGGCAGGGAGCCGATCCAGCGCTCGTAGGCCGCCATCGCGACGGCGGGCGGTCGGGTGGCCCGGCGGGTGCAGAGCCAGTCGCCGGCCCGGGCGCGCCAGTCGGCCAGCGCGATCGGGTGCAGCGTGGCACCGGGCAGCTCGTGCACGTTCGCGGTGAACGAGCCGATCGGGACCCCGGCGGGGGAGTGCGCCGCCGAGGTCAGGGTGAGCAGGGAGTGGGGGCCCGGGATGGGCCCGTCGGTGTGGATGTGGGTCGTGACCCAGCTGCGGGCCGGGGGTTCGGGGGGCATGACGGATCCTCGTCGCCGGAAGGTCTGGGACGTCCCACGGCGCGTTCCGGCGTGGTGGGAGGGGATCCGCGGCGCGGCATCCGCGTGGCGGAGGTACCGGGCCCCGTGGACGGTTCACACGGGTGGTGTCACTGCTGTTCCGCTCTGCACTTGTCCAGCACGGCGCGGTCAGCGGTGGGATCTGACCTGGCGGGGGGAACGCTAGGCAGCGCGGTCGCGCGCCGTCAACGGTCGGTCGCCAGGCGGGCCCACAGCAGCCCGTCGCGGCGCTCGCCGTCGCACAGGTGCGCGCCGCGCTCGCGGCCCTCGAACACGAACCCGCTGGTGCGGGCCAGCCCCTCCGACGCGGTGTTGTCGTCGGCGTGCCGGTAGGCGACGCGGTGCAGCCCCAGGCCGGAGAAGGCGAACCGCAGGACGACCGGCACGACGGCGCGCATCAGCCCCGTCCCCCGCACGGCCGGCACCGTGAACACGGCCAGCTCCGCCGTGCCGCCGGCGAGGTGGAGGTCCTTCAGGCCGATCTCGGCCCGCAGCACGCCGGTCAGGGGGTCGGCCACCGCCCACGAGCAGCGCTCGTCGTTCGCCCACTCCTGCGTGCGCCGGGCGACGTAGCGGGCCGCCGCCTCGGCCGTGGCGGGGAGCCCCGGCACCGCCCAGCGCTGGAACGCCGGGTCGGCGAACGCCTCGACGAGCGCGGGGACGTCGTCGACGCGGTCGTCGTGGCGCAGCGCGCGCAGGTACCAGGCGCCGGCGTTGATCTCGACGGGGTCCAGGGCGGCTCAGTCCCTGATCTCGCAGAGCACGCTGCCCTGGGTCACCGACGCGCCCTGCTCCGCGGCGAGCCCGTGGACCGTCCCGGACCGGTGCGCGGTGACCGGGTTCTCCATCTTCATGGCCTCCAGCACCACGACGAGGTCCCCGGCCGCGACGGTGTCGCCCTCGGCCACGGCGACCTTGATGATCGTGCCCTGCATTGGGGCGGTGACGGCGTCGCCGGAGGCCCTCCCCGCCGCCGCGCCCCCGCCGCCGCGCCGGCGCGGAGCGGTCCGCGCGGCCGCCGCGCCCCGGCCGCCGCCCCCGCCGCCGAACGACAGGTCGCCCGGCAGCGACACCTCCAGGCGCCGCCCGCCGACCTCCACGACCACGGACGTGCGGGGCGCCTCCTCGGAGTCGGCGCCCGCGCCGCCCTCGAACGGCGGCACGGTGTTGTCCCACTCCGTCTCGATCCACCGCGTGTGCACGGTGAACCCCTCCTCCGTCGCCGCGGCGAACGCCGGGTCCTCGACGACGGCGCGGTGGAACGGCAGCACGGTCGCCATGCCCTCCACCCGGAACTCCCGCAGCGCGCGCCGCGAGCGCTCCAGGGCCTGCGCGCGGTCGGCGCCGGTGACGATCAGCTTGGCCAGCAGCGAGTCGAACTGCCCGCCCACCACCGACCCCGCCTCGACGCCCGCGTCGACGCGCACGCCCGGCCCGGCCGGGAAGGAGATCGCCGAGACGGTGCCGGGCGCGGGCAGGAACCCGCGGCCCGCGTCCTCGCCGTTGATGCGGAACTCGATGGAGTGCCCGCGCGGCTCCGGGTCCTGCGTCAGGCCCAGCTCGTGGCCCTCGGCGATGCGGAACTGCTCGCGCACGAGGTCCAGGCCGCTGGTCTCCTCCGACACCGGGTGCTCCACCTGCAGCCGCGTGTTGACCTCCAGGAAGGAGATCAGTCCGTCCTGCCCGACGAGGAACTCGACCGTGCCGGCGCCGTGGTAGGCCGCCTCGCGGCAGATCCGCTTGGCCGCCTCGTGGATGGTCGCGCGCTGCTCCCCGGTCAGGAACGGCGCCGGGGCCTCCTCCACGAGCTTCTGGAAGCGGCGCTGCAGCGTGCAGTCGCGCGTGCCGACGACGATGACGTTGCCGTGCGTGTCGGCGAGCACCTGCGCCTCGACGTGGCGGGGCTTGTCCAGGTAGCGCTCCACGAAGCACTCGCCGCGGCCGAACGCGGCGGTCGCCTCGCGGACCGCGGAGTCGTACAGCTCGGGGATCTCCGCCTCGGTGCGGGCGACCTTCATGCCGCGCCCGCCGCCGCCGAAGGCCGCCTTGATCGCGACGGGCAGGCCGTGCTCCCGCGCGAACGCGACGACCTCGTCGGCCCCGGACACCGGGTCGTTCGTGCCCGGGACGAGCGGGGCGCCCGCGCGGGTGGCGATGTGCCGGGCGGTGACCTTGTCGCCGAGGTCGCGGATCGCCTGCGGGCTCGGGCCGATCCAGACCAGCCCGGCGTCGAGCACGGCCTGGGCGAACTCGGCGTTCTCCGACAGGAACCCGTAGCCCGGGTGCACCCCGTCGGCGCCGGCCCGCCGGGCCGCGTCGACGACCTTGTCGATCGCCAGGTAGGACTCGGCCGCCGTGGTGCCGCCGAGCGCGAAGGCCTCGTCGGCGAGCCGGACGAACGGGGCGTCGCGGTCGGGGTCGGCGTAGACGGCGACGCTGGCCAGGCCGGCGTCGGCGCAGGCCCGGACGACCCGGACGGCGATCTCCCCCCGGTTCGCGACGAGGACCTTGGTCAGGCGCGGCACGGTTCCCGACGTCATGTTCTGCGCAGCCTCCTCGGCACGGGCCGGGAGCGGGGACGCCCGGCGCCTGGTTACCGCGGAGTTTCGCACGCGCCGGGGGAGAAGTCCCCGCGGCGTGCTCGACGCCGCACCCGGCTCCACCACCCGCGCCGCCGGGGCGCGGACACGCCGTCGTAGTGCAGGGCGGCCTCGCGCTCGGCCAGCTCGGCGTGCGCGCGCGGCGGGAGCTCGCCGCGCCCGTGCAGCGCCCGGGCGACGTCCCAGCCGTCGCGCAGCGGGCCGGGCGGCGAGCCGCCGTGCGGGAGGGCGCGGGCCGCGAACACCGCCGGCCAGTCCGGCACCGCGGCGGCCAGCCGGGGCCAGGCCGCCGCGGCGAGCGCGGCGCGCTTGCGCACCAGGGCGTCGCGGACGGCGGCCGTGCGCGCGGTGTCGAGGCCCGCCGGGTCGGGGCCGCCGGCGACGAGCGCGCCGACCAGGGCGGCCTGCCGGTCGGCGAGCGCGGGGGCGGGACTCACGGCGCGCGGGTGCGGGACTCGCGCGGCACCGGCGCGGGACTCGCCGGTGGAGGAGGGAGCGGCGGCGGCGCGGATCGCGGCCAGCTCGGCGTGCAGGGCGGCGGCCGGGGGGTGGCGCCCGTCGCGCTCGAGCAGCACCGGCGGCGGGGCGGGCAGGCGGTCGACCAGGTCGCGGAGCAGCGCCAGCACCGGGTCGGGGACGGCCGCGGTGTGCGTGTCGTGGTACAGCCCGCCGCGCTCGTCCCCGCCGGCGACGTGCACGTAGGCGATCCGGTCCAGCGGCAGGACGTCGAGCACGGCGCGGGCGTCGCGGCCGCGGTTGACGGCGTTCGCGTGCACGTTGGCCACGTCGAGCAGCAGGCGCGCACCGGTCCGGTCGAGCAGCCGGGTGAGGAACTCGCCCTCGCCCATCTCGTCCTCGGGCCAGTCGAGCAGGGCCGCGATCGGCTCCAGGGCGAGCGGGACGTCCAGCTCGGCCCGCGCGCGGGCGACGTTGCGGGCCAGCACGTCGAGGGCCTCGCGCGTGCGCGGCACCGGCAGCAGGTGCCCGGCCTCGCGCCCGCCCGCCCGGACGAACGCCACGTGCTCGCTGACCAGCGGCGCGTCCAGGGCGTCCGCGCAGGCCGCGAGGGCGGTGACGCGGTGCGGGTCGAGCGGGTCGGTGCCGCCGAGCGAGAGCCGGACGCCGTGCGGCACCACCGGCACCCCGCGCCGCCGCAGGTCCGCCACCCCGCGAGGCGGACCTGCGGCGGCGCGGGGGCCGAGCGCCCCCGGCGGGAAGGCCTCGGCGATGACCTCGGTGAACCCGAGGTCCGGCACCGCGGCCACCACGCCGGCGATCTCCGGGCGCCACCCGACGCCGACGCCGGTCGGCGCGGGCCGGGCGTCAGCCGCCGCCGCAACCACCGCCGCAGCCACCCCCGCCCCCTCCACCGCCGTCGCCGGCCCCGCTGTCGCCCCCGCCGTAGGAGCCGACGGACGTGGCGCCCCCGCCCGCGGCGGCGGCCCGCTGCAGCTCCAGCTCCTCGGCCAGGGCCGGGTCGGACGCCCACAGCGCGCTCGCCCCGAACAGGCCGACGCCCATCGCGGCGGCGGCGGGTCCGTGCGCGACCCAGTCCGGCCGCATGCCGGGGGAGATCGCCGTGTTCTCGTCGCGCAGCCGCGCCAGCAGCCGGTCGCCCGCCCGCGTGCGCCGCGGGGCGTGCAGCAGCTGCACCAGCGCGAGGGCGGCCACGCCGACGAGCGCGACGACGAGCAAGCCCACCGGCCGACCGTCCGCGAGGCCGGCCAGCAGCCGCAGCAGCCCGAGCCCGGCGACGGCGGCGGTCCACCATCCGACGGCCCGCACGGCGCGGCGCCGGTCCTCCGACAGCAGCAGCCCGCCGGACACCAGCCGCAGCTCGATCGCGTCCAGCGCGGTGCGCACCGGGCGGGTCAGGACCAGCCGCCGCCGGGCCACCGGGGCGGCGGCGGCGTGGTGGATCGCCCGCTCGAGGGCGTCGGCACCGGCGGTGGGCCGGCCCGTGGCCAGCACCTCACCGCGGCGCGGGGCGACCGTGCCGGTGAGGTGCATGGTGGTCAGCGCCGAGGTGAGCGCCAGCTCGGCGCCCCCGTTGAGGAACGCGAGGTCGTGCGGGTGGGGCGGGGCGGGCCGGTCCGGCCCGTCCGCCAGGGCGCGCCGCCGCCGCGCGGTCGCGACCCAGGTGACCGCGGCCAGCAGCAGGTAGCCGACGAGGAACGTCGGGCCGCTGATCCCCCAGGTACCGCCCATGCCGGCCACCTCCCGCGATCGTCCGCTCCGGACGGTCCCAGTGTCGCCCCGGTCACGTTCCGGGGGGAACGTTCTTCACCAGGACTTGAGGTGGCCGGTCAGGACGTCGCCGCCCGCACCTGCTTCTTGATCCGGGAGAGCATCGCCGACATGCCCCGCAGCCGCAGCGGGCTGACCGCCTGGGCCAGCCCGAGCGCGGTGTAGAAGTCGTCGGGCACGGCGAGGACGTCCGCGGCCGGCTCCCCGTCCAGGCCCGTGCGCATGATCGAGGCGAACCCGCGCGTCGTCGGGGCCTCGGGCGGGGCGGAGAAGAACAGGTGCACCCTCTGCGCCTCGTCGACCTCCACGGCCAGGAACAGCGGCGACTGGCACTCGTGCACCTGCTCCATCGACCCCGCCGCGTCGGCGTAGCGCTCGGGCAGCTCCGGGAGCTCGCGGGAGAGCTCCAGGAGCAGCTCGAGGCGCTGCTTCGGCCCGACCTCGGCGAACTCGTCCACCAGCTCCGCGAGCTGCGGCGGGAGACTCACGCCGACCCGCGCTCCGGCCCCTGCACGATCGGCACGCGCACGGAGTTGCCCCACTCGGTCCAGCTGCCGTCGTAGTTGCGCACCTTCTCGAAGCCCAGCAGGTGGGTGAGCACGAACCAGGTGTGGCTGGAGCGCTCGCCGATGCGGCAGTAGGCGACGACGTCGTCGGACGCCGACAGGCCCTGCTCGGCCTCGTAGATCGCCGAGAGCTCCGCGCGCGGGCGGAACGTGCCGTCCTCGGCCGCGGCCCGCGCCCACGGCACGCTCGCGGCGCCGGGGATGTGACCGCCGCGGACGGCGCCCTCCTGCGGGTAGTCGGGCATGTGCAGCAGCTCGCCGCTGTACTCGCCGGGGGACCGGACGTCCACGAGCGGCCGGCCGAGGTGGGCGAGCACGTCGTCCTTGAACGCGCGCAGCGCGGTGTCGTCGCGCTCGACCACGGGGTACTCGACCTGCTCGGGCTTCGCGGCGTCGGCGGTCATCGCACGGCCCTCGGCCACCCACTTCGCGCGGCCGCCGTCGAGGATGCGGACGTCGGGGTGGCCGAACAGGCTGAACACCCACAGCGCGTAGGTGGCCCACCAGTTGTTGCGGTCGCCGTAGAAGACGACGGTGGAGTCGCGGGTGATGCCGCGCTCGCCGCAGAGCCGGGCGAAACCGGCGCCGTCGACGTAGTCGCGGGTGACCGGGTCGTTCAGCTCGGTGTGCCAGTCGACCTTCACCGCGCCGGGGATGTGCCCGGTGTCGTAGAGCAGCACGTCCTCGTCGGACTCGACGACGACGAGCCCGGGCTCGCCCAGGTGCTCGGCCAGCCAGGCCGTGGTGACCAGCCGCTCCGGGTGCGCGTACTCGGCCAGCTTCGGGTCGGGGTCGTTCTCCAGCGCCATGGGCCCGAGGTTAGTCGGGGCGCGGACGGTGCGCCGGTGGGCTCGCCCACCCGGCGGACCGGGCGCGGCTCAGCCGAGCCCGGCGAACGCGCGGCGCCCGGCCAGCTCCAGCGTCGCCTCGGGGGTGAGGGGGTGGAACGGGCCCCCGCGGACGTCGCGGTAGGCGCGCTCCAGCGGCGACGCGCGGAAGAACGCGGCTCCGCCGGCGAGCTCCAGGGCCAGGTCGGTGACGGCGCGGGCCTCCGTGACGACGTGCCGCTTGGCCGTCATGACGGTGAGCAGGGTCGCCTCGTCGGCCGCCGGGTCGTCGCCCGCCTCGGCGACCGCGGCGTGCAGGGCCCAGCGCGCGACCCGCAGCCGGGTGCGCAGCTCGCCGGCCTGCCGCACGGCGCCCGCCGCGGGTGCGCCGCGCCGGCCCGCGACCCGCAGCGCCTCCTCGACGGCGCCCCGCGCGACACCGAGGTAGGCGGCCGCGGCCACCGGCGCGAAGTGGACGGCCGCGACGAGCAGGGGGCCGGCCAGCACGCCGTAGGGCCGCCGGCCCACGATCCGGTCCGCGGCCACCACCACCCCGTCGAACACGACGTCGTGGCTCGCCGTGCCGCGCATGCCGAGCGTGTCCCAGGTCTCGACGACCGTGACGCCGGGCGCGGACAGGGGCACGCCCATGTGCAGCACCACCGCGTCCGGGCCGGGCGGGCCGAGCACCGCCGACGTCGAGATCACGCCGGCCACCGGCGCCTGGCTGCAGAAGGCCTTGCGGCCGTCGAGCCGGTAGCCGCCCTCCACCTCGACGGCGGTGGTCGTGGGGGACACCCAGTCCGATCCGCCGCTGGTGGCGAGGACCAGGTGCTCGTCGACGACGCGGCGCAGCACGGCCTCGGCGTCGGCGGCGCCCCGGCGGCGGCGCCAGCCCTGCACCTGCGTGAGGTAGAGGTGCATGGCGGCGGCCAGCGCGGCCGAGCCGGACCACGAGCCCAGCTCCTCCTGCGCCAGCAGCACCTGGCGCGGCGTCGCACCGAGCCCGCCGAGCTCCACCGGGACGGCGAGGCGCAGGTAGCCGAGCTCGGCCATCGCCGCGTAGGCCTCCGCGACGAAGGTGGCGTCGCGGTCGTGCTCCGCGTCGGAGGGGGCGGCGGCGCGGCCGATCGCGGTGGCGAGGGCGAGGGCGTCGTCGTCGTCGAGGGTCGTGGGCAGGAGCGTCGTGGTCATGCCGACGAGGTTCGTCCGGACCGGCTGCGCCGCATAGTTCACGTTCTGCACCGCCCGCGCGAGCATGTACCCGTGTCCCGCTACGGCCAGTACTGCCCGATCACCCGCTCGCTGGAGCTCCTGGGGGACCGCTGGACGCTGCTCGTCGTCCGGGACCTCCTCGTCGGCGCCACCCGCTTCAACGAGCTCGCCCGCGGCCTGCCCGGCTGCTCCCGCGGCCTGCTGTCGAAGCGGCTGGGCCAGCTGGAGCGCGCCGGCCTCGTCGTCCACGACGGGGACGGGTACCGGCCGACCCCGGCGTGCGAGGACCTGCGGGTGATCATCTTCGGGCTCGCGGAGTGGGGCGCGCGGTGGGCGTTCGGTGATCCGCGGCCCGACGAGCTCGACCCGACGGTGCTCATGTGGTGGATCCGCGGGGGCATCGACCCGCAGCCGTTCGGCGAGCGGCGCACCGTGCTGCACGTGCGGCTCCCGGAGGGGCGGCGGTCGCGGTTCTGGTTCGTCGTGCAGCCCCACGACGTGTCGCTGTGCTTCACCGACCCCGGCCACGAGGTCGACATCACGCTCGAGTCGTCGCTGTCGGTCCTCTACCAGGTGTGGGAGGGCGTGATCGAGCTCCCCGCCGCCGCGCGCGACGGGCTCGTGGTGCTGCACGGCCGTCGCGACCTGCTCCTCCGGCTGCCCGACGTCCTGCGGCTCTCGCCCGTCGCGCCCTACGTCAGGCGGGGCCGCTCGACGTCGGTGCCGACGACGGTGCCGACCTCGGCGCCGACCACAGGTCGGTGACCGTCACCCCGACCGCCGCCAGCAGCCGGCGCACGAGCGGCAGGGACAGGCCGACGACGTTGGCCGGGTCGCCGTCCACGCCCTCGACGAACCAGCCGCCGAGCCCGTCGAGCGTGAACGCCCCCGCGACGGCGAGCGGCTCGCCGGTGGCGAGGTAGGCCTCCAGCTCGTCCGGGGTCGGCTCCCCGAACCGGACGACGGTGACGGCGTGGCCCTCCGCGACGCGGTCGATCCCGGAGTCCACGACGCGCAGCACGGCGTGCCCGGTGACCAGCTCCCCGCTGCGCCCGGCCATGGCGCCCCAGCGCTCGCGCGCCTCCGCCACCGACGCCGGCTTGCCCAGCAGCTCGCCGTCGATGTGGAGCATCGAGTCGCAGCCGATCACGACGGCGTCGTCGAGGTCGAGCCGCCGGGCCACAGCCGTGGCCTTCGCGCCGGCCAGCGTCGTCACCTTCTCCGCGGGGGCGGCGTGCGGGACCGCGTCGAGCAGCGCCTCCTCGTCCACGTCGGAGACCTCGACCCGGGGGTCGAGGCCCGCGGCGCGCAGCAGGCCGAGCCGGGCGGGGGAGGCGGAGGCGAGGACGACGCGCACGCCGCCGGACCCTACGAGACCGCGGCGGCGCCCGCTGCACGCCGGTCCCGCGGGGCCGCCCCGCCCGGCCGTCACCGCCGCTCCCCGGGTGGGAACCGCGACGGGTGCGGACGAGCGCCGAGCGTGCCTGTTCGGTAGCCGAGCGTGAGCATCCACCGCCGGACCGGGCTCGGGACCGGGCGCCGGGCTCCTCGACCACGCCGAACTGCGCCCGATGAGCGCCGAGCGGCAGGACCGGTTAGGCCGATCGGCTCAGTCGCCTTCCGCACCCGGTCCGGCGCTGTGCGTGATCAACGGGTGGCGGCGACCACGTGCCGTACGGTTCCGCGCACAGCTGGTGACCACCGGACCGGCGAGAACGGAGGGGAACGATGGTTGTGGACTCGTCCGCGGGCGGTCCCGCGGCGCCCGCCGCGGCGGCACCGGCGGCCCGCCCGCCGGCCCGCCTGATGGACCGGCTGCCGCGCGGCAACACCCTCGACGACCGCGCGTGGGCCCGGCGGCACCGGCTGCTGCTGCGGACGCTCGCCCTGCACCTGCCCGGGATCGCCCTGCTCGGGTTCGCCCTGGGCAACAGCCCGGCCGTGATCGGCGCGGTGCTGGTCGGCCCGCTGGCGGGGCTCGTGCTGGGGCGCGTGCTGCAGCGCCGGCGGCCCGCCTCGTTCGCCGTCACCGGCGGGCTCGTGTTCTGCTCAGCCGCGCTCGTCGTGATCACCACGGGCAGCATCGAGGCCCACTTCCACTTCTTCATCATCATCGGGTTCATCGCGCTCTACCAGGACTGGGTGCCGTTCCTGTGGAACGTCGGCTTCACCGTCATCAGCCACGGCATCGGCACGGTCTGGCTCGGGAACCTGATCTTCGCCCACCCGGCGGGCCAGGAGGACCCGTGGCTGTGGTCGGCCATCCACGGCGTGGCGGTGCTGGCCGCCTGCGTCGGCATGGTGATCTTCTGGCGCATCACCGAGGACGAGCAGACCGAGAAGGAGGCGCTGGGCCGCAGGCTCGTGACCGCGGACGCGGAGATCGGGCGCCGGCAGTTCGCCTCCGACCTGCTGGTCAACCTGGCGCGGCGCAACCAGAGCATGCTCTACCGGCAGCTCGACATCATCAACCAGCTCGAGGACAGCGAGCAGGACCCCGACGTCCTCGCCGAGCTGTTCACCCTCGACCACCTGGCCACCCGCGTGCGGCGCAACGCCGAGAGCCTGCTCGTGCTGGCCGGCGAGCAGCCCCCGCGCACGTGGTCGGCGCCGGTGCCGCTGCGCGACGTCGTCCGCGCGGCCGTCGCCGAGACCGAGGACCTCGACCGCGTCGAGCAGCTGGTGGACGACCGGGCCGGCGCGGTGCTCGGGCACCTCGTCGCGGACCTCACACACCTGCTCGCCGAGCTGACCGAGAACGCCGTGCGCTTCTCCCCGCCCGACACCTCCGTCACCGTCCGCGCCCGCCGCGACCCCCGTGAGGACGGCGCGTGGCTGGTCACCGTCGAGGACTGGGGCGTCGGCATGCCCCCGGCCGACCTCGCCGCCGCGAACGAGCTGCTGGCCGACCCGCAGGACGTCGACGTGGCCGCGGCGCAGCGCCTGGGCTTCCACGTGGTGGCGCGGCTCGCCGCCCGCCACGGCATCAGCGTGACGCTGACCGCCACCCCGGGCTCGGGGATCACGGCCGTCGCCGCGCTGCCCGCGGCGCTGTTCGCCCCGCTCGCCGGCCCCGCCCGGCCCGCCGAGGGCCCCGGTGCGCCCGGCGCCGCCGTTCCGCCCGCCGCTCCCGCGCCGGACGCCGGGTCCCGGCCGGACCGCCCCGCGCGGGGGACCGTGCCGGCGACCGAGTGGCTCGCCCCGTTCGCGCCCGGACCGGGTGCGCCGCCGGACGGCGGATGGCGGGGGTGGTGGTCCCCCGACGCCCCCGGCGCGCCCGGGGCCCGCCCCGAGCCGGCGCTCACGGCCGCGGCCCCGCCCGTCCCGGACCCGCGGCCCCGCCCCGCGCCCGCCCCGCCCGCCCCGCGGGTGCCGGCCGCGCCCGGCGCCCCGGCCCCGCCCGGCGCCCCGGCCCCGCACAGCGCTCCGGCCCCGCACAGCGCTCCGGTCCGGTCGAGCGTCCCGGCCGGGCCCCGCGCCGCGGCGACGGCCGGGACGTCGCCCGGCGGCCTGCGCCGTCGGGTGCCGCAGGCGCACCTCGCGCCCGAGCTGCGCGGGCCGTCCGACGCGCCGCCGGTGCTGCCGCCCGACCCCACGACCGGCACCGCGCTGTCGCGCTACCAGGCCAGCCGCGCCGCGGCCCAGCGGAGCGGGGAGGGGTCGTGACCGGCCGGCGGGCGGTCCGGGCCCGACGACGCAGCGCCCCGGCCCCGCGGCCGCGGGCGGGGGAGGACGAGCGATGAGCAGGCGGGCGCAGCTCGACTGGCTGCTGGAGGAGTTCGCCGAGGGCACCCCCGGCGTCGTCCACGGCGTGGTGGTGTCGGCCGACGGCCTGCGCATGGCCGCGTCGGCGCGGGTCGGCGTGACGCTGGGCGACCAGCTGGCGGCGGCGGCGAGCGGGCTGGTCAGCCTGGCCCGCGGCACCTCGCACCTGCTGGCGGCCGGCCCGGTGACCCAGACCATCCTGGAGATGACCGGCGGCTACCTGTTCGTCACCGCGATCGGGCACGGCGCCGCGCTGGCGGTGTTCGCCGACCGCAGCTGTGACATGGGGCTGGTGGGCTACGAGATGACGCTGCTGGCCACCCGGGCCGGGCACGCGCTCACCCCGGCGCTCCGCCCGGCGGCGGGCGGGGGCTGATGACCGACCGGGGCGGCCGGGTCGTCCCCGTCTACGCGCTGACCCGCGGCCGCACGCGCTCCCGGGGCGTCGAGGACATGCCGGTGGAGACGCTCGTGACGACGACCGGGGTGCCGCCGGTCGGGTGGCAGCCCGAGTACCTCGCCACGGTGGACCTCGCCGAGCGGCCCGTGTCGATCGCCGAGATCGGCGCGGAGCTGCAGGTGCCGGTGGGCGTGGCGCGGGTCGTCGTCAGCGACCTCGTGGCGGCGGGGCACCTCGCGGTGCACCTGCCGCCGTCCGCGGACGGCGGCCCGTCGACCGCGGTGCTCGAACGACTGCTGGAGGGACTGCGTGGACGCTAGAGGAGCCCACGGACCGGGGGCGGACCCCGACGGGGTGGACGAGCTCATCCCGCTCAAGGTGCTCGTCGCGGGCGGGTTCGCCGCCGGCAAGACGACGCTGGTGCGGACCATGTCCGAGATCCCGCCGCTGCTCACCGAGCAGGCGATGACGACGGCGTCGATCGGGGTCGACGACGTGGCCGCCGTGCCGGACAAGCGCACCACCACGGTCGCGATGGACTTCGGCCGCATCACGGTGGACTCCGCGCTGATCCTGTACCTGTTCGGCACGCCCGGCCAGGACCGGTTCTGGTTCATGTGGGACGAGCTGGCGCGGGGCAGCGTCGGTGCGGTCGTCCTCGTCGACCTCCGCCGCGTCGACGACTGCTTCCCCGCGATCGACTACTTCGAGAGCAGGCGGCTGCCGTTCGTCGTCGGCGTCAACCGCTTCCCCGGCACCGACGGCCACGACGTGCGCGACGTGCGCGACGCGCTCGCCCTGCCGCCCGACGTGCCGGTGGTGCGGCTCGACGCGCGCGACCCGGTGTCGAGCCGGGCCGCGCTGGTCGTGCTGGTGGAGCACGCCCTCGCGCGCTCGACCGCCCCGGCGGCGCCGGTCGGGGCCTGACCCGGTCCCGGCCGGCGCGCCGGCCCGGGGGCTCAGCAGCCCCCGCCGCCGCCCCCGCCGTCGCCGCCCCCGCCGCAGGACGAGCCGCCGTCACCGGACCAGGCCCCGCTCGACCAGGCCGCGGAGGGCTCGGCCGTGCGCGACCAGCGGGCGGGGCCGCCGGTGCGGCGCGACCGCGCCCCCACGGTCGCCAGCGCCGTCACGAGCAGCAGCACGAGCACGACGACCGTGCCGATGAGCACCGGATCCACGACGCACCTCCCGTCGGCCGCGGTGGGCGTCCGTCCGGACCCCCGCCGTCCCCGACCGTCGGGCCGAGTGTGGGCCCGCTCACTCCACCGGGTCCAGGGACTTGACCAGGACTTGAGGGCGCGACTCAGGGCGCGACCTGCACCCCGCGCCAGAACGCGTAGTACCCCTCGATCTGCTTGGCCTCCGCCTTGGTCTCCGGGTAGTACCAGGCGGCGTCGGGGTTCTCCTGCCCGTCGACGACGAGCGTCTTGTAGCTCGCCGTGCCCTTCCAGGGGCAGACGGTGCTGTAGGTGGAGTCGCGCAGGTACTCGGCCCTGACCGAGTCGGCGGGGAAGTAGTGGTTGTTCTCCACGACGACCGTGTCGTCGCTCTCGGCGATCACGGCGCCGTTCCAGGTGGCCTTCACCCCGTCGATCATCCTCCGCCCCGCGGTGCCCCGCCACCGTCCGGCGCGGTCAGCGGGGCCAGTACGTGCGCTGCCAGGCCCCCGGTCCGGGGACCAGCGGCCCGCGCAGCCGGGCGGCGGGGTCGGACCAGCGGTCGGGCGCCGCCGGGGCCGGGCGGTCGGTCGCCTCCGCCGACGCCGCGGCGGCGAGCACGGCCGTCAGGGCGGCGAGCTCGGCGTCGGTGGGCTCGCCGCGGACCACCCGGAACAGCGCCCGCCGCTCCTCGGGCGTCGCGCCGCCCGTCATCCGGCCCTCCGGGCTCGTGCGCGCGGAGGAGGCGTAGAGCACTCCTGCGCGCTCACAGGGGGATGTTCCCGTGCTTGCGGGCGGGCACGGCCTCGCGCTTCGTGGCCAGCGTGCGCAGGGCCCGGCCGACGTGGCCGCGGGTGTGCGAGGGCGGGATGACGCCGTCGATGTAGCCGCGGTCGGCCGCCACGTAGGGGTTGCAGAGCGTGTCCTCGTACTCCTGCTGCAGCTCCGCGCGCCGGGCGGCCAGCGCGTCGCCCTCCAGGCCCGCCAGCTCCTTGCGGTGCAGGATGCTCACCGCGCCCGCCGCGCCCGTCACCGCGATCTGCGCGGTGGGCCAGGCCAGGTTGACGTCGGCGCCCAGGTGCTTGGAGCCCATCACGTCGTACGCGCCGCCGTAGGCCTTGCGCGTGATCACGGTGACCTTCGGGACCGTCGCCTCGGCGTAGGCGTAGATCAGCTTCGCGCCGCGGCGGATGATGCCGTTCCACTCCTGCGCGGTGCCCGGCAGGAAGCCCGGGACGTCGACGAAGGTCACGATCGGGACGTTGAAGGCGTCGCAGGTGCGGACGAAGCGGCTCGCCTTCTCCGAGGCGTCGATGTCGAGGCAGCCGGCGAACTGCGTCGGCTGGTTCGCCACCACGCCGACCGGGCGCCCCTCGACCCGCGCGAAGCCGCACACGATGTTGGGGGCGAACAGCTCGTGCACCTCCAGGAAGGCGCCCTCGTCGACGACGCGGACGATCACCTCCCGGATGTCGTAGGGCGTGTTCGCCGAGTCCGGGACGATCGCGTCGAGCTCCAGGTCGGAGTCGGTGAGCCCGTCCTCGATCGACCCGGCCACCGGCTCCGGCGCCGGGTGCACCGGCGGCTCGGACAGGTTGTTGGACGGCAGGTGGGCCAGCAGCTCCTTGACGTAGTCGAGCGCGTCGGCCTCGTCGGGGGCCAGGTAGTGGGCCACCCCCGACCGGGTGTTGTGCGCCCGGCCGCCGCCGAGCTCCTCGAAGTCGACCTCCTCGCCCGTCACCGTCCGGATGATGTCCGGGCCGGTGATGAACATGTGGCTGGTCCCGTCGACCATCACCGTGAAGTCGGTGAGGGCGGGGGAGTAGACGGCACCGCCCGCGCACGCCCCCATGATCAGCGAGATCTGCGGGACCACGCCGGAGCTGCGCACGTTGCGCACGAAGATGTCGCCGTAGAGGCCCAGCGCGACGACGCCCTCCTGGATGCGCGCACCGCCGCCGTCGTTGATGCCGATCACCGGGCACCCGATCTTGACGGCCAGGTCCATGACCTTGACGATCTTCTCGCCGTACACCTCGCCCAGCGCCCCGCCGAACACGGTGGCGTCCTGGCTGAACACCGCGACCGGGCGGCCGTCGACGGTGCCCGTGCCGGTGACGACGCCGTCGCCGAACGGGCGGCGGGCCTCCATCCCGAAGTTCGTGGACCGGTGGCGGGTCAGCGCGTCCAGCTCGACGAACGAGCCCGGGTCCAGCAGCTGGTCGATGCGCTGCCGCGCCGTCTGCCGGCCCTTGGCCCGCTGCCGCGCCTCGGCGGCCTCGGTGCCCGCGTGCACGGCGGCGTCGATGCGCCGGTGCAGGTCCGCGAGCTTGCCCGCGGTGGTGTGGGGGTCGGGGTCCCTGTCGGCCGGGGCGCCGGGCGCGTCCCCGCCCGGCTCGGTGGCGGCGGTCATGGTCGCGGACTCTAACCCCGGCCGACCCCCGAAACGTGACCGTGCTGCGACCGCCACGTCTTGTCGCCGTCGCCGGGGCGCGGTTGGATCGTCGCTCCAGGTCGGCGCGGTACCGCGCCGGCCGTCGAGCAGGGGGTGCAGCGTCGTGAGCCAGCCGCCGGCGGGTCCGTCCTACGGACAGGACCCCAACCAGGGACCGGGTCAGTACCCGGGCCAGTACCCGGGACAGCAGGGTCCCGGCCAGCAGTACAGCCAGTCGCCCTACTCGGGCCAGTCGGGCGGGTACCCGCCGCCCGGGGCGCCGTACGGGAACCAGCCGCAGGGGGGGTACCCCTACGGCGGCCAGCCCGCGCAGCCCGCCTACGGGGGCGGCGGCTCCGCGTCGGGCGGGTACCCCGCGCCGGGCGCCGGCGGCCGGGGCACGGCCCCGAAGGAGGTCGAGACCTCGTTCCGGCTCTGGCTCGCCGCGATCGCCGTCGGCCTCATCGGCTCGATCATCGGGTTCCTCAGCCTGGACGCGATCACCGACGCCGCGCTGAGCCAGTCGGGGCTGGACCCGGCCGCCCTGACGCCGGAGGTCACGGCGGCCGCCCGCGTCGGCGCGGTGATCGGCGCGGTGATCGGTCTGCTGTTCCTCGTGCTCTTCGTGGCGGCGGTCTTCCAGATGCGCAAGGGCCGCAACTGGGCCCGCATCCTGCTGGCCGTCCTGGGCGGGCTGAGCGTGCTCTCCGGCCTGCTGGGGCTGTTCAGCGCGGGCACGACGCTCTCGATCGGCGCGCTCGGCGTCCTCAGCCTCGTGCTGTCGGTCGTGCAGATGCTCCTGATCATCGGGGCGATCGTGTTCATGTTCCGCGGCGCCGCCAAGCCCTGGTTCTCGGCGGCGCGCTGACCCCGTCCGGCGGGGTCGGCCGGCCGGGGCCGCTCCCGCGCCGGGGCCGCTCGGCGGTGTGCGCCGCGCGGTCGGCGATCCCGCCGGTCAGCCGGTCGCGCCGCCGCGACGGCGGCCCCGCGGCGCCGGTACCGTCCGGCGTGTGAACCGCACCGCGCAGCCCCTCGACGCCCCGGCGCTGCGGACCGCGCTCGTCGGCCCGTGGGCGCAGCTCGACGTGGTGGAGCGCACCGGGTCCACCAACGCCGACCTGCTCGCGGCGGCGGCCGCGGGCGCCCCCGACCGCACCGTGCTGGTCGCCGAGCACCAGGACGCGGGCCGCGGTCGCCTGGCCCGCAGCTGGGTGTCCCCGCCCGGGTCGGGGCTCACCGTGAGCGTGCTGTTCCGGCCCGCCGGCGTGCACCCGTCGCGCTTCGGCTGGCTGCCGCTGCTGGCCGGGCTGGCCGCGCTGGACGCCGTCCGCTCCGTCGCCGGGGTGCCCGCCGGGCTGAAGTGGCCCAACGACCTGCTCGTCGGCGCCCCCGACGGGACCCCGGGGCCGCGCAAGGCCGCCGGGATCCTCGCCGAGGTCGCCGACCCGACCCGGCCCGCCGTCGTCGTCGGCATCGGCATCAACGTCGACGCCGCCCCGCCCGACCAGCCCGGTGCGACCTCGCTCGCCGCCGTCGCCGGGCGGCCCGTCGACCGCGCGGAGGTGCTGGTCGCGCTGCTCACCCGGCTGTCCGAGCGGGAGGCGGTGTGGCGGGCCGGGCGCGGCGACGCCGACACCACCCGCCTGCGCGCCGACTACCGGGCCGGCTGCGCGAGCCTGGGCTCGCCCGTCCGGGTGGAGCTGCCGGGCGGCGCGTCGCTGTCGGGCATCGCCGAGGACGTCGACGCCGACGGCCGGCTGCTGCTGCTCGACTCCGCGGGCCACCGGCGCGCCGTCGCGGCCGGCGACGTCGTGCACCTGCGGCCGGAGACCCCGTGACCCCGCCCGCGCGGGTCGCCCTGCCGATGGTGGCGCCCGCCGCAGGGCTGCCCGAGCGGGTGGCGGTCTACGAGGTCGGCGCGCGCGACGGCCTGCAGAACGAGCCGACCTCGGTGCCGGTGGAGGTCAAGGCGGAGTTCGTGCGCCGGCTGGCCGCCGCCGGGCTGACGACGATCGAGGCGACCAGCTTCGTGCACCCGCGCTGGGTGCCCCAGCTCGCCGACGCCGCCGAGCTGCTCGCCGACCTCGGCCGCCCCGAAGGGCTCGACCTGCCGGTGCTGGTGCCCAACGAGCGCGGGCTCGACCGGGCCCTGGAGGCGGGCGTGCGGCACGTCGCGGTGTTCGCCAGCGCCACCGGGACCTTCGCGCAGCGCAACCTCAACCGATCGCTGGACGGGCAGTTCGCGATGTTCGAGCCGGTGCTGGCGCGCGCGCTCGCGGCCGGGCTGCGGGTGCGCGGCTACGTCTCGATGTGCTTCGGCGACCCGTGGGAGGGCCCCGTCGCGCCCGCGCAGGTCGCCGCCGTCGCCCGCCGGCTCACCGGCCTGGGCTGCCACCAGGTCTCCCTCGGCGACACGATCGGCACCGGCACCCCCGGCCACGTCGACGCCGTGCTGGACGCCTGCGCCGAGGCCGGGGTGGGCGTCGACCGGATCGCGGTGCACTTCCACGACACCTACGGCCAGGCCCTGGCCAACACCCTCGCCGCGCTGCGCCGCGGGGTCACCACCGTCGACGCGAGCGCCGGCGGCCTGGGCGGGTGCCCCTACGCCGAGTCGGCCACCGGCAACCTCGCCACCGAGGACCTCGTCTGGATGCTCGACGGCCTGGGCGTCGCCCACGGCGTCGACCTCGACGCGCTGGTCGCCACGAGCGCGTGGATGGCGGAGCGGCTGGGCCGGCCCTCGCCGTCGCGGGTGGTGCGGGCGCTCGCCGGCTAGGACCGGGTGCCGAACATCCCGGTGAACACGCTGCGGAACACCTCGACGTCCCCGCGGTGCAGACCGGCCCGCAGCCGGACGAGCCCCAGCCCGGGCCGGCTGGCCGAGCGGCGCGCGCCGAGCACCTCCGCCGTGCCGCGCAGCTCGTCGCCCGCGAACACCGGCGCGGGCCAGGCGATGTCCTCCCCGCCGGGGGAGCCCAGCGACGTCGAGCCGGCCAGGACCGCGTCGGCGTAGAGGCGCATCCACAGCGCCGCGGTGAACCAGCCCGACGCCGCGAGCCCGCCGAACAGCGACGCCGCGGCCGCGGCCTCGTCGACGTGGAAGGGCTGGGGGTCGAACCGGCGGGCGAACGCCACCATCTCGTCCCGGTCGACGACGGTGGAGCCCAGCTCGAACACCCGCCCGGGGACGAGGTCCTCGAAGGCGTACCCACCGGCGCTCGTCACGCCGGGATCATGCCGCCCCGGGCGCCGCGCGCGCCACAACGGCTGTGCGAGCGGCCGCGCAGCCGTTCCGGTCCCGGCACAGCCGTTGCAACGGCTGCGCGACGGACGCAACGGCTGTGCGGGCGGCTCAGTGCTCCACGGTGCCTGCGAGCAGGGGCTCCATCCGGACGTCCGGGTGCTTGCGCCGGATCGTCTCCAGCCGCCACTTGTTGACGAACACCGCGAGCAGCACGCCGTCGCTGGTCCGGGTGAGCACCTCGGTGTCGCTCTCCCGGTCCAGCACGGGCGCGCCGTCGGCGTCGGTGACCCGCGCGACCTGGTAGGGCAGCGGGTCCAGCGAGACGGGCGAGCCGAACTCGTCGGCCATCCGCGCGCTCACCACCTCGAACTGCAGCGGCCCGACGGCGGCGAGGACCGGGGCCTGGTCGCCGCGCCGGTCGCTGCGCAGCACCTGGATGACGCCCTCGGAGTCGAGCTGGGCGATGCCCTTGCGGAACTGCTTGAACTTGCCCGCGTCGGCGCCCCGGACGACCGCGAAGTGCTCGGGAGCGAAGCTCGGGATGGGCGGGAACTCCACCGGCCGCTCGGCGTAGAGGGTGTCGCCGGGGCGCAGCGCGCCGGCGTTGACCAGGCCGACGATGTCGCCCGGGAACGCCTCCTCCAGCGTCGAGCGCTGCTGGCCGAACACGGCCTGGGCGTACTTGGTGGCGAACGGCCGCCCGCTGCCCGCGTGGGTGAGCACCATGCCGCGCTCGAAGCGGCCCGAGCAGACGCGCAGGAACGCGGTGCGGTCGCGGTGGCTGCGGTCCATGCCCGCCTGCACCTTGAACACCAGCCCCGACAGGGGGGTGTCCAGGGCCCGCGGGGTGCCGGTCGCGTCGTCGCGGGGCGACGGGGACGGCGCCAGGTCCACCAGCGCGTCCAGCAGCCGGCCCACGCCGACGCCCAGGCGGGCCGCGCCGAACAGCACGGGCGTGGCGTTGCCGGACAGGAAGCGCTTCTCGTCGTACTCGGCGCCGATCTCGCGCAGCAGCTCCAGCTCGTCGACGACCGACTCGCCGTAGAGCGGCTCGGCCTCCAGGGCCTCCTCCGGCGAGAGCACCTGCACCGCCCCGCGCGTCGCGCCGCCCGCCGTCCGCTCGTAGATCCGCAGCTCGCCGGAGGCGCACTCGACGACCCCGCGCAGGTCGCCCGCGATGCCGACCGGCCAGGTCACCGGCATCGGCGCCAGCCCGATCGTCTGCTCCACCTCGTCGAGCAGCTCCAGCGCCTCCCGGCCGGGGACGTCCCACTTGTTCACGAACGTGATCACGGGGATGCCCCGGCTGCGGCAGACGTCGAACAGCTTGAGCGTCTGCGCCTCCAGGCCCTTGGACGCGTCGAGCAGCATCACCGCGGCGTCGACGGCGGCGAGCACCCGGTAGGTGTCCTCGGAGAAGTCGCCGTGGCCGGGGGTGTCGAGCAGGTTGATCACGTGGTCGCGGTAGGAGAACTGCAGCACCGCGGAGGTGATGGAGATGCCGCGGGCGCGCTCCATCTCCATCCAGTCCGACGTGACGCCCTTGCGCCCGGCCTTGCCGTGCACCGCGCCCGCCTCGTCGATCGCCGACGCGTGCAGGGCGAGCGCCTCGGTCAGCGTCGACTTGCCGGCGTCGGGGTGGGAGATGACGGCGAAGGTGCGGCGGCGGGCGGCCTGGACGATCACGTCGGACGGGGTGCTCATGACCGTTCCAGCGTACGGCCCGTGCGCGCGGGGAGGTGCTCTAACCCTGCTGCGCGCTCACGAGCCGCAGGGCCGCGGAGTGCAGCAGCCCGTTGGTGGCCAGGCCGTCGCCGCCGCGGAAGCCGGGCGCGCCGCGCAGGTCGGTGAGCGCGCCGCCCGCCTCCTCGACGATCGGGACGACCGCGGCGAGGTCCCACGGGTTCGCGGCGGGATCCACGGCGACGTCGAGCGCGCCCTCGGCGAGCAGGCAGTACTGCCAGAAGTCGCCGAACGCGCGGGTCTCCCACACCGCGGCGCCCAGCCGCGCCCACCGCTCGCCCAGGCCGCGGGCGTCGGTGGTGGAGGCGTAGGCGTCGGCGAGGTCGGCGACGCCCGACACCGCGATCCGCCGCGGGCCGCGCGCGTCGGCGCACCACGCGCCGGCCCCGCGGGCCGCCCACCAGCGCCGGCCCAGCGCGGGCGCGCTCACCACCCCGACCCGCGGCACGTCGTCGACGGTCAGCGCGATCAGCGTCGCCCACACCGGCAGGCCGCGGGAGAAGTTCTTCGTGCCGTCGACCGGGTCGAGCACCCAGCCGCGGCCCGCCCCCACCGCCCCGCCGCCCTCCTCGCCGAGCACCGCGTCGCCGGGGCGCTCGGCCGCGATGAGCGCGCGCAGGGCGTCCTCGGCGGCGGTGTCGGCGTCGGTGACGGGCGTGCGGTCCGGCTTGCGCGTCACCCGCAGGTCGGCGGCCAGGAACCGCGGCAGGGTGACGGCGTCGGCCGCGTCGGCGAGGGCGAGGGCGAGGGCCAGGTCGTCGGTGAGGTCGTCGGCGGGGCCGTCGGCGGGGTCGTCCACGCCGCGCAGCCTGCCCTACTCGCCGACGGCCCCGTCGATCCGCTCGCGCAGCAGGTCGGCGTGGCCGTTGTGCCGCGCGTACTCCTCGACCATGTGCACGAGGACCCACCGCAGCGACCACGGCCCGCGTCCGCGCAGCGGGCCGACGGCGACGTCGAGCGACGGCGCCGCCGCGACGAGCGCCCGGGCGTGCTCCACCTCGGCCCGCCACGCCGCCCACGCCGCGGCCGCGCCGGACGGCTCGGCGCCGGCCCAGTCGGTGTCCCCGGAGTCGTGCCAGTGCAGCGGGGCCGCGTCGGCGCCGCCGACGACGCGGCGGAACCAGTGCCGCTCGACGTCGGTGAGGTGCCGCACCAGGCCCAGCAGGGACATCGCCGACGGGGCGACGCTGCGCCGCGCGAGCTGCTCGCCGGTCAGCCCGGAGCACTTCCACTCCAGGGTGGCGCGCTGGAAGTCCAGGAAACCGGTGAGGGTCGCGCGCTCGCCCGCGAGGTCGGGAGGGTCGGGACGGTCCACGAGACGATCATCGCAGGTCCCGCGGGCCACTAGGCTCGACCGCGTGACCACCGTGCTGCTCGCCGAGGACGACGCCGCCATCGCCGAGCCGCTGTCGCGCGCGCTGCAGCGCGAGGGGTACGGGGTGGTCGTCGCCGTCGACGGCGTCGCGGCGCTGGACCGGCTGCGCACCGGCGAGGTCGACCTGCTGCTGCTCGACCTGGGCCTGCCCGGCGTGGACGGCCTGGAGGTGTGCCGCCGGGTCCGCGCCGAGCAGCCCGACCTGCCGGTGCTGATGCTCACCGCCCGCACCGACGAGGTCGACTTCGTCGTCGGCCTGGACGCCGGCGCCGACGACTACGTCGGCAAGCCCTTCCGCCTCGCCGAGCTGCTCGCCCGCGTGCGGGCCCTGCTGCGGCGCCTGAACCCCGACGTCGTGGAGGTGGCGGGGGTGCGGATGGAGCTGTCCGGGCGGCGCGTGCTGGTCGACGGGCGCGAGGTGGGGCTGGCGAACAAGGAGTTCGAGCTGCTGCGCGTGCTCATGCTGCACGCCGGGCAGGTCGTCACCCGCGAGGAGATCCTGCGCGAGGTCTGGCACGACCCGGACATGAAGACGTCCAAGACGCTGGACATGCACATGTCCTGGCTGCGCCGCAAGATCGGCGCGGAGCGGCGCATCGCGACGGTGCGCGGCGTCGGCTTCCGGTTCGACCACTGACCCCGGCCGGGAGACCGGGCTCGTCGGGGAGACTGGGCCCGTGCGCCGCCGCATCCTCCGGTCCACGCTGCTCGTGGTCGCGATCACCGCGCTGGTGCTGGGCGGCCCGCTGGCCCTGACGACGTGGCAGCTCGTCGAGGACTTCGACCGCGCCCGGCTCGTCGCCAGCCTGGAGCAGGTGGCCGCCCGGCTCGACGCCGCGGGGGCGCCGGTGGACGCCGCGGCCCTGGAGCTGGCGGTGCCGGCGGGCGGGCGGCTGACCGTGCGGGTGGCTGGCCGCGCCCCCCTGGTGATCGGCGGGGACACGGGCCCGGACCCGGTGGTGGAGTCGCTGCCGTTCCGGCCGGGCGGCGTGCTCGTCCTGGAGGAGCCCCGCGCGGTCCTCACCGGGCAGCAGGTGCAGGTGACGCTGGCGGTGCTGCTGCTGGTCGTGGTGTCGGTGGCCGTCGGCACCGTCGTCGCCACGCTCACCGCGCGCCGGCTCGCGGTGCCGCTGCGCGCCGTCGCCGACCGCGCCGCCCGGCTGGGCGCGGGCGACTTCCGCTCCGCCCCGACCCGCCACGGCATCCCCGAGCTGGACCGCGTGTCCGACGTGCTCGACACCTCCGCGGCGGCGCTGGCGGAGCTGGTGCAGCGCGAGCGCACGCTGGTCGGGGACGTGTCCCACCAGCTGCGCAGCCGGCTCACCGCGCTGCAGCTGCGCCTGGACGAGCTGGCGACCCACCCCGACCCGACCGCGCGCGCGGAGGCCCTCGCCGCGCTCGACCAGACCGAGAAGCTCACCGCGGTGCTCGACGGGCTGCTGGAGGACGCGCGCGCCGCGCGGGCCGCGGGCGCCGAGCCGCTCGACCTCGGGGCGGCGCTGCGCGAGATCGCCGAGGAGTGGCGGCCCGTGCTGCGCGACGCCGGGCGCTCGCTCAAGGTCCGGCTGCCCGCCGGGGTGCTGGCCCGGGTCACCCCGGCGCGGCTGCGCGAGGCCGTCGGCGTCCTGCTGGACAACGCCCTGCGCCACGGCGGCGGCCCCGTGACCCTGGCCGCGCGGGCCACGGAGAAGGGCCTGGTCGTCGAGGTGGGCGACAGCGGCCCCGGCGTCCCGGCCGAGCTCGTGCCGCACGTGTTCGAGCGCGGCGTGTCGGCGGGGGCGTCCACCGGCATCGGGCTCGCGCTGGCCCGCGCGCTGGTGGAGGCGGACGGCGGGCGGCTGGAGCTGTCGCGCGCGCGGCCCCCGACGTTCGCGATCTTCCTCCCGGCCGCCCGCGCCGACGACGTCGTCGCCGGGGCGCCGCGGGCCCGCTCGCCCCGCTGAGCCCGGTCAGGGAGCGGCGGGCTCCTGGCGGCGCACGTTCTCGTCCGGGAAGACGAACCGGCGGAAGGCCCACCAGCGGAAGGCCATGCCCAGCAGCACGCCGACGATCTGGCCGGACACGAAGTCGGCCACCTCCTGCGTGAACAGGCTCACCTCGGGCACCGACAGGTGCAGCACGTAGCGGGACACCGCGAGCGGGGCGCTGTAGACGGCCACGCCGACGCCGCTGACGAGGAAGAACAGCGCGGCCTCGTGGTGGCGCTCCCGGCCCCCGCGGGTGCGGAAGGACCACTCCCGGTTCAGCACGTAGGACACGATGGTGGCCACCAGCACCGCGATGATCTTCGCGGTCAGCGGCTTCTCCACCAGCACGGTGTTCTTGAGGACCAGGAAGACGGCGGTGTCGATCACCCAGGTGGTGCCGCCGACCATCCCGAACTTCAGCAGCTCGCGGTGCCGGATCGCCACCGAGCGGTAGGGCTGGGGGAGGTGGGCCAGCACCGTTTCGACGACGGACACCCGACCGATGCTGCCAGACGGGGCCCGCGCGGCCGGAAGTAGGCTGCTCCGATCGTGGACGACACCCTCCCCGTGGTCGGCATGGTCGGCGCCGGCCAGCTCGCCCGGATGACCCACCAGGCCGCCATCGCCCTGGGCCAGAGCCTGCGCGTGCTGGCCGCCGCGCCCGGCGACCCGGCCGCGCTCGTCGCCGCCGACGTGCGGCCCGGCCGGGCCGACGACCCCGCCGCCGTCCGCGCCTTCGCCGCCGGGTGCGCGGCCGTGACGTTCGACCACGAGCAGGTGCCGCAGGACGTCCTGCGCGCGCTCGCCGCGGACGGGGTCGCCGTGCACCCCGGCCCGGACGCGCTGCTGTTCGCCCAGGACAAGCTGGTGATGCGGCGCCGGCTGGCCGGGCTGGGCGTGCCGGTGCCGGCCTTCGCGGAGGTCACCGCGCCGGAGCAGCTCGCTGCGTTCGCCGCCGAGCACGGCCGCGTCGTGCTCAAGGCCGTCCGCGGCGGCTACGACGGGCGCGGGGTGTGGATGGACCCGGACGCCGCGCTCGTCGCCGAGCTGCTGGCCGCCGGCACGCCGCTCATGGCCGAGGCGGCCGTGCCGCTGCGCCGCGAGCTGGCCGCGCTCGTCGCCCGCTCGCCCTTCGGCCAGGCGGCGACGTGGCCGGTGGTGGAGACGGTGCAGGAGGGCGGGCAGTGCGTGCAGGTGCTCGCCCCGGCCCCGGACCTGGACGAGGAGCGGGCCGCGGCTGCCCAGCACCTCGCCCTGCGTCTGGCCGCCGAGCTGGGGGTCACGGGTCTGCTGGCCGTCGAGCTGTTCGAGGACGACCACGGGGTGCTCAGCGTCAACGAGCTCGCGATGCGCCCGCACAACTCGGGGCACTGGACGATCGAGGGCAGCCGCACCTCGCAGTTCGAGCAGCACCTGCGCGCCGTCCTGGACTACCCGCTGGGGGCGACCGCACCGACGGCCCCGGCCGTCGTCATGGCGAACGTCCTCGGCGCGGTGCGGGAGCCGGCCATGGGGCTCGACGAGCGCTGCCACCACCTGTTCGCCCGCTTCCCGGACGTGAAGGTGCACCTCTACGGCAAGGCGGCGCGGCCGCTGCGCAAGGTCGGGCACGTCACCGCGCTCGGCGAGGACATGGCGGCCGTGCGCGAGCGCGCGGTGCTGGCGGCGGCGTGGCTGTCGACCGCCGAGTGGGCGGACGGGTGGTCGATCCATGGGTGAGCCGACGGCAGCGGGGCCGCTGGTGGGCGTGATCATGGGCAGCGACTCGGACTGGCCGGTGATGCGGGCCGCGGCCGAGGCCCTGGCGGAGTTCGACGTGCCCTGCGAGGTCGGCGTGCAGTCCGCCCACCGCACCCCGCAGCGGATGCTCGACTACGCCCGCGACGCGGCCGGTCGCGGCCTGCGGGTGATCGTCGCCGGCGCCGGGGGAGCGGCCCACCTCCCCGGGATGGTCGCCTCGGTGACGCCGCTGCCGGTGATCGGCGTGCCCGTCGCGCTGAGGACGCTCGACGGGCTCGACTCGCTCCTGTCGATCGTGCAGATGCCCGCGGGGGTGCCCGTCGCGACCGTCGCCGTCGGCGGTGCGCGCAACGCGGGCCTGCTCGCCGTCCGCATCCTGGCGGCGTCCGACCCCGCGCTGCGCGCCCGCGTGGAGGCCTTCCAGACCGACCTCGCGGCCGCGGTCGTCGCCAAGCACGAGGCGCTGGAATCGACGTGGCGAGCGGACCTCTCCCGTGGGTAGGCTGGCCGTACACGTGAGAGGAGGTGGTCCAGCGTTGAGTATCGACCGGACTCGTGAGGTGGCTGTCCGCTAGCACCGAAGGGACGCAGTTCCCGACCGCGTGGAATGCCGGTAGGTGCCGGCCAATCCCAGGCAGTCACCCGTGATCCCCGGGCCCGAGCCCGTCCAGCTCGGTTCGCGCACCACCCGGTGCGGCCCGGGGATCACGCACGTCCGGGGTCAGGACGCGCCCGCGGCGTCCCCCGGCCCGGTGCGGGCGGCCTCGGCGACGAGCTCCTCCAGCACCGCGGGGTCGACGGCCGCCAGCCGGGGGAAGCGCACGCACGACCGCCCGACCGACGCGCCCGGCAGCCGCTCGGCGTAGCGCTCGGCGAGGTAGCGCCCCCCGGAGCAGGACAGGACGTAGAGGGACAGGTACCGGCGGTGCGACGCGAGGGCCAGCAGCGTGGCGTCGCCCTCGCGGCCCGTCGCGTAGCGGTAGTGGAACGGGCCGTAGCCCAGCATCCGCCCGTTGACGACCGGCTCCAGGTCCGGAGCGGCCCGCCGGATCAGGGCGTCGAGGGCGGCGACGTCGCTGCGGCGCGGCTCGTCGAGGGCGTCGATGTACTCCTGCGGCTCCACGCCCGACAGGGTCTCAGCCCGCGGTGCCGCGCTCCAGCCGCCCGACCGCGATCTCCAGGCGCTCGGCCACCGTGCGCAGCCCGCCCTCCTCCGACGGCAGCAGGGCGGCGACCCGGCGGAAGCGCTCCCGGCACGCCGCCTCCCCGTCGGGGGGTGCGCCGTCGGCGAGCCACGTGCGCAGGGCGAGGTTGTGCGCCGCGACGACCGCCGCGCCGGTGACGGCGGCGCGCAGGTCGCCGTCCGGGTCGCCGGCGAAGCGCTCGCGCAGGTAGCGGGTGAACAGCCGGCGGTAGTGGTCGACGCGGGCCGACTCGCGGTCGCGCAGCGCCGGCACGCGGTGGGTCAGCGCGTAGCGGCGGACCGACAGGTCGGCGTGCTCGGCGTAGAGGTCGAACACGGTCTCCCCGGCCCGCAGCACCAGCCCCGTGACCGGCTCGTCGGGGTGGGCGGCGTCGAACACCTCCACGATCCGGGCCAGCGCGGCGTCGTGGTCGGGGGAGACCGCGTCCTCCTTGCCCGCGAAGTAGCGGAAGAACGTCCGGCGCCCGACGCCCGCGGCCGCCGCGATGTCGTCGGCGGTGGTGTCGTCGTAGCCGCGCTCCTCGAACAGCGCGATCGCCGCCGCCATGAGGTCGTGGCGCAGCTCGGCCCGCCCCTCCGGTGAACGTCCGCGGCGCACCGATTCCGTCACGCGGTGCAGCGTACCGGCTGGGCAGCGGCACGCAGTGCCGTTACACTCCGCCCATGGATCCTGAGTTCGACAGCTACCGGCTCAGCGACGAGCACGAGGCGCTCCGCGAGGCCGTCCGCACGCTCGCGGAGAAGGAGATCGCCCCGCACGCCGCGGACGTCGACGAGCAGGGCCGCTACCCCGTCGAGGCGCGCGACGCGCTGGTGCGGGCCGGGTTCCACGCGATCACCATCCCCGAGCAGTACGGCGGCGAGGGCGCCGACGAGCTCGCGGGCTGCCTCGTCATCGAGGAGGTCGCCCGGGCCTGCGCCTCGTCGTCGCTGATCCCCGCGGTCAACGGCCTCGGGCTCACCCCGATCCTGCTGTCGGCGTCGGACGAGCTGAAGAAGCAGGTCTTCCCGTCGATCGCCTCGGGCGAGGCGCAGATCAGCTACGCGCTGAGCGAGCGCGAGGCCGGCTCGGACGCCGCGGCCATGAGGACCCGCGCGCGCCGCGACGGCGACACCTGGGTGCTCAACGGCACCAAGTGCTGGATCACCAACGCCGGCGAATCCAGCTGGTACACCGTCATGGCCGTCACCGACCCGGAGAAGAAGGCCAACGGGATCTCCGCGTTCGTCGTGCACGCCGACGACCCCGGCTTCGTCCTGGGGTCCAAGGAGCGCAAGCTCGGCATCAACGGCTCGCCGACCCGCGAGATCCACTTCGAGGACTGCACGATCCCGGCCGACCGGATCATCGGCGCCGAGGGCACCGGGTTCAAGACCGCCCTGAAGACGCTCGACCACACCCGCCCGACCATCGGGGCGCAGGCCGTCGGCATCGCCCAGGGCGCCCTGGACGTCGCGATCGGCTACGTCAAGGAGCGCAAGCAGTTCGGCAAGCGCCTCGCCGAGTTCCAGGGCCTGCAGTTCATGCTGGCCGACATGGCGATGAAGGTGGAGGCCGCCCGCCAGCTCGTCTACGTGGCGGCGGCGCGGGCCGAGCGCGGCGAGCCGGACCTCGGCTTCATCTCCAGCGCGGCCAAGTGCCTGGCCAGCGACACGGCCATGGCGGTGACCACCGACGCGGTCCAGCTCCTCGGCGGCGCCGGCTACACGAAGGACTTCCCGGTGGAGCGCATGATGCGCGACGCGAAGATCACCCAGATCTACGAGGGCACCAACCAGATCCAGCGCCTGGTCATGGCGCGCTCGCTGCTGCGCTGACGCTCGGGGCCCGCGGGCGCGTCGAGCGGGCCGTCAGTGCGGCGGCGGCACGGCCGAGGGCGCTCCCGGCTCCAGCGACACGAGGGTGAACGTGCGCATCCGCCCCTCGTCGGGGCCGGCGCACGTCAGGTGGCGGCCCGCGGCCACCGACTGCTCGGTGAGGTCCACCACCACGTCGGGGTCGGCCAGCTCCACCCGCCACCGGCCCGCGGCGGGCGCGGTGACGGACACGACGCGCAGGTCGTCGATCCCGCGCGCGCCGGTGGCCAGCCGGGCGTGGTGCTGGGCGGCCTGCGCAGCCGGGGCGACCGTCGAGCGACCGCGCACGAGCTCCGGCACCACGAGCCCGGCGGCGTGGTCGGCCAGCACCCGCGCGGCGTCGGCCGCCGGCACCCCGCCGAGCACGATCCCCTGCGGCAGCAGCACCAGGGCCGGGGCGAAGCGGCAGCCGCCCAGGTGCGAGCACTCCCAGGCCGACTCGGGTGCCGCGGCCGCCACGGCGGCCGCCAGCGGCCGGCCGCGCACCGCGCAGCAGGTGTCGTGGCGACCGTGCGCGCAGACGAGGTGCAGCGGGCCGGGGTGCGGCTCGCCCGCGGCGTACGGGTCCACCGGCCCGTCGACCGGACCGGTGACGATGCGCTCCCGGCCGGGCCGCGAGTCGACGCGGAACCACCGCCGCGGTGCGCCCGGCACGGCCCGGCCGGGGCGGCGGATCGTCAGCACCCGCCCGCGGACGGCCTGCGCCCACGCGTTGAGCGCCGGGGCCTCGGGCAGGTCGGCGTGGGCGACGCGCGGCCACGGGCCGGTGTGCTCGACCAGGAACCACTGCTCCGCGGGCGGGGCGGTGCCCTCGCGGGCGTCCCCGGCGGCGTCGGCCAGGACCGAGCAGAGCGGTCGGGTCACGAGGCCCCGGCCGGGACCAGCACACCCTCCCGCAGCAGTCTGCGCACCAGCACGACCTGATCGGCGACGTCCACACCGGGAAGGCTACCCACGGTCCGCACCTCCCCGCTCAGCAACGAGCGCACGGCGTCGCCGGTGGAGGCGGGGAGGCTCACCTCCCGGTCGGGCAGCACCAGCACGACCCGCTCGCCGCGGTCGAGCAGCCGGTGGCCCAGCCCGGTCCGCAGCCGCACGGCGTCGCCCTCGCCGAGCCCCGCGGCGAACGCGGTGTGCGCGAGCGGGCGGACCGGCTCGGGGCGGTTGCCGGTCCAGACGCGGCGGCGGACCCGGCGGGCGACGTCGGCCGCCGGGACGCGGGCGACGGCCGCGGCGAGCGCGTCGCGCACGGCGTCCAGGTGCGGGGCGAGCGCGTCGGGGTCGGCGACGTCCAGGCCGAGCGGCAGCGACGCCCGCAGCGCGGGGTCGTTCCCGACCAGCGCGGCCAGCGCCTCCACCAGCGCGTACCGGGTGACGACGTGCACCCCGACGGTGAGGTGGGCCGACGTGTCGCCCAGCGCCGTCGCGGCGTGCAGCCAGCCGCGGGGCAGGTAGAGCGCGTCGCCGGGCTCCAGCACGACGTCCAGGGCGGGCTCGTCGTCCCGCGCCCGTGCGGCGACCGCAGCCGCGTGGTCGTTCCACGGCTGGTCGCGCAGCGGGTCGTCGTGGACGGGGGCGTGCACCGTCCAGTGCTTGCGCCCGGCGAGCTGCAGCACGAACACGTCGTGCACGTCGTAGTGGGCGGAGAACCCGCGCGAGGACGGCGGGGTGATGTAGGCGTTGGCCTGCACCGGGTGGCCGAGGTCGGCGGCGAGCCGCGTGGCGAAGTCGATCACCGGGGGCCACATCCGGTGCAGGGCCTGCAGCACGACGGTCGTGCCCTCGGCGAACAGGGCGGCCACGCGGTCGTCGCGCACCTGGTCGCCGATCTCCGCGCCGGCGCCGCCGGGGCCGGTGAACGACGACGAGTCGACCACGGCGCCGTTGCGGGCGAGCCGCAGGAACGGGGTGCGCAGGCCGCGGCGCGACAGCAGCTCGTCGACGCCGTCGAGGTCGAGCAGGTCGCGGAAGCCGTCGGGGTCGGCGCCCCGGGTCAGCAGGGGAGCGCGACCCCAGTGCTGCTCGGCGAAGGCCGCGTCGGGGGCGACCCGGCCCAGCACCGGGCCCGGGGCGTGCCCGGGCCCGGTGACAGGGTCAGCTCGCACCGCTGTCGGCCCCTCCGTCGGCGCCGCCGTCGGCCCCGCCGTCGGACTGGCCGGGGTTGCCGCCGGCACCGGAGTCGGCCGGGCCGTGGCTGCTGTCGGCGCCACCGTCGGCGCCACCGTCGGCGCCGCCGTCGGACTGGCCGGGGTTGCCGCCGGCGCCCGAGTCGGCCGGGCCGTGGCTGCTGTCGGCCCCGCCGTCGGCGCCACCGTCGGCGCCGCCGTCCGCGCCGCCGTCGGACTGGCCGGGGTTGCCGCCGGCACCGGAGTCGGCCGGGCCGTGCGACGCGCCGCCGTCGGCGCCGCCGTCCGCGCCGCCGTCGGACTGGCCGGGCGTGCCCTGGCCGGCGCCGGAGTCGGCCGGACCCTCGCTGCCGCCCTCGGTGTTGGTGGTCATGTCGTCGTCGTCGAGCGCCACGTGGAGCCTCCAGAGTGATCGGGTTCGGACGGCGGAGGCTACCCCGTCCGGGCCGGTCCACACCATGATCCACCGGTAGCGTGCGGCGGCGTGGAGAACCGTGACACCGGCCGGCTGGCGCGCGGGCTCGAACCCCTGCACGCCATGATCTACTTCGCTCCCGAGGCGGACCGGCACCTGACGGCCGCGGGCCTGCGGCCGGGGCGGATGACCTACTTCGCGAGCCGGGCCGCGCCGATGGGCGCCGTCGGGCCGGGGGTCGTGGCGGCCGTGTTCCACAACTTCCACCCCGGGCTCGTGGCCCGGCACATCCCGCGGGCGTGGACGCTCGCCGCGCCGGACGCGGTGCTGCCCGCCCGGCTCGCGGCCGTCGACGCGGCGCTGCGGCGGATGCTCGGTGACGGGGTGGCGCAGGACGCCGACGTCGTCGAGGCGGCCGGGCTGGCCCGGCGCGCGGCGGAGGCCGTGGCGGTGGAGGGGCGCCCGCTGGCCGCCGCCCACGCCGGGCTGCCCTGGCCCGACGCCCCGCACCTGGTGCTCTGGCACGCGGTGTCGGTGCTGCGCGAGCACCGCGGCGACGGGCACGTGGCGGCGCTGGTGGCGGCGGAGCTCGACGGGCTGGAGGCGCTGGTCTCCCACACCGCGACCGGCCGCGGGTTCGTCCCGGCCGTCGCGCGGGCCAGCCGCGGCTGGAGCGAGGGGGAGTGGGCCGCCGGCGCCGCGCGGCTGGCGGGGCGCGGCCTGCTCGACACCGACGGCGCCCTCACCGACGAGGGCCGGGCGCTGCGGCGGGGCGTCGAGCAGGAGACCGACCGGCTGGGGGCGGGTCCGTGGCGCGCGCTCGGCGCGGAGCGGGCGGCGCGGCTCGGGGAGGTCGGGGGCCGGCTGGTCGCCGCGCTGCTCGCGGCGGGCTGCTTCCCGGCCGGCGTCTTCGCCGCGACGGCGCGTTGACTCCCCTGCCACACTGGCGTCCCAAGAGCCGGTAAAGAGGAGCGGTCGTGCTGGAGATCACCGGAGTGACCTGGGGCGTGACCATCGCCCTGATCGTCGGCCTGCTGGCGCTCGACCTGGTGCTCGCGGCCCTGCGCCCGCACAAGGTCGGGTTCCGGGAGGCCACCGCCTGGTCGGTCTTCTACATCGGCATCGCCGTCGCGTTCGGCGTCTGGTTCCTCCTCGCCTACGGCGGTGACGCCGGCACGCAGTACTTCGCCGGCTACATCGTCGAGAAGAGCCTGTCGGTCGACAACCTCTTCGTCTTCGTGATCATCATGACGACCTTCGCGGTCCCCGAGGAGCACCAGCACAAGGTGCTGACGTTCGGGATCGTGCTGGCCCTGATCATGCGCGCGATCTTCATCGCCCTGGGCGCCACGCTGATCTCACTGTTCAGCTTCATGTTCCTGCTCTTCGGCCTGCTGCTGATCTACACCGCAGTGCAGCTGTTCCGCCACCGCGACGAGGACCCCGACATCGAGGACAACGGCGTCGTCAAGTTCTCCCGCCGCGTCCTGCCGGTCACCGACGACTACGTCGGCGGCAAGATCGTCACGAGGGTCGACGGCAAGCGCGTCGTCACGCCGCTGCTGATCGTCCTCATCGCCATCGGCAGCGTCGACCTGCTGTTCGCGCTCGACTCGATCCCGGCCGTCTTCGGCGTCACCGAGGAGCCCTACATCGTCTTCGCGGCCAACGCGTTCGCGCTGCTGGGCCTGCGGGCGCTGTTCTTCCTGGTCAAGGGCCTGCTCGACCGGCTGGTCTACCTGTCCACCGGCCTGTCGATCATCCTGGCCTTCATCGGCGTGAAGCTGATCCTGCACTGGGCCCACGAGGACATCAACCCGGCCGTCCCCGAGGTCTCCACCCCGGTCAGCCTGGCCGTGATCCTCGTGATCCTCGTCGTCGTCGTCACGGCGAGCCTGATCAAGACGCGCAACGACCCGGCCGCGAAGGCCCACGCCGGCTCGCTGAAGGCCTCGCGCAAGCAGGACCAGGACGCGGGCTAGCGGCTCCGGAGCCCCGCCCCGCCGAGCGGGGTGAGGTCGACGAGCTCGGGCGGGCCGGCCAGCAGGTCCAGGACCTCGCCGATCCCGACCTCGCCCAGCTCCCCGGACAGGGCGCGGTCCGACGCCTCGGCGTCGGCCCAGACCTCGGTGACCCACACGGTGTCGGCCTCGTCGGCCGAGGCGTTGACCAGGTACAGCTCGCAGCCCGGGGCGTCGCGCAGGCCGTCGGCCACGCGGAGCAGGGTGTCGGCCAGCGCCGCCCCCCGCCCGGGCTGGGCCACCATGCGGACGTACCGGCCGACGCGGCTGCTCTCCTGCACCGGGCGATCCTAGGACGGCGGTGCTTCCCCGTCGGGGGCGGGCGCGGTGCCACCTCCCGGCGCACCGTCCGGCGCAGTCACCCGGTCGGGGAGTGCCGGTCGGTCCGGGCGCAGCGATGGAGTCGGTGTGAGCCCCCACCCGCACGTCCCCGCGCCGCGCCCCCGCCGCGCGGACGCCGTCGACGGTGCCCGCCTCGTCGAGGACGACCGCCTCGTCGAGGACGCGCGCTGCGGGCGGCTGGCGCTCGACGACCCCGACCCGCTGGTCCGGTTCCTCGCCCGGCTGGCCCGCCTGGCGCGCCCGTGACGGGCGCCGGTCAGCCGGGCGGGCGGTCCAGGGTGACGACGACCTCCGGGCCGGGGTCGGCGTGCAGCGCCGCCACGGCCGACCCCACATCGCCGGCGGTGAGCCAGGTGGACGGACCCCTGGGGCGGGACCGGGACAGCACCGGGGTGGCGATCACCAGGCTGCGCACCACGACCGCCCGCGCCTCCGCCGCCAGCACCCGGGCCAGCATGAGCTGCGCGGCGGTCACCACGCTCACCGCTCCCGACCCGCGCACCGGCGCGAGCGCCGCCGCCCCGTTGATCATCACGTAGGTGCCCCCGCCGGCGCGCTCCATGGCGGGGAGGAGGGCCTGGGCCGCGTCCAGGTGCGCCATGAGGCCGTCGCCGAGCACCCGGTCGAAGTCCGGTCGCGGCAGGGCGGCCAGTGCGGGCCCGGACGACCAGCCGCCCAGGCTCGCCACCGCGAGCCGCGGGGTCCCGACACTCCCGGCGAGGCGCTGCCACCCCCCGTCCTCGGGGTCCAGCACCGCGGTCCCCAGCGCGTCCGGCCCGCCCAGCCGGGCCGCCAGCCCCGCGAGCCGCTCGGCGGACCGGCCCACCGCGGTGACCCGCCACCCGCGCTCGAGCAGCGCGGCGACGACCCCCTCGCCCACCTCCCCGGTGGCCCCCAGGACGACGGCCCGGTCGTGTCCGGCGTCCATGGTCCTCCTGCGTGGGACGGGGAGCGCCGCTCCCGGGTCCGGGCGGCCCCGCGGCGGCGGGGACGGTGCCGACGATCATGCCGCACCGGCCGGCGCGCCGGAGCGGGACGAACCGGATAGCGTCGCCCGCGGAAGATCGACGAACGGGAGCACACGGCGATGAGGGCAGCGTTCCTGACGGCGTTCGGCGGGCCGGACCGGGTGGAGGTCGGCGAGGTGCCCGACCCGGTCGCGGGGCCGGGCGAGGTGCTCGTCCGGGTCCGGGCGGCCGGGGTGGGCCCGTGGGACCTGGCCGTGGCGGCCGGCGCGTTCGGCCCCCAGGGCGGATTCCCGCTGGTGCTCGGCTCGGACGTGGCGGGTGAGGTCGTCGGGCTCGGCCCGGGCGTCGACGGCCCGGCGGTCGGCACCCCGGTGATGGCGTTCCGCGGGTTCTCCGGGGCCTGGGCCGAGCTCGAGGCCGTGCCGGTCACGGCGCTGGCCGCGCTGCCCCACGGCGTCGACCCGGCCCGGGCCGCGGCCCTGCCGGTGTGCGCCAGCACCGCGCACCAGGCGGTGGTCGACGGGCTGGACGCCGCGCCCGGCCGCACCCTCGTGGTCCTGGGCGCGGGCGGTGTCGTCGGCGGGTTCGCGGTGCAGTTCGCGGTCGGCCGGGGGGCGCGGGTGCTGGGCACCGCCGGGCCCCGCGACCACGAGCGGCTGACCGCCCTGGGCGCCGACACCGTCGTCGACTACCACGGCGACTGGGTCGGCGAGCTGGGGGCGCGGCTCCCCGACGGCGCCGACGCGGTGCTCGACCTGGTCGGCGGGCCGGTCACCGAGCAGGCCTTCGGAGTGCTCGCCGACGGCGGCCGGCTGGTCACCACCGTCCTCGGGAACCCCGACCTGGTGGCCCCGCGGGGGATCTCGTGGTCGTTCCAGGGCACCCGGGCCGAGCCCGACCGGCTGGCCCGCATCGGCGAGCTGGTCGCCACCGGCGGGCTCGAGGTCGAGATCGGGGCGAGGTTCCCGCTGACGGACGCGGGACGCGCCCTGCAGGCCGTCGCGAGCAGGGCGGGATCCGGGAAGGTGATCATCGACGTCGGGTGACGGGTGGGCGGGCGCCGTCCGCGGACGTCCCGGCCGGACGGCGCCTCGACCCGTTCGGGCGCGGGCCGATGCCGGCCGCCCGGTCCTCCCCGCGCGGGTCGGCCCCGCCCGCGGTCCGCTCCGGCCCGAGCCGCGGCACCCCCGCCGTCCGGGCCGTCCGGAAACCGGCTGAGCGGGGCGGCCCGGCGCCGTAGGGTCGCCGACGTGCCGAGCCCGTCCGGGGACAGGGATCTGGTCGTCGTCGGTGCCGGCATCGTCGGGGCCTCGGTGGCCTACCACGCCGCCCGGGCCGGCGCCGTCGTGACGCTGGTCGGCGCCGGGCGGCCGGGCGGCGGCGCGACGTCGGACTCGTTCGCGTGGATCGGGGCGTCCGGTGTGCGGACCGGTCCCGCCGCCGAGCTGCGCGCGACCGCGACGGAGGAGTACCGCCGGCTCGGGACCGAGCTGCCGGGACTCCCGGTCCGGTGGTCCGGCTCGCTGTCCTGGGGTGCCGCGGACACCGCAGCGGAGGCCGGACCCGGGCAGGAGATCGTGGACGCGGCCACCGCGGCGGCGCTCGAGCCCGCCCTCCGCCGGCCCCCGGAGCGGGCCGTCTGGGCCCCCGGCGACGGCGCCGTCGACCCCGTGGGGGTGACCGAGCGGCTGGTCGCGGGCGCCCGCGCCCTGGGCACCCGGGTGCACCCGGACACCGCGGTGACCGCGGTCCGCCGGGACGCCGCTGGTCGGGTGGACGGGGTGGAGACGGCCGCGGGACCCCTCGCCGGGACGACCGTGGTGCTCGCGGCCGGGGTAGCCACGGCCGCGCTGGCCGCGCCGCTCGGCGTCCGCGTCCCGGTCGACCCGTCGCCAGCGACGCTCCTCCGGTTCCGCGCCCCGCCCGGCCTGGTCCGGACCGTGGTCCACAACCGGGACTTCGATCTCCGGCAGGACGCCCCGGACCGGCTGCGGGCCGCTGCGGACTCGCCCGAACGCGCTCTCGCCGCCGTCCGGTCCACGTTCCGCGGCGCCGCGGACGTCGACCTGCTCAGCGCCCGGGTGGGCGTGCGCCCCGTGCCGGCCGACGGCGAGCCGATCGTCGGTCCGGTCGCCGAGGTGCCCGGCCTCTACCTGGCGGTCATGCACTCGGCGGTCACGCTCGCCGCCGCGGTGGGTCGCGCGGTCGCGGGGGAGCTGGTCGACGGCACCGTCGAGTCGGTGCTGGCGGGCTGCCGCCTCGAGCGCTTCCGGTGATCCGCCCCGCCATCCGCGTGCACACCCCACTGCCCGGCCGGCCGCGTGGCGGCCCGGGAGATCGGTGGCTCAGTCGTACCGGTCCTCGTCCGCGGAGGCAGGTCCGCTCTACTGAGGAAACTGCCAGGCGAGTATCGAGACGACGAAGGACAACGTGGTCACGATCGCTCCGGTGGTGGCCACGCTCGCAGCTGTGGTGCCCCACAGCCCCGGATCGGCGGCGGGGGGAGGGGGCGGTGCGTACGACCCCGTCGATGCCGTCGACCTGCGTCTGGTCAGGACCACATCGGGACGAGCGCTCAACGGCCGCCACCGGAGGGGTATGAGGCGCCACGCGTTCTGCCGCTTGTGCGCGCGCACGCGGCATCCGCCGAGAAGTCCGTAGGAGTTGTTCGCGCAGAGAATGCCGTCCTTGTTCGTTGCTCGACACGACCGGGGGAAGACGAAGAGGAAGAAGCCGAGTAGCAGCCAGGCTACGAGGGCTGCCGTCGGAGCGTTGAGCGAGGCCAGCCAGATCGCGGGACCCAGGGTGATCAGTAGACGAACGTACCGAGCGATGTTCCACTTCTTCCGCCTGGATCCTCGCGCCATCCCGTCCCTCGCTCTCGGTTGAACGGGTACGATCGAATCGAAACGACATCGGGATTCAGTGAACATGGCCGGTCTCGGTGGATCGGGAGGATGGGCGCAAGAAACTACCCATCTGCAATCAATGATGACTTTCGAGTAGCTGGTCGTTGTGCGTGGAGATGACCGAGCAGGCTTCTTGATCCCGTCAACACGGTGCTGTACGCACAGCTGCACCAACGGCCACCGCCGCTCGGATGCAACTCACCGCGGCCGACGCAGCTGTTCTCGAGGAACCGAGCCTGTCCGGGAAGGCCCGCTCCCGCGAAGCGGTCAGGCCGAGCTGATCGTCGCGCAGGTGCGTTGCTGCGGGTGCGGCGTCCTCCACTCGTGCCGCCTCAGGGCGGGGCGGCCTGCGCGTGCTGAACGTCATCCCGGGCTCCATCTGACGCGTCCGGTGGTTCCAGGTCACGAAGCCGGCGATGGGGGACCTGAGTGGCCGTTCCCGCGAGTAGCCACAACCGAGCTGTGGTGGCTGAACGCGGGAGGAGACGAGCCCGCGCCGCGTCAGCTCCAGGAGTGTGCGCGGCGGCTTCCATCTCCTGAAACGAGTAGCAGGCCAGAGCGAAAACGCTCTGGCCTGCTACTTCCGGTGCGCCGTCAGGGACTTGAACCCCGAACCCGCTGAGTACCGGCCGTGACCGCGCGATGCCTGTCGTCTCCTCGCGCTCGTGCCGGTCACCAGGGCCGACGCCGGCAGGTGTACCCGGGCGTTCCTCCTCCGTCTGCCGCTGACTGTCGCCGTTTCCCGAGGGTTTGCTGGGGGTGAAGGCCGGCCCGACCCGGGCTGCCCACACCTCCCCGGCTCCCTCGTACTGGCCGCCCTGCTCGTCGCGGTGGCGGTGTCCAGGGTGGGCGGAGCCCATCGCGTAGCGACGCCGCAGGCGCCCTGTACTCCGTCGGCGCGGCGTGGACGATAAGCGGCGTTCAGGGAGCGGCCAACGTGCATCACCTACCTAGCTAGCACCGCACCTCGCCGCCCGCCGGTGAGTACGACCGTTCGACGCGCAGAGTCTCCTGAGCGGGCACGCTCATGTTGTGAGCGGATACGCTCACGGCGTGGTTCTGAGACGGGGCGTGTCGTTGCTGCGAGGGGAGGTGCGCAGCGACTTCATTACAGTGGAGGAGGCGGCGGACCGGTTGGGCCTCTCCGTTGCTTCCGTTCGACGCCGATGCGCAAGTGGTGAGTTGGATGCGACGAAGGCGGGCTCACAGTGGCTCGTCAACCCTGCCGCACTTGGCAATGTAGGCGCTAAGCGCAGGCGAAGGGCCTCGGAACTCAACCCAACTTTGGACTATAAAAAGGCGCTGCAATTCGTTCAAGCTACGGACCTCAACGAATTGTGGGTGCCTGACTTACTGCGGTTTCGTGATGCGCTTCAAGATGAATCAATCATCGCGAAGATTGCAGAACGCCGAGTGGCATCTTTGGCATTCAATCCCGTTGTGAGAATTGATGTCCCCAAGACGCTGCACTCGAATCGGCCGGCAGTGCTGCTGGACTTGCCAGATCGAGTCGCGTTGCAAGCTGTCGTACAGGCCATGAGCGAGCCGATCGAGGCGCATCTGGGTCCGAACATCTTTTCTTCGCGACGAGACCGCGCAGGAAAGTACTTCCTTGAACACGGCACTAGGAAGTGGGTCCGGTTCAAAACAGCAGTCCGCGATCATGCCGAAGAGATGGGGGAGGGCGCTTGGGTAGCGTCGGCAGACGTTTCGGCCTACTTCGAGCACGTTATTCACAAAATTCTCTTTGAAGAGTTGAGTGCCGCAGGCGCTGCTGGAATGCCGTTGAAGGCTTTGCGAGCGATGCTCTCACGGTGGGCGCTCGTTGAAGGCGTTGGTCTCCCTCAGGGCCCCAATGCTGCACGAGTGCTGGGCAACTTCTATATGGTCGGCGTGGACAATGGAATGGGCGGCTCTGAATACGGCTACTTTCGCTTCATGGACGACGTGAGAATTGTTGCTAAGACGAAGCCAGCGGCCGTCGCAGCCCTGCGGGAGTTCGAGCGTCTTTGTCGTGCACGAGGTCTGACGGTCAGCTCGGCCAAGACGTCGGTAAAACCGATCGTGAAGTATATTGAAGAGGATGACGACGCCGACATCGATCAGGCAGAGTATTTCTTCAAGCGAACGCCGGTTACTGTATCGCGGAAGAAGCTCAAGCAGCTACTTAAGAAAGCGCTAGAAGGTGAGCGAATCAATGAACGTCGTGCTAAGTTCAGTATTTGGAGGTTGGCTAGAATTCGTGAGCGCGATTCTCTAGGCGGAGTCCTTGGCAAGCTGGAGCATCTGGCGCCACTTGCGTCACCGGTGGCCGCCTACCTCAAACCCTTCGTCTGCCGACCGCATGTACGCAAAGGTTTAGAGGAGTTTTTAAGCGATGACAGCCGATCCTATTCACCGTATCTTCGAACCTGGATCTATGTTGCGCTTTTGGAAGGTCGGACAGTAGCGGAAAGCAGTCGTGCTATCGCGGCCAAAGACGCGATGGATCGCAACAACCCGAGCTATTTGAGAGCGGTAGCTATCTGTGTGGTTGGCCGAGCGAGTTCGCAGGCGGACGTGTACTGGATGCGTAACGAGATCGATCGTGAGCACGACCCGGCCATGCTGCGCGCGTTACTCGTGGCTCTACACTTCAGCGGCGAGTTGTCGCGCTCTGTGGCGAATGTCGCGACTGCGAGGATGCCAGAGCTTGGCTTTGTATGTGAATGGCTGAGGGGACGCACTTCGATGCCCTCGCTTCTCTTTGCCAATCAGGACATTCGTCTATGAGTGAGGCTGTATCGTGCCTAAGTGCGGCCAGGTTCCGCCGTGAGCGGAGCGGTAAGGCGGGACCTGGCCGGCAGCGCGCGAAGCGCGCCTTGACTACTAAGAGCTTATTCCGGCAACCAGAAACGCCGTGATTGATGCGCACGCGCCGAAACCCTTCGCCCGCGGTACAACGTGTGCAACAGCAGGAAGTGAGGTACGCGACGGTGACTGACGATGGTGCAAAGGCAAACGTCCAGCAGCGCGTGACGGCTTGGTTGAACGAGACTGGATTCCCTCTAGAAATGCGGACTGCGCGACAGTTCCAGCAGCACGATCTGATGGGGATCTGGGAGATATGGCCGAACTCGACCTATACAGATTCCAATACAGGTTCTATGCGTGAAATCGACATCGACGCATATAGGTTCGCCGAGCATAATGACCCTTCTGAGATTTCAATAGGATTCGAAGTGGTGTGCGAGTGCAAAGCTACCGCGAATCCCTGGGTGGTGCTGGTCGAAACATTTGAGGAGAATACTCGCCCACTTGCCTCGTCAATAGGTAAGTGGCCTTTGATGCACAAGGTCGGCGGCGAGCCGCTAAAGTGCAACCTAACGCACATCAATTTCATGAGTTATGGCGCCGCCACACTGCCTGTCGTAAACCGCCCAGGTTACGGCGCGGTTGAGGCCTTCAGGAAGCCTGGTGAGAAGAACAGCGCTAATGATGCCATTCGCCAGGTGATCGATGCCCTCATCGGGGTTCAGTCAAAGCTTGCAATTCCGAGTCTGCCAACGATTGTCGTCATGTACTACTTTCCCATAATTGTAACCACCAGTCCACTTTTCGAGGCAACTTTGGCAGCAGATGGTCGGGCGACTGTTATCCGCCAAGTTTCCAGGACCTCCGTACTCTTCGACAGATCGGAAAACCAAAACGTCGAAGTCGTACTGCTAAATGAGTCGGAGGTGCCCAATCTTCTCAACCAAATTGGAGGGATGCCTGCTCTCGCCCAAACCTTCTTGGACAGCTTCGACCGCTCCGTGTTTGAAAAGTTTCGACGCGATCTGAAGTCAACGTAGCGTGACGTTGTTTCTTGCACTGTGAGCTGCGTGCGGTGCAAGTTGAAGCGTTACACTTCTCGCTTACTTCAATGAAGGCTTGCGTTATCGCAGTTGCGCAAGGTGCTGCTTAAACAGGTCGGCGAACGCGTCAAGGAGATGACGACCCTTATCGGCTGTGGCAAGTGACGGGCGGCCGATGACGCCGGTCTTGGTGTAGCCGGACATGCCAATCGTGAGCAGGTGGCGGCGGTCGTCGGCGACATAGTCAGCCCCGGTGTAGCTCCCGCGGACCACCTCCGGTGTGGTGGCGAGAAGGATCGAGGTCTCGGCTTCGCCGGCGTGCATGTCCTCGTGGTTGGTCGACTCGACCCCGGCGGCGGTGCGGGCCTCGCGCCAGTCGTCGCCGGTGGGGAACAGCGCCATGCGCCGGCCGTTGACGTTGGCCTCCTGCACGACGTTGGACAGCACGTAGTTGCCGCCGTGAGCGTTAACGAGAACGAGCCTCGGGGTGCCGTTCCTGGCAAGCGAGTCGGCGACGTCGCACACGAGCTGATGCAGGGTGCGGGCGGAGACGCTGACGCTGCCAGCCCAGCCGGCGTGCTCGTGCGAGCAGCCGATGGTGATCGGCGGGAGCAGGAACAGCCCGTAGTCGCTGGCGATTCGCTGCGCGATCACCGACGCGATGAGCGTGTCGGTGGTGAGCGGGAGGTGGGCGCCGTGCTGCTCGAAGCTCCCGATCGGGAGGACGGCGATGTCGGCGGCCTGGGCGGCGACGTCGGGTGAGGTGGCGGTGGGGAGGGACACCGGCGCCGGCTCTCCTTGGTCAGGCGACGTCGGCCAGGGCCTCGGTCAGCTCGCGGACGTGCGGGTTCCGGCGGTAGGGCCGGAGTCCGATCGCGATCTTCCGCAGCATGTGCACGGTGCGGCCGGACGGCGCCGACCGTACGCCCTCCACGGCCTGCAGAGCGGTGCGGCAGGCCTCGTCGACCTCCTGTAGCTCGACCAGCGCGACCCCGCGGCGGACGAGGCATAGGGTGCGGTCGCGGGGCAGCTCGGCGGGCCATGCCGAGAGTGCATCGGTACACACCTGTTCGGCCTCGGCGGGCCGGCGCAGGGCGAGCAGGCACAGCGCGGCTTCCATCTGGACGTAGGCGCGGGTGCAGTACGCCGAGTAGCCCTCGGTGCCGACGGCGGGTTCGGCGAGGGTGAGGGCGCGCTCGATCGCGTCGCGGGCGCTGGTCTCGTCTCCGATCCGGGACGCGGCGAGCGCGTGCTGTCGCAGGCACACCGGGACCAGCTCGGGGTGCCGATCGGTGGCCGCGTCGAGTGCGCGGCGTGCGGTGCTGGCGGCGGTGTGTCGTTCGCCGGCTGAGGTGAGCACGTTGGACTTGCGCATCAGGTTGTAGGTCATCAACGCGTCGTTCCCGGACACGTCGGCGAGGTCGACCGACCGGCCGGTGAGGCGCAGCGCCTCGGGCACGTCGCCGGTGTCCTGGTGCAGCCAGCCGGTGAACTCAGCGAACCGGGCGGCGAGCGCGGCGACCTCGGGCGCACCGTTCTCGGCGAGCGCTTCGAGCTGGCGCAGCTGCGCGGACGCGGTGGTGAGCACGAACGACGGACCGGCGATGTTGTCCAGCCGGGCGTGGTCGACGAGCTGGGCGGCGAAGTAGTCGAGCACCGCCGCCGGGGTGCTGCGGGTCGGGCGGATCGGGGCGACGTCGCTGGCGGGTGCGGGAGCCGGCTCGAACCCCAGCGACTCGGCGGGCACGCCGAACACCGCTTCGAGCAGGGCACGGTTGGTGGCGTCGGGGATCGCGCGGCCGTTCTCCCAGCGCGACAGCATCACGCGCAGGCTGGCCGGGGCCGCGACCGGGACGTCGAGCCGCCCTGCCGCGTCACCCATCGCGCGGCACACCCGGGCCGCCGACCAGCCCCGCGCCTCCCTCGTCTCGCGCAACCGAATCGCCACGATTCCCCCGAAGATTGAATGCCAGGTGACGGCCGCTCCATTGTCGCACATTCTGGTGCCGGTCGGAAGCGGTAACAGGTAACGCGTTACCCCGCGTTACGTGCCGTCTCGTTACGACCACAGGTCGCCGGATGGTTTCGTCATCGGTGCAGGCAGACAGCTTGCGCCACCGGCGGACCGTGTTCACGAATGCAAATCTCGTGACGCTCCGCTCGACTCGCGGAGAACGAATCACATGCAGCCCCACGGCTACGGCAAGTTCGACACGACGATGGAGAAGCTGCTCCCGATGGGGGCGTGGCTGGTGAGCGGAGTCGAGGCGATCAAGGACTTCGATCGCTCCGGGCCCGGCCTGGAGGGCTTCGTCCAGGCGCTGGACAAGGAGACCGGCGCCCAGCTCTGGACGGTCACCGTCCAGTCCGGCGACATGGAGAACGCACCCGCGTGGCTCCAGCGGTTCAAGGTCAAGATCGCGTCCGCGGCCCGACCGGAGCTGCCGCCGGTCATGCCCGGGACACCGTTCCGGCCGGTCTGGCTCGACGGCCTGTCGGTGATCCCCTACGTCGACGACTCCAAGTGCACCGGGGCCGAGCAGGGCCGGCGACACCGCTGCCGCGCCCGGGTCGCCTACAGCGTCCGCGCGACCGGCCTCCACGCGCCGAAGAACCTGGGCCGGCCCTCGCCGTCGCCAGTTGCGGGAAGTGCGGCGTGAGCGCCGTCGAGCTCGTCATGCGCCGCGTCCGCGCCCTCGTCGGCACCGCCGGCAACGAGACCTTCGACGCCCCCGGCGCCCGCCTCGTGCTCCGCGCGGTCCTGTTCGACGGCGACGGCTCACCCGAGTGGCACCGCGCCGCCGCCTGCGCCGACACCGACCCGGACCTGTTCCACCCGGCGCCGAACGACCTGCTCGCGGTCGCCGCGGCCAAGCGGGTGTGCCGGGCCTGCCCGGTCCGCGCCGCCTGCCTCGCTGACGCGATGGCCTGGGAGCCACCCGGACTCCGCCACGGCATCGCCGGGGGCCTGACCTCCACCGAACGCCGCCGGCTGCACGAAACCACTTGCACGACCTCCGCCGACCCGTCCGACGCCACCGGGAGCACCTCGTGACCAGCTCGATCACCGCTCGCCGGCGCCCGGCGCGCTCCGCTTGCTGCCCCACTTGCGACCGGCTCATCACCCGCCGGTCGGCGGCCCATCGCCGCACCTGCACCCGCGCCGCCACCGTCACCTCCACGGTCCGCCCGGTCCTGGGGAGGTGCGCGTGATGGCCCGCCGCATCATCGGCCGCCGGCGTCCAATGGCCGGCGACGACCGCAACGAGCCCTTCGAGGTGTTCCACCGCCCGCAGCGCAGCACCGCCGCGCGCATGCTCGGACTCGCGCTGCGGATGCGTGTGGAGATCACCAGCGCCGCCGCGCTGCTGCTTGCCTGGTCCTGGCTCGCCGGGTGGCTCCGTGGCTGGCAGAGCGACCGGCCGTCGGCCCCACCCGACGCACCGCCGCCATCGTGGCTGGCGCTGCACTGGCCCGGCCTCGTCGCCGGGCTGCTTCTCGCACTCGCCGTCGGCGTCGCCCTGGCGGTGCCGGTGACCCGCCGCTACCTCGTGCGCCGCGCGCTGGCGGTGCTCACCCGCCACCGGCTGCGGCAGGTGTGCATCGAGCGCCGGATCATGAACTTCACCGGCAACCTGCCGCTGTTCCTGTGGTCGCGCCCGACCCCGGTCGGTGAACGGGTCTGGCTGCTCTTGCGCGCTGGCATCGACGGCACCGACGTGGAACGCAGCCTCGGGCACATCGCCGCCGGCTGCTTCGCCCGCGACGCCCGCGTCGTCGTCGCCCGCTCGGTGACCGCGCTCGTCCTCGTCGACGTCATCCGCCGCGACCCGCTCGCCCACCCGGCCGGCCGGCCCGGCCTGCACCTCGTCCCGACCCGGAAGGGAGCCTGACCATGCCCGCTCTGCTGCGCCGACGCCGCCGGCCCGCCCCGGAGCCATCCCGGCTCTCGATCCACGACCCGATCCGGCTCGGCATCGACGAGAACGCCGCCCCGGTCGAGATCACGCTCATCTACCGCAACATCCTGCTCGCCGGCGAGCCCGGCGCCGGGAAGTCCGGCGGCCTCAACGCGATCACCGCGCACGCCGCCCGCGCGACGGACTGCCGGCTGTGGCTCATGGACGGCAAGCGCGTAGAGCTCGGGCTGTGGCGCCGCGCCGCCGACCGGTTCGTCGGCGCCGACCTCGCCGACGCCATCGCCGCCGTCGAGGAGCTCCAGGCGGAGATGGATCGACGCTACGACCGGCTCGACGCCGACGGCCGCCGCAAGATCGAACGCCACGACCGCGACGACGCGATCATGCTCGTGATCGACGAACTCGCCTACTACTCCGCCACCACCGGCGACAAGCGCGCACGCGAGCAGTTCTCCATGCTGCTGCGCGACCTCGTCGCCCGCGGCCGCGCCGCCGGGATCATCGTCGTGGCCGCCACCCAGCGGCCCAGCCACGACATCATCCCCGTCTCGCTGCGCGACCTGTTCGGCTACCGCCTCGCGTTCCGCTGCACCACCGAGACCAGCTCGGACATCATCCTCGGCCACGGCTGGCACACCCGCGGCTACGACGCCTCGCAGATCGACCCCGCTGACCGCGGCGTCGGCTGGCTGCTCGCCGAGGGCGGCATCCCCCGCCGGATGCGCTGCACCTGGCTCACCGACCTCGACATCGCCGACATCGTGCGCCGCGCCACCGGGCCGGACAGCGGCGGAGACGATGGCGCAGCCGACAACCCCGGCAGTGACCGGTGAGCGCCCCGACTGTCAACCGCGCCTTGACACCGCATCGACACCGACGCGTCGTCGAGAACGACGACTACGCCGCGTTCACCCGCCGCGTCCTGGCCGCCCACGGCCGCCGCATCGCCGCCGGCGACGTCGCCGGACTGGCCGGACTCGCCGCACTCGCCGTGGACGTCGACCGCGCGCTCATCCACGCCGTCACCGGGCTACGAGCCGCGGGCTACTCCTGGGCCGACATCGCCCGACACCTCGGCACCACCCGGCAGGCAGCACAGCAACGATTCGGGAGCCTCTGATGAACGACCATCGCATGATCATGACCGGTGTCGCCGTCATCTGCGCTCTGGCCGCCCTCAGTGGCGTGGTCCCGGTGCTGGAGTGGGTCGTGCCCGCGCTCCTCGCCGCGCTTGCCCTCGCCGCCTGGGTCACCTGGGCCATTCGCCGGGAGCTACGGATCCGCCGCCGGCTCGTCACCCCCGATCCCCGAACGGCCATGACGCGATCCGCCACGGGAGGGGTGCGGGCATGACGCAGTCCAGCACCGAGACCGGGCCGCGGCCGGTTGGGAAGATCATCGCGCCGCTAGCCCGGGAACTCGCGCAGAACATGGCCGTCCACGTCGGCGCCTGCGTCCGCCCGCTGGCCGTTCGCCGCACCGACACGCAGAACGGGACCAGCACCACCGTCCCGATCCCGTGTGGTTCCACTCGTGCGTCGGTCTGCCCGTCGTGCGCGGATCGGGCACGCCGGCTGCGCATCTGGCAGGCCCGTGAGGGCTGGCACCTCGACGAGGAACCGACCATCGAGACCGCCGAGCCCACCGCCAAACAGCGCGCGCTTATCGGCTACCGGGCCGATCTCGAGGCCGCCCGCGCCGCCGCCGTCGCCGCCAACGACCCGACCGGCGTCGCCGAGCTGGACGCCGCGATCGACGACGCCGAGACCCTGCTCCGTGGCGCCGGCATCCGCGGCTCGCTGCCCCACCGCCGCGACGGAGAGGAGAAGCGCCGCCGCGTCCGCTCCACCCGCCGCCGGCAGGACGCGCCCGATCTCCCGCGCAAGCACGTCGCACCGCGCACCACCGGGCAGGTCTACGAGGGCCGAGACGGGCGCACCTACCGGCCCTCGACCTTCCTCACCCTCACCATGCCCTCCTACGGGCCCGTGCACGCCGACGGCTCGCCCGTGCACCCCGACCGCTACGACTACCGCCGCGCCGCCCGCGACGCGATCCACTTCGGCCTCCTGGTCGACCGGTTCTGGCAGAACCTGCGCCGCGCTTCCGGCTGGAACGTGCAGTACTTCGCCGCCGTCGAACCCCAGCGCCGTGGTGCCCCGCACCTGCACGCCGCCGTCCGCGGCACTATCCCCCGCGCGCTGCTGCGCGAGGTGGCCGTCGCCACCTACCACCAGGTGTGGTGGCCCCAGCACGACCAGCCCGTCTACTCCGCCGACGCCCTGCCGGTGTGGGACGAGACCCGCGACCTGCCCTGCTACGTCGACCCGCACACCGGCGAGCCGCTGCCCACCTGGGACAAGGCCCTCGACGCCATCGACGACGACCCGCACACCCCACCCGCGCACGTCGTCCGCTTCGGCACCCAGGTCGACGTCCAGGGCGTCCTGGGCGGCACCGAGAAGGCCGGCGAGTGCCTGGGCTACCTCGTCAAGTACCTCACCAAGTCCCTGCACGAGTGCCACGACCCCGAGACCGACCGCGCTGCCCGCCACGTCGAGCGCTTCGTCGACGCCCTGCGCTACGAACCCTGCTCCGCGCGCTGCGCGAACTGGCTGCTCTACGGCGTCCAGCCCGACGGCGCCAGGGCCGGTCTCATCCCCGGCCGCTGCAAGGGCAAGGCCCACAAGCTCGACCACCTCGGCTATGGCGGCCGCCGCTGCCTCGTCTCCCGCAAGTGGTCGGGCAAGAACCTCACCGAACACCGCACCGACCGCCGCGACCACGTCCTGCGCTCCCTCGGCGCGGTCGGCGTCGAACCCCGCCACGCAACCCCCGACGACGAGCGCGACCGCTACGTCTGGACCCCGATCCGACCCACCGACCCCGACTAGCCCGACCGCATGGAACTGCTCATGCGCTCCATCGCCCAACGCCGCCGATGGCGCGAGCAGTACGAACGCGCCCGCGACCAGCTCGCCCAACGTCCGGCAACAGGTGATCACCGTGCAGCGTGAGACGCGGGAACGGCTCTGGACCGCGCAGGACGTCGCCGAGTACCTGGGCGTGCCGGTCGCCACGCTCTACCGGTGGCGGTGCAAGGCGTACGGACCGCCGGCCCGGCGCGTCGGCCGCTACCTGCGCTACCGGCCTGATGACGTGCGCGCCTGGGTCGAGGCGCTGGACACGGAGGTGGCCTGATGGCCCGCCCGCCCATGCCGATCGGCACGCACGGGAAGATCCGGTTCTACCCGGCCGGCGCGGACGGCTGGACGGCCCGGACGACCTTCCGCGACATCGACGGGATCACGCGCCCGGTCGAGCGGGCCGGCTCGTCGAAGGCTGCTGCCGAGCGTCGGCTCCGGGAGGCCCTGCGGGACCGGGTGCGGTCGGGCGGGACGGGTGCAGTGACGGGGGAGCACCGGTTCCGGGACGTCGCCGCACTCTGGCTCGCCGAGATCGAAGCCGCGGTCCGAGCCGGTACCCGCTCGCCCTCCACGGCGGAGCTGTACCGCCGGCAGCTCGACAAGCACGTCCTGCCCGCGCTCGGTGCCTTCCGACTCCGGGAGATCGCCGTCCCCACCGTGGACCGGTTCCTCGTCACGGTCCGGGACACGGCCGGCGTCGCGCTCGCCCGCACCTGTCGGAGCATCGTCTCCGGGGTGCTGCGCCTCGCCGTCCGGCACGGCGCCATGCCGGCCAACCCCGTCCGCGACACCGTGCGGCTGGAGGGCCGGCGCGGCAAGTCGCCCCGGGCGCTGACGGCGGCGGAACGCGCCGAGTGGCTGGCCCAGCTCGACGCCGACGAGAACGCCGTCCGGTGGGACCTGCCCGACCTGTGCCGCTTCATGCTCGCGACCGGTGTCCGCATCGGTGAGGCGCTGGCCGTGAGCTGGCCGGACGTCGACCTCGATGCCGGTGCGCTGAGCATCGACCACACTATCGTGCGGGTGGCAGGCGTCGGGCTCGTGCGGAAGGCGACCAAGACGGCGACGGGGGAGCGGACGCTCCTCCTTCCGGCAACCACGGTCGCGATGCTGCGGCGCCGGCTCGCGTCCACCGAGGACGTCACCGGGCCGATCTTCCCCGACAGCGTCGGCGGGTGGCGCGACCCGTCGAACACGCGCCGCATGTTCCGGCAGGCGCGCGGGGGAGAGGCGTTCGCCTGGGTGACCACCCACGTGTTCCGCAAGACCGCGGCGACGATCCTCGACGAGGCCGGCCTGTCGGCCCGCGTCATCGCCGACCAGCTCGGGCACTCGCGCCCCAGCCTGACGCAGGACGTCTACATGGCGCGGAAGCTCCCCGGGCGCGCGGCCGTCGATGCTCTCGACCGGGCGTTTCCTGAGGGTTAGACGTGGCCATGACCGCGAGTTCCCCCGCGATCATGGCCGTGATGTGCGCCGTCAGGGACTTGAACCCCGAACCCGCTGATTAAGAGTCAGCTGCTCTGCCGATTGAGCTAACGGCGCCTGCTGCGTGCCTCGTCGCAGCGACCCCGGAACGCTAGCACAGCGTCGTCGGGGTCCTGTCGAGCGGGCCCGCGGCATGGGGTGAGTGACGGGACTTGAACCCGCGGCCCCCTGGACCACAACCAGGTGCTCTACCAGCTGAGCTACACCCACCATGCGCGCCCGGGCGCGCGTCCCGGGAACACGGGAGAGCCTACCCCGCCGCCGCCGGGCCCTCGAAGCGGGTTCCGGCCAGACGGGCGGCGACGGCCTGGGCCTCCTCGCTGCTGGGGCCCGGGGCGGGGACGAACAGCGTCTGGCGGTAGTAGGCGAGCTCGCGGATCGACTCGCGGATGTCGGCGAGCGCCCGGTGGGCCAGACCCTTCTCCGGCTTCGCGTAGAACACCCGGGGGAACCAGCGCCGGCACAGCTCCTTGACCGAGCTGACGTCGACCATGCGATAGTGCAGGTGGGCGTCCAGCTCGGGCATGTCCCGGGTCAGGAAGCCGCGGTCGGTGGCGATCGAGTTGCCGGCGAGCGGGGCGGTGCGGGCGTCCGGGACGTGCTTCCGGACGTAGGCCAGCACCTGCTGCTCGGCGTCGGGGAGCGCCACCCGCGAGGCGCGGACCTCCTCGGTCAGGCCGGAGCGGGCGTGCATGTCGCGCACCACGTCGGGCATCGCGGCCAGCGCGTCCTCGTCGGCGTGGATCACGATGTCGACGCCCTCGCCCAGCACGTTCAGGTCGCTGTCGGTGACCAGGCAGGCGATCTCGATCAGCGCGTCGCGCTGGAGGTCGAGGCCGGTCATCTCGCAGTCGATCCACACCAGACGGTCGCTCACCCGCCCAGCGTAGACACCGCGCCCCCGACGCACGTGCTCCGCGTGATCAGCGGCGCGCCGCGGGCGGGTGCGTCACCGCGGGGCCGGTCGTTCACGTCAGCGCCGACCGGGCCGTCGGCCGGAGCCACAGCTGCTCGACCGGACCGACGAGGAGCTCCCCCAGGCCGTCCTGGATCGAGCGCCACGCGGCCGGCGGGACCGGCCGCCGGCCGTGCTCACCGCCGGGGAACCGCGCGAGGCGGACGATCACGTGCTCGCCCTCGCGGACCGGGAGGCGCGGGAAGGAGTTCTCGTACTGCGCCGTCTGCAGCTCCGCGACGGTCGTGCCGCCGGCGGCGTCCAGCACCGGGCCCACGACGTCGTCGACGCGCGCGAGGAGGTCGGAGGACGGCTCCTCGGCGACGGGGTGGATCGCCGCGCAGAGCAGTGCGGGCTCGTCGGGCGGGGCGTCGTCAGAGCCCGGTGCGGCCGGTGCCGGCGGGAGGCCCCGGTCGGGCGCGGACGGGCGGAGCAGGAGGACGTTCGTGTGGTCGATCATGGTCGCGTTCGCGGCGTCCCGGTGCCGGGCCCAGACCGGCCCGTCGTAGAACCGCGACAACGCCCGCCGGCGGCTCTCCATGTCGGGGAAGCCCCGCAGCCAGACGAACTGGTCGGGGTCGTCCAGGTCGTGGAACTGGCCGATCATCCGCATGCCGCAGTCCTCCTGCGGGCCGAGCAGCTCGCGCTCGAACAGCTCGATCAGGGTGTCGCGTCGACCCGGGTGCAGGGTGTACCGCCGCAGCTCGAGGACGGGAGCGGGGATCGACGGCCGGGGAGCGGTGGGCACGACGTCATGGTCGACCGCCGGGTGGGCCGCCGCGACGTCCACTTCCCGTCGGATCGGGGAGGCCAGTGGGGACGCCGGGAGAGCGGCCTCAGCCGCGAGCCTGGAGGCCGGCCCGCTCGTCACTGCGGCTACGAGGGTGCGAGCTGCTCCACCTCGTCGGCCGCCGCGGCGGCGCCGTCGCGGGCGCGCAGGCGGGCGCCGACCTCGGCGGCCGCCGCGTGGTGCCGGCCCTCGCCGAGCAGGGCGCGGACGGCGTGCGCGATCGCCTCCGGCGGCGCGTCGGCACCCAGCACCCGCCCCGCGCCGGCCTGCGCGACGGCGGCGCCGACCGCGGCGTGCTCGAACAGCGGGTGCAGCGGCAGGACCAGCACCGGCAGGTCGTTCGCCAGGGCCCGCACGGTGGTGGCGTGGCCGCCGTGGCCGATCAGCAGGTGCGCGCGGGCGAGCACGTCGTCGTGGTCGACGTAGCGGTGCAGGACCGCGTTGCCCGGGACCCGCAGCGGCTCGGCGTCCACGCCGTCGCCGACCGACACGGCGGCGGTGACGTCGAGCGTGCCGAGGGCGTCGAGGATCCGCTGCAGCGCGCCGGCCTGGGCGGGCTGGTAGCCGGTGGACAGGCTGACGGCGACGAACGGGTCCGGCTCCCGCGCCGGGGGCCGGGTGGGGCCGAGGACGGCGCCGGTGTGCACGGCGTTGCTCGGGAGGTCGCCGTCGTCGAGCTGCGGGTCGGTGGCGACGAGCACGCGCGCGGCGGCGCCCCACAGCTTGCCGGGCCGCAGCCGGCGCAGGGTCGTGGCGAGCCCGATCGGGCCGCGCGCCCAGGTCCGGGCCAGGTAGCCGTGCAGCGTCGCGGCCAGCACCACGACGGGCAGCCCGGAGCGCTCGGCCTCGCGCAGCGCCGCGAGCTCCGTGGCGTCGACGACCACGACGTCGGGACGGCGGCGGGCCAGCTCCGCCCGGACGTCGAGCGCGGACCGCGGGTCGACGGCGAGCGCCACGCGGGCGGCGGCGAACTGCCGCTCGGGCAGCTCGCGCGCCGGGTCGAGCGCGGTCGAGCGGGCGGCGAAGGACAAGCCGGCCTCGTGCACCGCCCGGTACTGCGCGACGTGGCCGAGCACGCGCACGTCGTGCCCGCGGCGGGCCAGCTCGGCCCCGACGCCGACGGCCGCGGCGGCCGGGCCGCCGGTGTCGGCGGTGACGATCAGGATGCGGGCCACGGGTCCTCCTGGAGTCGGGGGAGCAGACCGGGGGTGGCGGCCTCGGCGAGCCGCACGCCGTCGGCGGCGCCGACGTCGAGCACGCGGTAGCCGCCCGCGCCCGCCGCCGTCACGGCCTCGACGGTGACCAGCCCGGCGCGGCGCTGGAAGGGGCTCTGCCGCACCGTCCAGCCCAGGACGCCCTCGCGGCGCAGCGCCACCGTGCGGCGCACCACCGAGCCCTCGCGCACGACGAGGTGGCGGGCGGTCACGGTGTGGCCGAGCGAGCGGGCCCGGTCGAGGCCGAGCAGGGCGGCGGCGGGGAGCAGCAGCAGGCCGACCCAGCCGCCGGGTGGGAGCAGCAGCCCCAGCGCCAGGGCGGCGGCGGCCGCGGGCACGAGGGCTCGGGTGAGCCGGCGGGTGCGCGCCGCCGGCGGGTGCGCCAGCAGCGCCGCGCCGACGATCTCGGCGGGCGGCTCGCGCAGCGCCGCCGACGCGACCCGCAGCGCCTCGGCCCGCGGGACCGGCGGCTGCAGGGCGCCGCCCTGCCCGCCGCGCTCCAGGCCGGTCGACAGGGCGCCGACCTGAGCGCCGCCACCGGCGCGCAGCAGCAGCGGCTCGGTCATCTCCGCGCCGCGCAGCCGGGCCTCGGCCACCGACAGCGAGCGGCGGGTGAGCAGCCCGCGCCGCACCCGCAGCGCCGTCCCGTCCCCGCCCTGCTCCCGCAGCAGCCGGTAGCCGTACCAGCGCTCCGCCCACAGCGCCACGGCCCCGACGGCCGCCAGCGCGACGAGTGCGGCCAGCACGGACGCGACGGCGATCCACACCGGGGCCGCGGCGAGCCGGTCGGTGACGGCGTCCACGGCGTCGAGCTCGCGCGGGTCGACGCCCAGGTCGTCGAGCAGGTTGAACACGAAGGCGGCGATGGCGCCGACGCCCGCCACCGCGGTCACCGTCAGGGGGGCGTAGCGGATCCAGCCCCAGTCGAGCCGCGACAGCAGCTCCGCCGGGGGAGCGGCCGGGGCGTCGGCGGTGACGGGGGAGCGGTCGAGCAGCTCCCGGCGCAGGCGCTCGGCCTCGGCCGCGCTGACGGCGTCCAGGTCCAGGCCGGCGGACTCCAGCGGCGACCCCGACGCCGCGGCCACCTGCACCACCGACAGCCCGAACAGCCGGTGCAGCAGGCGGGCGGTGAGGTCGACGGTGCGGATCCGGTCGCGGGGCACCGAGCGGCGCCGACGCAGGAGCAGGCCGGAGTGCAGCTCGACGCGGTCGCCGGTGATCCGGTAGCGGGTGGTGCGCCAGCGGACCAGCCCGCCCAGAACGACGGCGACGGCCGCGGCGACCGCCGCTCCCAACCGGACCGGGTCGCCCGCGTCGCCGGTGAGGAGCACGACGACGAGCACGGGCAGCAGCCGGCCGAGGCTGCCGAGCGGGCCGACGACGAGCATCCGGCGGTCGAGCCGCCGCCACGGCGTCTCCACGGGCGTCTCCACCGCGACGGTGCGGATCGGCTCCGTCGTCGGGTCCGCGGCCGCCTGCACGGGCTCGGTCACGTGGCGTCGCCGGGCACGGCCTGCGTGGTGGCGGTGAGCGAGCGGGCCAGCTCGGCCGCCGCGGCCGCGTCCAGCCCGGCGATCTTCACCGCGCCCCGGGCGGACGCCGTCGTCACCGTGACGGTGGCCAGGCGCAGCAGCTGCTGCAGCGGGCCGTGCTCGGTGTCGACGGTCTGCACCCGCGAGATCGGGGCGATCCGCCACTCCCGCACCAGCCAGCCCGAGAGCGTGTAGACGGCCTCGTCGGTGACCTCCCAGCGGTGGATCCGGAACCGGACCGCCGGGACGAAGGCGCCGTAGGCGAGCAGCAGGACGGCGGTCGCGGCGAGCGTCATCCCCCACCCGGGCGCCCCCGTCACGGCGAAGGCGACGGCCTGGGGCGCGGCGACGACGAGGAGCAGCGCCAGCGCCCGCAGCCGCCACCACCACACGGCCCGCGGGTCGACCTGGTGCGCGGGCGGCCGCAGCGGCGGCGGGACGGACGGCACGGGCCCAGTCTGCCCGGTCCGCTCCCGTCGGGACGACCGCAGCGGTCGCGGCGCGCCGAGTTGGCGGCGCGACCCGGGGCAGCACGGACTCCGGATCCGGCGGGCACCGGTGCGGAACTCACCGGACGGCTCCGCAGAACTCGCCGGGCACGGATGCGGAACTCGCCGCGCACGGGTGCGGAACTCGCCGGGGCGGGCGCCTGCGGCGCTCGTGAGTGGATATGGCGGTCCGGGCCGCCATATCCACTCACAGGGGGTCAGCGGTGCAGCAGCGTGCGCAGGACCCGGGTCAGCTCGGCCGCGGGATCGGCGGGCAGGTCGTGGCTGCGCCACCCCACGTGGGCGTCCGGGCGGACCAGCACGGCGCCCGCCTCGGTGACCTCCCGGGTGCGGGCCCAGTCGTCGTAGAGGTCGATGTGCTCCCGGCCCGGCCCGACCACGTAGGCCACCAGCTCGATCCCCAACTCCGCCGCGACCTGCTCGGCCGCGTCGGCCCAGGCCTGCCCGCTGATCCCGGTGAACAGCGCGAAGCGGCCCTTCCCGGCCAGGTCGTGGGTCGACACCCGGTGCCCGCCGCGGCCCAGCCACACGTGCGGCAGCCGCGCCCCCGGCCAGGTGGTCGGGTGGTAGTACAGCTCCGGGTCCCGGGTGTAGGCCGGTTCCGGGGTGCCGTCGGGCACGACCGCGCCGGAGGCGTAGCGCTGCCCCAGCTCGACGCCGTGGGCGTTGAACTCGTAGTTCTTCAGTTCCAGGGCCTTGCGCAGGTCCGCGCGCTGCTGGGCGGCCTCGGGGGTGTTGTCCGCCCGCGCGGCGATGTGGGCCTGCATCACCTCCGGGTCGGTCTCCCCGAGCAGGCCGAGCGCGTCGAAGATGGGACCGAACTCCTCGATGCTCTTGTTGGCCCGCAGCACGATCTGCTTGCCCACCGGGGCGCGCTCGGCGTCGTAGGAGTCCAGCAGGCCCTCCCCGGCCTGCCCGCGCAGGACGTAGGCGAGCTTCCAGGCCAGGTTGTAGGCGTCCTGGATCGAGGTGTTGGACCCCAGGCCGTTCGACGGCGGGTGGCGGTGCACGGCGTCGCCCATGCAGAACACCCGCCCGGCGCGGTACTGCGTGGCGTAGCGCTTGTTGTTGCCCCACAGCGAGGTCGACCGGATCGTCACCGGCACCGAGTCGTCGCCGATGAGCTGGTGCACGATCCGCACCGCCTCGGCGTCGTCGACCTGCGGCGGGGGCTGGTTGATGTCGTAGCCCCACACGGTGAGCCACTCGTTCCACGGCCGCACCATCCGCACCAGGCCCAGGCCGATGCCGCCGACGTCCGAGCCGGGCTGCAGCACCCAGTACAGGACCGACGGGCGGTGGGCGACCAGGTGCGACAGGTCGGCGTGGAAGACGATGTTCATCGACCCCGCGAGGTCCATCTCGCCCTCGAAGGGCAGCCCGATGTCCTCGGCGATCTGCGACCGGCCGCCGTCCGCGCCCAGGACGTACTTGGCGCGGATGGCGTACTCGTGGCCGGTGGTGCGGTCCCGCACGGTCACCGTCACCCCGGAACCGTCCTGCACCAGGCCGACGTACTCGGTGTCGAACCGGATCCGCGACCCGCGCGACGCCGCGTGCCCGATGAGGATCGGCTCCAGCAGGGTCTGGGGGATGTCGCAGTTCGGCGACGGGCTGGCCATCAGGTAGTCCGCGGCCCGCTCCGGCGCGGTCTCCCACGTCCGGACCCGCCCCAGCTCGTCGCCGACCAGCGAGGAGCAGAACACCGTCTCGCCCATCAGGTCGTGCCCGGTGCCCTGGGCGAGGACGTCGGCGTCCACGCCGAGGTCGCGGAAGATCTCCACCGTGCGCTGGTTGGTGATGTGGCTGCGCGGGGTGTTGGCGGTCCACCGGTACTTGGTGATCACCATGTGGTCCACGCCCAGCGTGGCCAGGGCCAGCGCGGCGCCCGACCCCGCGGGGCCGCTGCCGATCACCAGGACGTCGGTCTCCAGCACAGCACTCATGACACTCCCTCCTCCTGCCGACGTGGCCGGGCCGGCAGCGGCCCGACCCGGTAGCCCGTGGGCAGCAGCTGCACGTCGCGGCGGCCGGCGAGCAGGCCCCACAGCCCGCGCCGCACGAACACCGCCGCCGCGATCGCGACGAGCGCGAGGACGACGAGGTACCAGACCCCGAAGGGCTCCAGCAGCTGCTGCAGGGCGAAGAACACCAGCGCGCCCAGGACGGGTCCCTCGACGGTGCCGAGCCCGCCGATCACCACCATGAAGATCATGAAGGCCGACCACTGGACGCTGTAGATCGCGTCGGGCTGCACCCGCAGGGAGTCCAGCACGATCACCGCGCCGGCGAGGCCGCTGCCCGCCGCCGCGATCACGAAGACGAGCCGCTTGGCCCCCTCGACCCCGACGCCGAGGCTCCGCGCGGCCACCGGGTCGTCCCGCACCGCGGTCAGCGCGAGGCCCAGGCGCGAGCGCAGCAGCCCCACGACCACGCCGACGGCCAGCACCGCCGCGCCGAGCGCGCACCAGTAGGTGAGGGCGCCGCGCAGGGTGGGGTCGATGTCGGACAGTCCGCGCAGCGACGCCCCGGAGCCGCCGCCGAGCGCCCCCACCTCCACGGTGAGCAGCCGGTACACCTCGGCCACCACCCACGTGCCGATCGCGAAGTAGCCCCCGGCCAGCCGGAAGACCACGAGCGTCGTCGGCAGCGCGACCGCCGCGGCCGCGAGGGCGGCCAGCGGCAGCCCGACGTGGGGGGACACGCCGAGCAGGTCGGTGACGAGCACGGTGTAGGCCCCGATGCCGATGAACCCCTGCTGGCCGACCGAGATCATCCCGCCGTAGCCGGCGAGCAGGTTCCACATCGTCGCCATGACGACGAGGGCGAACAGCCCGACCATCGGCCGGGTGATCGCCGGGGGCACGAGGTAGGGGAGCAGGGCCAGGACGACGAGCACCGGCACGGCGCCGAGCCCGGCGGCGCGGGAGGCGCGGGTGCCGCGCCGGACGGTCGGGGCGGTCACCGGGCCGCCGCCCGCCGCAGCAGGCCCTGCGGGCGCAGGGTGAGGACGAGCAGGAAGACCAGGTGCCCGGCGAGCACGCCGTAGCTGGGCTGGATCTGCGCGCCGACGGTCTGGGCCACGCCGAGCACGATCCCGCCGGCCAGCGTGCCCCACAGCGACCCGAGCCCGCCGATGATCACGGCCTCGAAGGCGAACAGCAGCAGCTGCGGGCCGGTGGTGGGGGTGAACGTGCCGCGCAGGCCGTAGAACACCCCGGCCAGGGCGACGGTGCCGAAGGCGATCGCGATGGCGGCGGCGTAGACGCGGCGGTGGTCGATGCCGACCAGCTGCACGGTGCGCGGATCGTCGCTGGTGGCGCGCATCGCGCGGCCCAGGGCGGTGCGGGCCAGCAGGACCTGCAGCCCGGCCAGCACCCCGACGGCGACGAGCAGCGTCAGCACCGCGAGCCCGCCGACGGCGATGCCGCCCACCGGGATCCCGGCCGTCGCGAGCGTGCCGGCGGGCAGCGAGCGGGAGTCGGCGGAGAAGGTCTGCAGCAGCGCGTTCTGCACGACGATGGACAGCCCGAACGTCACCAGCAGCGGCGCCAGCTCGCCGGCGTCCAGGCTGCGCTGCAGCAGCGTGCGCGCCAGGACCCAGCCCAGCGCGGCCATCAGCGGCACGACCACGACCAGGGTGACCAGCGGCGGCACGCCGAGCGCGGTGGTGGCGACGAGGGCGACGAAGGCGGCGAGCACGGTGAGGTCGCCGTGGGCGAGGTTGACGATGCGCATGACGCCGAAGGCGAGCGACAGCCCGCAGGCGAACAGCGCGTAGACGCCCCCGAGCAGCACCCCCTGCACGACCGCGTTGACCCAGGTCATGGGGCCTCTCCCGGGGAGCCGAAGTAGGCGGCGGTGACGTCCGCCGCGGTGATGCCGTCGGCGGGGCCCTCGAGCACGGGCCGGCCGGAGCGCAGGCACAGCACGCGGGCGGCGATCCGCAGGGCCTGCCCGACGTCCTGCTCGACGACGACCATGGACAGCCCGGCCGCGGCGACGTCGGCCAGCGCGGCGTAGAGGCGCTCGACGACGGCCGGGGCGAGGCCGAGCGACACCTCGTCGAGCAGCAGGACCCGGGGGTTGGCGAGCAGCGCCCGCCCGATCGCGACGGCCTGCTGCTCACCGCCGGACAGCGAGCCCGCCGGCCGGTCGCGCAGCCCGCCCAGGTGCGGGAACAGGTCGTGCACGGCGGCGAGGTCCCACGGGCCCGAGCGGCCCGGCACCGCGCCGATCGCGAGGTTCTCCCGCACCGACAGGCTGGGGAACAGCCGCCGCCCCTCGGGGACGAGGCTGACGCCCAGCCGGGCCCGCTTGTGGGGCTCCAGGCCGGTGAGCGGGGTGCCGTCGAGGACGATGCGGCTGTCCGCGCCGACGTCGACCTGGCCGGTGACCGCGCCGAGCAGCGTCGACTTGCCGGCGCCGTTCGCCCCGATCACCGCGACGACCTCGCCGTCGCCGACGGTCAGGTCCACGCCGGACAGGGCCAGGAACGCGCCGTAGCGGGCGTCGAGCCCGCGCACCTCCAGGCTCACGGCGCACCGTCGCCCGGGAGGTCGACCGCGCCCAGGCCCTCCACCCCGGTGCCGAGGTAGACCTCGCGCACGCGGGCGTCCCGCAGGACCTCCTGCGGGTCGCCCTCGGCGAGCACCGAGCCCGACGCCAGGCACAGCATCGTGTCCACGACCTGGAGCAGGGCGTGGACGATGTGCTCGATCCAGACGACGGTGGTGCCGGCGTCGCGCAGCTCCCGGACCAGCGAGACCAGCTCGGGCAGCTCGGCGTCGGTCAGGCCGCCGGCGATCTCGTCGAGCAGCAGCAGGGTGGGCCGGCAGGCCAGCGCGCGGGCCAGTTCGAGGCGCTTGCGGTCGAGCAGCCGCAGGTCGCCGGCGCGGGTGTCCGCGCGCCCGTCCAGCCCGGTGCGCACCAGGGCCTCCGCCGCGGCGGCGTGCGCGGCCGGGCCCCGGAGCCCGGCCCCGTGCACCGCCCCCACGAGGGCGTTCTCGAACACGGTCATGCCGACGAACGGGCGCGGCACCTGGTGGGTCCGCCCGACGCCGGCGCGGCAGCGGCGGGCGGCGTCGTCGCGCGTGACGTCGCGACCGTCCACGCGCACGGCGCCGCCGTCGGCGGGCAGCGCGCCGTCGAGGAGGTTGATCAGGGTCGTCTTCCCGGCCCCGTTCGGTCCGACGACGCCCAGGGCGCGGCCGGCGGGCAGGGCGAACGACACCCCGTCCACGACGCGCAGCGCTCCGAACGAGCGCCGGAGGTCGACGACCTCCAGCGCGCTGCCCCCGGGCGTCACGGTCGGACCGTCACCGCAGCGGCTCCACGGAACCCGCCGTCGGGATGGCCGGGTTCTGCGTGTTCTCCACGATCACCAGGTCGTAGGGGAAGTCGGTGCCGGTCCGCCACTGCCCGCCGACCAGCGGGGTCTTCGCGACGTTCGGCGTCGGGCCCGACGTCCAGTCCAGCGGCCCGACCACGGTGTCGAGCTGCAGCGAGCCGATCGCGTTCGCCAGCGCCTGCCGGTCGTCGATGGCGGGCACCGCCGCGAAGGCCGCCGCCGCCACCTCGAACAGGGCGTGGGCGAAGCCGATGGGCTGGGTCCACTGCCGGCCCGTGGCCTCGGTGTAGGCGGACGCCAGGTCGCCGCAGCTCTGGCCGGTCAGGGAGGAGGTGAACGGGTGGTTGGGCGACCACCACACCTCGGTGCCCAGGTTGACGGCGATGTCGCCGAGCGCCTCGACGCTGGACGGGAACAGCAGCGCCTTCGCCACGGTCGCGAGGCGGGGCTGGTAGCCCTGCTGCACGGCCTGGCGCCAGAACGTCGTGAAGTCGGGCGGGATCGGCACGCCCAGCAGCAGCTCGGCCTGCTCCTGCTGGAACCGCGCGATCTGCGCGCTGAAGTCCTGGGTGCCGTTGGGGTAGTTGCCGGGGTCGACGATGGAGTAGCCGGCGGGCTGGACCAGCGCCGGGAAGCCGGTCTGCGGGTTGCCCCAGGCCAGGCCGTCCGGGTCGTTGGGCCACAGGGCGCCGGCGACCCGGTTGCTGTCCACCTGGCCCCACATGTCCGTGAAGACGGCGCCCACGTCCTCGAGGCCCCAGAAGAAGTTGTAGGTCCAGTCGAACCGGCTGCCCTCGGTGCCGCCCCGGCCGAAGAACCACGGCTGCCAGGGCGTGACGGTGGAGACGCAGGGCATCCCGTTCGCCTCGCACTGGTCGCTCACCGGGTTGGAGGTGTCCGGGGTCGAGGACACCAGCATCAGGTTGATGCCGCCGTTCTGGATGAGGTCGGCGGCGACGTCGGCGGCGCGGTTGGAGTCCGACTGGCTGTCGCGCTTGACGATCTCCACCGGGTAGGCCGTGCCGCCCACCTGGATCGGGTTCTGCGCGAAGTGCTCCGCGATCGCGGTGATGACGAACTGGTCGGCCTCGCCGAACGGGGCGAGCGGGCCGGTCTCGGGGCTGACGTAGCCGATCCGGATGACGTCGGCCCCTCCGCCGCCGCCCCCGCCCCCGCCGCCCGGGGCCTCCTGCAGGCCGCCGCAGGCGCTGACGGCCCCGCCGGCCGCGACGACGGCGCCCGCGCTGCCCATCATCCTGAGGAACCTGCGGCGGTCGAGTTCGATCCGTCGTGTGGTGCCGGCCATGTCCGGTTTCGCCTCCGTCGTGGGCACGGTGTCGAGTGTCCGTGCGGTCCGGCAGCATCCTGCCGACGCGTGATCGAACCGGCGACACGCACCCGAACAACCTACGTTGTATTCACTCGTACGGAGCACGCCTGACTCACGTTCCGTGACATGACCGAGACGCGGCCGAGTCGATCACGCTACTGGTACCGACAGCTCCAGGACGACGGACACAGCCCGCTACACTCCCGGCGCGCGCCGAGCTCCCCGGCGGGTACCGAGCGACCGCCGTCCGCCGATCGCGGTCGGCAGGAGGTAGGAGGCGACATGCTCCACACGGAGCAGCCGGGCCGCGTGTGGCGCTCCCCGCGGCACTGGAGCCTCCGGGTGAAGCTGGCGATCGTCCTGCTGGTGCCGGGCCTGCTCGCCGGCGCGCTGGGCGGACTGCGGATCGCCGACGACGCGGGCGAGGCCCGGCAGCTCGGGCGCGTCACCGAGCTCGTCGCCGCCGAGGACCGGTTCAGCGAGGTCGTCGAGGCGGTCGCGCAGGAGCGCTACGACTCCGCCGTCTACGTGGCGGGCGGCCGTCGCGACGACGCCGACGTCCGGACCGCGGTCGCCGCGACCGACGCCGCCGCCGCGGACGCGCGCGGGGTCCTCGACGAGGTCGTCGCGGACGACCCGGCGCTGCTGGTCGCCGCCGGGCAGGCCCGGCAGGCCCTGGCCCGGCTGGGCGACGTGCGCAACCTCGTCATGACCTCCGCCGCGCCCCCCTCCGCCGTCGTCACGCGCTACTCCGACCTCCTGACGCCCCTGGTCGAGCTGGACCGGGCCCTGCTGCGCGGGGTCGACGTCGACGCGGTCGACGGCCTGTCCGCGGCCCTGAGCGGCCTGGCCGCCGCCCGCAACGAGCTGACCCTCCAGTTCGCGCTCGTCGCCGCGGGCGACGTGGACCAGGCGGAGCTGCAGTCCTCCGAGGGCCGCCTGCGCACCGCGCTGTCGGACTTCCGCTCCGCGCTGGACGCCGGCCAGCGCGTCCGCTACGCCACCCTGATCGCCGGCCCGGGCAACACCGCGCGCGGCCAGCTCGTCCAGACCGTCCTCGCCGGGCAGGACGGGCGCGACCCCGAGGCCGTCTACGGCGCCGTGCTCGCCGAGCTCAGCGGGGCCCAGGCCGGCGTGCGCAGCGAGCTGACGGCCGTCAGCACCCGGCTGCGGGACGCGGCCGGTACCGCGGCCGTCGTCAGCGCCGTCCTGCTGCTGCTGGCCCTCGCCGTCGCCGCGGTCGTCGTCGGCCTCATCGCCCGGGCCATGATCGTCGCGCTGCGCCGCCTGCGGCTCGGGGCCCTGGAGGTCGCCCAGCGGCGGCTGCCGGAGGCGGTCGAGCGGATGCGCACGGTCGAGGGCGTCGAACCCACCCTGGTCGTCGAGCCGATCGGCATCGACACGCGCGAGGAGATCGGCGAGGTCGCGCGCGCGTTCGACGCCGTGCACGGCGAGGCCGTCCGGCTGGCGGCCCAGCAGTCCCTGCTGCGTAACAACATCAACGACATCTTCGTGAACCTGTCCCAGCGCAGCCAGGGCCTGGTGAAGCGCCAGCTCGCGCTCATCGACGGCCTGGAGCGCACCGAGCAGGACCCCGACCACCTGGAGAACCTCTTCCAGCTCGACCACCTCGCCACGCGCATGCGCCGCAACAACGAGAACCTGCTGGTGCTCGCCGGCGCGGCCGACCTGCGGGCCCGGCGCAAGCGCCCGGTCCCGGCGCGCGACGTGCTGCGGGCCGCGGTGTCGGAGATCGAGCAGTACCGGCGGGTCACCGTCCGGCGCGCGCCCGGCGTCGCCGTCGCGGGGCCCGTCGTCAACGACCTCGTGCACCTCGTCGCGGAGCTGCTCGACAACGCCACCTCGTTCTCCCCGCCCGACTCGGAGGTGGTGCTGCGCGCGGCCACCGGCGCGGGCGGCACCCTGGTCGTGGAGATCGTCGACACGGGCGTCGGCATCCCCCCCGCGGAGCTCGCCGCCCTGAACACCCAGCTGGCCGCCCCCCCGGTCGTCGACCTGGCCGTGGCCCGCCGGATGGGCCTGTTCGTGGTCGGCCGCCTCGCGCGGCGCCACAACATCACCGTCGTGCTGCGCCCGGCGCCCGAGGGCTCCGGCGTGCACGCCACCGTCGAGGTGCCGGCCGTGTACCTGCAGAGCGGCGCCACGCCCGGGGCCGACGGCGACCTCGACGTCCCGACGCAGGTCCTGCCGGCCGTCACCGCGCGGACCCGGCCCGAGCCCCCGGCGCCGGCCCCCGCCGCCCCGCCCGCGCCCCCGGTCCCGCCCGCGCCCCGCACGGCGCCCGAGGCCCAGCCGGTGTCCGCCGCGGTGCCGCGGCCCGCGCCGCGCCGCGACGGCCCCGTGCCGGCCGACGACCCGCTGTCGGGGCCGTGGGTGCCCGCGCCGGCCGCGCCGGACGAGCGCGAGCTGCCCATCTACGGCGAGATGCGCTCGGCGTGGTTCCGGCAGCGGCGCTTCGCCTCCGCGCTGGGCAACGACTGGACCCCGCAGGGCCCGGGCGGCTCCCACCCCTCGGGCCCGAACGGGGCCGGCGCGAACGGCGGGGTCCCGCACGTGCCCGACCCCAACGGCTCGTCGGTCCGCCCCCTGCCCGTCCGGCGGCCGGGCGCTTCCGCGCCGGGCGGTCCCGCCCCGGCCGACGCCCCCGCCGCCGAGCGGGACGCCGCCCCGGCCGCCCCGCAGGCCTCCCCGTCCGCGCCGTCGCCCGCCCAGCCGCCCGCCCAGCCGACCGTCCCGCCGGCCGCGGTCCGCCCGGCGGCGGCCGATCCCGCCCCGGCCGACCCCGCGCCCGCGGCGGCCGGTGCTCCCGACGCGGCCCCGGACGCGGTGGAGTGGGGCGAGGTCGACGCGGGCTGGGCGGCCGCGCGGTCCGCCGCCGACCCCCGCCCCGACACCACGACCTCCGCCGGCCTGCCCAAGCGCAAGCCGAAGTCCCAGCTGGTGCCCGGCTCGATCACCCCCGGCGCGGGGCCGTCCGCCGTCCGCCCGCCCACGCGCAGCCCCGAGGTCGTGCGCGGGCGGCTCAGCGGGTACCAGCGCGGCCTGCGGGAGGGCCGCGAGGCCCGGGCCGCGGAGATCGCGCGTCGAGCCGCCGCCGACGGGCAGGGGGGCTAGCGTGACCGGTCCGCTCGGACGCGTCGACGACGGGTCCGACGACGACGGCGACGACGACGTCGCCCTGGTCCGGCCCTACAGCCGCACCGGCGGACGCACCCGCTCGTCGTTCGACCTGGCCGTCGAGGCGCTGGTGTCGAGCACCGAGCTGGCCACCGGACCCACCGTCGACCCGGAGCACCAGCCGATCGCCGAGCTGTGCGTCGAGGTCCGCTCCGTCGCCGAGGTGGCGGCGCTGCTGCACATGCCCCTGGGCGTGGCGCGGATCCTGCTCGCCGACATGGCCGAACTGGGCCTGGTCCAGGTGCACCGCACCGCCCACCACCTCGGGAGCGGCATCCCGCCGATCGGCATCCTCGAGCGCGTCCTGGCCGGGCTGCGCCGCCTCTAGCCCCGCCGCGGTCAGCGCACCGGCGCGGCCAGGTCGTGGACGGTGGTGCCGCCGACCGTCACCGCGGCGAAGCCCTCCTCCACCCAGGTCGCGATCGCGGAGTCGCGGCCGCCCCCGCCGGGGAACCCGCCGGACTCCAGCTGCTCGACCAGCTGCGGGTCCTCCCGCAGGTCCGGCGGGAGCTGCTCCAGCAGCTGCCGGGGATCGACCGCGCCGGGGCCGCCCGGGCCCGCGCCCGCCACGTAGTAGCGCACCTGCCCGGCCGCGACCAGCGCCTGGAACTGCTCCAGCGTCGGCGCGGGGTCCGAGCCGGAGAACCCGCCGATCCCGATGACGTCCGTGCCGCTGTCCAGCGCCAGTTGCGCCGAGGCCGCCGTCGACGGGGTGGCGGCCGACCAGGTCGTGCCGGCGGCCTGCAGGAGGGCCACCAGCTCCACGTCGGTCGAGGCGGGCCCGACCCCGCCGGGTCCGCCGGGTCCGCCGGTCCCGCCGCCGGGTCCGGTGGTGGCCGGGCCGGCCAGGACGATGCTGCCGGTGCGCGCCGAGGACACCGTGTCGACCGCGTAGGCGGCCGGGCCGAGCGACGCGGCGACGACGCCGGCCACCAGGCCCGCGACCGCCGCGCGCCGCCGGCCGACCAGCAGCGCGGCCGCGGCCGCGGTACCCAGGGCGGCGGTGGCCCAGGCCAGGCCGGGGGCGAGGTCGGGCGTGCGCAGGAGCAGCACGGCCGCCCAGACGGCGCTGCCGGCCGTCACGGCGGCGAGCGCCGCGCGGGCGCCGGGGTGCTCCCGGCGGCGCCATAGCTCCGCGCCGCCGACGCCGACGAGCGCGGCGATCCCGGGGGCGAGGGCGACGGTGTAGTACTCGTGGAAGATCCCGGACATCAGGCTGAGGACCGCGGCCGTCACCAGCGTCCAGCCGCCCCACAGCAGGAGCGACGCGCGCACGGCGTCGGTGCGCGGGGCCCGGCGGGTCAGCAGCAGCCCGGCCGCGAGCAGCACCAGGGCGGCCGGCAGCAGCCAGGCGATCTGCCCCCCGACCGCGGTCGAGAACAGCCGGCCGAGGCCGGCGCCGCCGCCGAAGGGCGCCCCGCCGCCGGGGAAGCCCCCGCCGGCCCCCCCGTCCGCGCCCGCGCCGAACAGCCGGCCGAGCCCGTTGTAGCCCAGGGCCAGCTCCAGCGCGCTGTTCGTGGTCGACCCGCCGATGTAGGGGCGGTCCGCCGCGGGCCACAGGTCGACGACGACGAACCACCAGCCGCCGGACACGACGACGGTGAGCCCGGCCGCGAGCAGCTGCCGGATCCGGCGCCCCAGCCCCGTCGGCGCCGCCCAGAGGTAGGCGAGGGCCAGGCCGGGCACCACGAGGAGCGCCTGCGCGGTCTTGGTGAGGAACGCGAACCCGATCAGCGCGCCGGCGAGCAGCAGCCAGCGCGTCCCGGCCGCCTCGACCGCCCGCACCACCGCGTACGCCGCCCCCGCCAGGAGCAGCACGAGCAGCGCGTCGGGGTTGTCGAACCGGAACATCAGCACGGCGACCGGGGTGAGCGCCATGACGACGCCCGCGACCAGCGCCGCCCCCGGCCCGGACGTCCGGCGCACCGCGGCGTGCACCAGCGCGACGGTGCCGACGCCCATGAGCGCCTGCGGCACGAGCAGGCTCCAGCTGCTCAGCCCGAACACCTCCGCCGAGGCCGCCATCACCCACAGCGACGCCGGCGGCTTGTCGACGGTGATGATGCCGCCGGCGTCGGCGCCGCCGAAGAAGAACGCCTCCCCGCTGCGGGTCATCGACTGCACGGCCCCGGCGTAGAAGGCGTTGCCCCAGCCGTTCACCGACAGGTCCCACAGGTGCAGGACCGCCGTGGCGACCAGCAGGGCCCCGAGCGCCCAGCGCTCCCGGGGGAGCCGGGCGGGAGGGGCCGGTGCGGCCGGGTCGGGGGCGGGGGTGAGGACGGTGGTCACGACGCGGTCTCCTCGGGGGAACGGCGGGAGCGGAAGATCCAGGAGCGGAGCAGGACGAAGCGCAGGACCGTGGCCAGCCCGTTGGCGACGACGAGCACGGCCAGCTCGAGCAGGTGCGGCGCGCCCGCCGGCAGCACGGCCAGCGCCCCGGTGGTCAGCGCCAGCCCCAGGCCGAAGACGACCAGCCCCTGCAGCTGGTGGCGGCCCGCGCCGGCCCGGCCGCGGATGCCGAAGGTGATGCGGCGGTTGGCCGCCGTGTTGACCACGGCCGTGACGACGAGGGCGACGACGTTGGCGCCGTAGGGGCCCAGCGCGCCGCGCAGCAGCGAGTAGAGCAGCAGGTGGGCGAGCGTGCTGACCACCCCGACGGCCGCGAAGCGGACGACCTGGCCGGTCAGCCCGCGCGGCACGCCCTGCGGGTCGGCGGTGAGCGGCGCCCGGCCGAACTGCGCGCGGAGGTCGGCCAGCGGCAGGTCGCCGCGGGCGAAGGCGCGGCCGAGCCGGGCGATGCCGCGCAGGTCCTCCATCGCGGTCGCGACGATGTCGACCGAGCTGTCCGGGTCGTCCACCCAGTCGACGGGCACCTCGTGGATGCGCAGCCCGGCGCGCTCGGCGAGCACGAGCAGCTCGGTGTCGAAGAACCAGCCGGTGTCCTGCACCAGCGGCAGCAGCCGCTGCGCGACGTCGGCGCGCACGGCCTTGAAGCCGCACTGCGCGTCGGTGAACCGTGCGGCCAGCGTGCCCCGCAGGAGCAGGTTGTAGCTGCGCGAGACGAACTCGCGCTTGGCGCCCCGGACGACGCGCGCGCCGCGGCCGAGCCGGGTGCCGATGGCCAGGTCGGAGTGCCCGGAGATCAGCGGCGCGACCAGCGGGAGCAGCGCGGCGAGGTCGGTGGACAGGTCCACGTCGCAGTAGGCGAGCACGGCCGCGTCGGAGGCCGACCACACCGCGTGCAGGGCCCGACCGCGCCCCTTCTGCTCCAGCCGGACGGCGCGCACCCCCGGGAGCTCCGCGGCGAGCCGCCGGGCGATCTCCGGGGTCGCGTCGGTGCTGGCGTTGTCGGCGACGGTGATGCGGAAGGCGTAGGGGAACTGCGCGGTGAGGTGGGCGTGCAGGCGGCGGACCGAGGGCTCGAGGTCGCGCTCCTCGTCGAACACGGGCACCACGACGTCGAGGACGGGGCGGTCGGCGTCGGGGCCGTGGGCCCGGGCGACGAGCGGGGAGGGCGGTGGGGCGGTGTCGACCGTCATGCCACCACGATCGGGCGGCGAGCTGTCGCGGCCTTGTGACCCGGCTGTGGACCGGCTGTGCGCTCCGCGCCCGTGCGCGCGCAGCGGTGCTCTAGCCCGGCTGCGCGCTCACGAGGGCCGGGAGGCGCACCGTGAGGACCGTGCGGCCGGGGCGGCTCGCCACGTCCACCCGGCCGCCGTGCGCGGCCACGACGGCGTGCACGATCGCCAGCCCGAGCCCCGTGCTGCCCCGGTCGCGGGAGCGCCCCTCCGCGCCCCGGGCGAACCGCTCGAAGATCCGCGGGACGAGCTCGGGGGCGATGCCCGGCCCGGTGTCGGCGACGGTGAGCACCACCTCGTCCCCGGCGGCGAGCGACACGGTCACCCGCGTCCCGGGCGGGGTGTGGGTGCGGGCGTTGGCCAGCAGGTTCGTCACCACCTGCGTCAGCCGCAGCGCGTCGCCGGGGACCGTCACGGGCTCGTCGGGCAGGTCGAGGCCGAAGCGGTGGTGGGGCCCGGCGGCGTGCGCGTCGGCGACGGCGTCGACGACCAGGCGCGTGAGGTCGACCGGGGCGCGTTCCAGCGGGCGCCCGGCGTCGAGGCGGGCGAGCAGGAGCAGGTCCTCCACGAGCGCGCTCATCCGCTCGGCCGACGCGGAGATCCGCGCCAGCGCGTGCGCCGGCCCGTCGGGCAGCGGCTCGCGCCGGGTCAGCTCGGCGTAGCCGCGGATCGCGGCCAGCGGGGTGCGCAGCTCGTGGCTGGCGTCCGCGACGAACCGGCGCAGCCGCTGCTCGCCGGCGTGCCGCTCGCGCAGCGCGGCGTCGACGTGGTCGAGCATGCGGTTGAGCGCCGTCCCCACCTGGCCGACCTCGTCGCGGGCGTCGGCGACGGGCACGCGCTCGGCCAGGTCCACCTCGCCGGAGCCCAGCGGCAGTGCGCTCACGCGGCTCGCGGTCGCGGCCATCTCCTCCAGCGGGCGCAGCGAGCGCCGCACGGCCACCGCCCCGGCGACGCCCGCGCCCGCGAGCGCCACGGCCACCGCGACGGCCTCGATCGCCACCAGGGTCGCCACCGTGTCCTGCACCGGTCGCTCCGACTGGCCGGTGAGCACCGTCACCACCGCGCCGTCCGGGCGGGTGCGCGCGACGGCGAGCACCCGGTACCGGCCCGGACCGGGCAGCTCCACGCTCACCGGGCGCCCGTCCACGGGCACGGCGAGCAGGGCCGGCAGCGCGTCCGCGGGCACCTCGGCGACCGCGCCCCGGCGCTCGAGCACGCCCGCGCGCACCACCCGCCCGTCGACCACCTCGGCGACGAGGAGCCCGAACGGCACCCCCGGACCGAGGCCGTCGAGCTGCGGCACCGGCACGCCGTCGGGCGGCGGGGGGATCAGGCCCCCGCCCGCGTCGGGCGGCGCCCGCCCGACGATCCCGCCGACGGCGCGGAGGTCGGTGTCGAGCCGCTCCAGGAGGAACGTGCGCAGCGCCAGCGCGGTCACCAGCCCGATCAGCGCCCCGGCCACGGCGAGGAGCAGCAGCAGGAGTGCGACCAGCCGGGCCCGCAGGCTCGTCGGCCCCACCGCCCGTCCCCGCCGCGCTCCGCTCATCCGGCCGGTCTGAGCACGTAGCCCGCCCCGCGCACGGTGTGGATCATCGGGGCGCGGCCGGCGTCGATCTTCTTGCGCAGGTAGGAGACGTAGAGCTCGACGACGTTGGACTGGCCGCCGAAGTCGTAGTGCCACACGCGGTCGAGGATCTGGGCCTTCGACAGCACCCGCCTCGGGTTGCGCATGAGGTAGCGCAGCAGCTCGAACTCGGTGGCCGTCAGCTCCACGACGTCCCCGCCGCGGCGCACCTCGTGGCTGTCCTCGTCGAGCACGAGGTCGCCGACGACCAGGGCGGGGTCCTGGCGGGCCGCGGTGGTGCCGGAGCGGCGCAGCAGCCCGCGCAGCCGCGCGACCAGCTCCTCCAGGCTGAACGGCTTGGTGACGTAGTCGTCCCCGCCCGCGGTCAGCCCGGCGATGCGGTCCTCGACGGCGTCGCGGGCGGTGAGGAACAGGACGGGCACGTCGGGGGTCGCGGCGCGCAGCCGGCGCAGCACCTCCAGGCCGTCCACGTCGGGGAGCATGACGTCGAGGACGACGAGGTCCGGGTCGAACCCGCGGGCGGTGCGGACGGCCGCGGAGCCGTCGGCGGCCGTGCGGACCTCCCAGCCCTCGTAGCGCAGGGCCATCGACAGCAGCTCGGACAGGGCGGACTCGTCGTCGACGACGAGCACCCGCACCGCGGTGCCGTCGGCCCGCCGCAGCGGCTGCTCCTGCCTCATCGTGGTCATGCTAGGAGGGTCCGCGGGACCGCTGTGGGCCCGCTGGGCGGAACCTGTGCGGTTCCTGTGGAACCGCGGCGGCCCCGGCTCCGTCCAAGACGCCGTGCCCTCCACCGGATGGTCCCCCGAGGCCCCCGCCCTGCTCGCCGACCTCGCCGCCGACAACACCCGCGACACCTACGCGCGCCTGCGCCCCCGGTTCACCGCCGCCGTGCTCGACCCCGCCCGCGCCCTCGCCGCCGCGCTGGGCGCGGAGTTCGGGCCGGTGCGGGTGTTCCGGCCGGCGGTGGACCGCCGGTTCCGGCCGCACGCCCCGCCCTACCGCACCGACACCGGCGGCCTGGCCCGCTCCCCGGGCGGCACGGTGCGGTCGTTCGTCCTCTCCGCCACCGCCCTCACCGCCACCGCGGGGCACCGGCGCCTCGACCCCGGGCAGCTGCGCCGCTACCGCGCGGCCGTCGGACCCGGTCTCGCCGCCCTGCTCGACGCCCTCCCCGACCTCGCCCTCGACGACGACCGCCCGCTCGTCCGCGTCCCGCGCGGCACCCCGGCCGACCACCCCCAGGCCGACCTGCTGCGCCGCCGCGGCCTGCAGGTCGTCCGCACCTGGCCGGTGGGGCCCTGGCTGGCCACCGACGAGCCGCTGCACCGGGTGCGCGCGGCCTGGCGCGACGCCGCGCCCCTCGTCGCCTGGTTGGACGAGCGGGTGGGGCCGCCCGACCCGCCGGTGCCGCGCCCCCGCCCCGCCGCGCCGGACGACGGCGCCGCCCCGGCGGAGCCCACCGGTCCGTGACGCGCAGGGCGCACCGACCGGCCTGGGCTGAGGGGGCCGGGCGCGCTGCTGCGGCGGCTGCCCTGATCCCTCCCGCCGGTCAGCGCAGGCGCCAGTACCCCGTCGCGTAGACCGCGCGGCGGTCCAGCCCCCGCTCCTCGATCAGGTGCCTGCGGAGGTCCTTGACGCACGCGCTCTCGCCGGAGAGCCACGCCTGGGCGCGGCCCGGCGGGAACTCCGCCGCGCGGACGGCGGCGGCGAGCCGCGCGCCCGGCTCGGCGTCGCCGCGGTGCACCCAGGTGACGGGCCGGGGGAGGGCCTGCTCCTCCGCGGCGTCGGGCACCTCGACGAGCACCAGCGCCGGGACGTCGCCGATGGCGTCCAGCACCGTCGCGACCGCCGGCAGCGCCGTCTCGTCGCCGATCACCACCTGGACCTCCGCGGCCGGGTCGGGCTCCCAGCGCCCGCCGGGCTCGGACACGCCCACCCACGCGCCCGGCCCGGCATCGCGCGCCCACTCCGTGGCCGGGCCGGCCCCGTGCAGCACGAAGTCGACGTCCAGCTCGCCGGCGGCCGGGTCGAAGCGCCGCACCGTGTAGGTCCGGATCGCCGGGCGCGCCTCCCCGGCCGGCCAGACCGGCCCGGCGGTGCTCGCCCGCGGCACGGCCGGGCGGTCCTGGCCCTCCACCGGGAAGAACATCTTGATCCGCCGGTCCGGGCCGTCGCCGGGGAAGCCGGCCAGCTCGTCGCCGGCGAGCGTCACGCGGACCATCCGCGGGGTCACCCGGGTGCTGCGCCGGACCTGCAGCAGGCGGGGGGCCGTCGTCGTCACGCGCCCATCCTCCCCCGTGCGTGCGCAGAGGTGTTCTAGGCCGTCCCGCCGCGCACGGGCGGCGCCGCCGCGAGCCCCGTCCAGACCAGGTCCATGAGGTAGTCGGTGGCCTGCTCGGCGGTCACCGACGGCTCGCCGCCCCGCCAGTTGGCCAGCCGCTCGCACGCCCCCACGATCACCTGCGCCCACCCCGCGAGCCGCTGCGGGTCGGTGCCCGGCACCTGCGCGGCCAGCAGGGAGGCGGTGAACGCGCTCTGCTGCGCGCGCACGGCCTCCAGCGCCTCGCCCGCCACGCTGGACTCCGAGCACAGCGCGGTCCACGTCGGGCCCCGCTCCTCGAGGTAGCGGAAGAACGCGAGCGTGCCGCGGCGCAGCATCTCCTCGGGCCCGTCCGCCCCCGCCGCGGCCGCCGCCGTCACCTCCAGCAGCTCGGCGCGGACGTGCGCGATGCAGGCGAGCAGCAGCCCGTCCTTGGAGCCGAAGTGCGTGTAGAGCACGGGCTTGGTGATGCCGGCGCGCTCGGCGACCGCCTCCATCGACGCGTCGCGGTAGCCGCGCTCGGCGAACACCTCGAGCGCGACGGCGAGGATCTGCTGCTCGCGGTCCGCGCGGCTCATCCGCCGCCGCGTCGTCGGCGCACTGCCCATGACCGGACCCTACCCCAGGTGCTTACCGTCGGTAACGTCTCGAGCCGGACCGGCGACGCCCTCCGGCCCGGCCGCGAGCCGGGCGCGCAGCAGGGCCGCCAGCTCGACGGCCACCGTGCGCAGCGGGCCGGGGTCGCGGGCGGCGCGGGCCAGCAGCAGCCCGCCCTCGACGCCCGCGAGCACGACCACGGCCAGCGCCCGCGCCTCGTCGTCGGTGGCCCCGTGCCGCACCATGCCCGCGGCCAGGGCGTCGCGCCAGGCGGTGAAGGCCGTCGAGCCGGCCCCGGCGAGCACGTCGGAGGTGTGCGCCGTCTCCAGCACCACCGTCGCGACCGGGCAGCCCGTCGCGTAGCCGCCGGCCTCCAGGTCGGCGGCGGCCTGCTCGGTCCAGCGCAGCACGGCGTCGGCGGGGTGCGCGGCCCCGGCGAGCCGCTGCAGGCCGCGGGTCACCCGCCCCGCGGCGACGGCCAGCGCGTCCGCGGCGAGCTGCTGCTTCCCGCCGGGGAAGTGGTGGGCCTGCGATCCCCACGGCGCCCCGCTCTCGGCGACGACCTGGCGCCAGCCCGTCGCCGCGTAGCCCTGGGTGCGCAGGAGGCGGGCCGCGGCGGCGACCATGCGCTCACGGGAGTCGGACCGTCGGGGCACGGCCCGAGCCTAGCCCTTGACAGGACGACCGTCCTACCAAGACAGTCGTCCGAGTGAAGCAGCTGCTGCTCGACGGGCCGGGCGCCGTCCGCTGGGCCGACGCCGACGCCCCCGGCCTCGCCGGTCCGGACGCCGCGCTCGTCCGCCCGGTCGCCGTCGCGACCTGCGACCTCGACGTCGCGGTGCTCGCCGGCCGCTACCCGCTGCCCGGGCCGTACCCCTTCGGGCACGAGGGCGTGGCCGAGGTGCTGGCCGTGGGTGACGCGGTCACGTCGGTCCGCGCCGGCGACCTGGTCGTCGTGCCGTTCCAGATCTCCTGCGGCACCTGCCCGCCGTGCCGGCGCGGGCGCACGGGCGCCTGCGCGAGCCACCCGTGGCTGTCCAGCTACGGGCTCGGCCCGCTCGGCGGCCTCCAGTGGGGCGGGCTGGTCGCCGACGTCGTCGCCGTGCCGCACGCCGACGCCATGCTCGTGCCGCTGCCCGCCGGGCTCGACCCCGTCGCCGTCGCCAGCGCGAGCGACAACCTGCCCGACGCCTGGCGCTGCGTCGGCCCCGCCCTGCGCGCCGAGCCGGGGGCGGAGGTGCTCGTCGTCGGCGCCCGCCCGGGGCTGGTGTCGATCGGGCTCTACGCCGCCGGGATGGCGGTCGTGCTCGGGGCGGCCCGGGTGGTCTACCTCGACGAGGACCCCGCCCGCCTGGCCGTCGCGGAGCGGCTGGGCGCCGAGGCCGTGGCCGGGCCGCCGCCGCGGAGAGCGGGGTCGTTCGCCGTCACCGTCGACGCCTCGGGCACCCCCGAGGGCCTGCGCTGCGCGATCACCAGCACCGCCGCGGACGGCGAGTGCACCGTGCCCGCGATCCACCCCGCCGACGTCGCGCTGCCGCTGCTCGCGATGTACACCCGCGGCATCACGCTGCGCACCGGACGCTGCCACGCCCGCGGCACCCTGCCCGACGTCCTGGACGTGCTCGCCGCCGGCTTCCGTCCCGAGCTCGTCACCACCGCCGTGATCGACTGGGCCGACGCCGCCGCCGCGCTCCCGGCGGTGCGGGGCAAGGCCGTCCTCGTGCGGGACGCGCTGGGCGGGCAGGAGCCCCGCGCCCGGAGCTGAGGGCCGGGCCGACCCCGAGGCCGCGTCCTACGCTGCCGGGGTGCTCGTCTACTCCCTGCCGCTGACGACCCGCTTCCGCGGGATCACCGTGCGGGAGGGGGTGCTGCTGCGCGGCGACGCCGGGTGGGGCGAGTTCTGCCCGTTCCCCGAGTACGGCGACGCCGAGGCGCGGGCCTGGCTGGACGCGGCGCGGGAGGCCGCCGACGTCGGCTGGCCCGCGCCGGTCCGGTCGTCGGTGCCGGTGAACGCGATCGTGCCGGCTGTGCCGCCGGAGCGCGCCGCCGCGATGGTCCGGGCGTCGGGGTGCGCCACGGCCAAGGTCAAGGTGGCCGACGAGCCCGGCTCGCTGCCCGCCGACCTCGCCCGGGTCGAGGCCGTCCGCGACGCGCTCGGTCCGGCCGGGCACGTGCGCGTCGACGCCAACGCCCGCTGGTCGGTCGACGAGGCGGTGGTCGCGGTCCGGGAGCTCGACCGGGCCGCGGGTGGGCTGCAGTACGTCGAGCAGCCGTGCGCGACCGTCGCCGAGCTCGCCGCCGTCCGCCGGCGGGTCGACGTGCGGATCGCGGCCGACGAGTCGGTGCGCCGGGCGGCCGACCCGCTGGCCGTCGCCCGCGCCGGCGCCGCCGACGTGGTGGTGCTCAAGTGCGCGCCGCTGGGCGGGGTGCGCCGGGCGCTGGAGGTCGCGGAGGCCTGCGGGCTGCCGTGCGTGGTGTCCTCCGCGCTCGAGTCGGCCGTCGGGATGGCGGCCGAGATCGCGCTGGCCGGCGCCCTGCCCGAGCTGGAGTTCGCCTGCGGGCTGGGGACGGGCGCGCTGCTGGCCGCCGACGTCGCGCCCACCCCGACCCCGGTGGCCGGGTTCCTCCCCGTCCCCGCCCGCGCGCCCGACCCCGACCTCCCCGCGGAGCTGGCCGCCGACCCGGACCGCACGGCCTGGTGGCGCGCCCGCCTGGCCCGGGTGGCGGCCCTGCCCCCCGCCTGACCCCGCGAGCCCGCCCCCGGCGCCCGGCGCGCGGCGAGTTCCGCGTCCCCGCTCGGCGAGTTCCGCATCCACGTCCGGCGAGTTCCGCGTCCGCGCTCGGCGAGTCCCGCACCGGCGCTCGGCGAGTTCCGCACCGGTGCCCGCCGGGTCCCGCACCGGTGCCCGCCCGGTCCCGCACCGCGGCCCCGGGCGCAACGGGCGCGGCGGCCCTACCGTGGCGGCGTGACGGTGATCGTGGTCGGGGCGGGGATCGCCGGGATCGCCTGCGCGCGGGAGCTGACCGCGCGCGGCGTGCCGGTGCGGGTGCGGGACCGGGCGCGGACGGTCGGCGGCCGGATGTCCAGCAAGCTCCTGCACGGGCGGCCCGTCGACCTCGGCGCCGCCTACTTCACCGCCCGCGACGAGGAGTTCGTGCGGGTCGCGCACGGCTGGCGCGCCGCCGGGCTGGCCCGGGAGTGGACCGACACCCTCGACGTCCTCGGCGGCGAGCCGTCCACGGGCCCGGTGCGCTGGGCGGCGCCGCACGGGCTGCGCAGCCTGGTCGCCGACCTCGCGACCGGTCTGGACGTCGCGCTGGAGAGCCCGGTGCAGCGGGTCGGTCCCGGCCCGGTCGTCGACGGCGAGCGCGCCGACGCCGTCGTCCTCGCGATGCCCGACCCGCAGGCCGCCCGCCTGTACGACGGCGTGCCCGCGATGCCGGCCTGGACGCCCGTGATCTCCGTGGCCGCGGGCTGGGAGCGGCGGCACTGGCCCGACCTGGCGGCCGCGTTCGTCAACGACCACCCCGCGATCACGATCGTCGCCGACGACGGCGCCCGCCGCGGCGACGGCGCCCCGGTGCTCGTCGCGCACTCCACCGCCGAGGTCGCCCGCGCGCACGACGCCGACCCCGACGGCGCCGTCCCGGTCGTGCTGGACGCGCTGCGCGACCTGCTGGGCGTCCCGGCGCCGACGTGGACGCACGCCCACCGCTGGCGCTACGCGAGCCCCGGCGCCCCGCGCGAGGAGCCGTTCCACCTCGGCGACGACGGCGTGGGCCTGGCCGGGGACGGCTGGGGCCGGTCGCGGGTGGAGACGGCGTGGCGCTCCGGCACCCTCCTGGGCCGCGAGCTGGCCGACCGCCTGACCCGCTGACCCCGTTGCAGGAAGGCCACCTTCCCGCAACGGCGTTGCGGCAAGGTGGCCTTCCTGCAACCGGGCCGGGGACGTAGCGTCCGGTCCGTGGCCGACGACCTCCTGACCGCCCTGCGCGCGGCGCTGCCGCCCCGGCAGGTGCTCACCGACCCCGACACCGTCGCCCCGTACCTCCACGACGAGGCGGAGTGGGCGCCGTACGGGCGGGCGGTGGCCGTGGTCCGGCCCACCACGACGGCGGAGGTCGCGGCGGTGGTCGCGGCGTGCGCCCGGTCCGGCGCACCGGTCGTGCCGCGGGGCGCGGGCACCGGGCTGTCCGGCGGGGCCAACGCCGTCGACGGGTGCGTGGTGCTGTCCACCGAGCGGATGCGGGAGATCGTCGAGATCAGCGCGGCCGAGCGGCTCGCAGTCGTGCAGCCCGGCGTCGTCAACGACCACCTGCGCGCGGCCGTCGCCGAGCAGGGCCTGTGGTACCCGCCGGACCCGGCGAGCGCGCCCTGGTCGACGATCGGCGGGAACGTCGCCACCAACGCCGGCGGGCTGTGCTGCGTGAAGTACGGGGTGACGCGCGACTACGTGCTCGCGCTGGAGGTCGTCACCGCGGCCGGCGAGGTCGTGCGGCTCGGCCGGCGGACCGCGAAGGGCGTGGTGGGCTACGACCTGGCCGGCCTGCTGGTGGGGTCGGAGGGCACGCTGGGGGTGGTCACGGAGATCACCGTGAAGCTGCGGCCCGCGCGCACCACGGCGCCGCGGACGGTCGTCGGGTTCTTCGACTCGCTCGCCGCCGCCGGCGACGCCGTCGCGCGCGTCACGGCGGCGGGCCTGCAGCCCGCGGCGTTCGAGCTGGTCGACCGGGTGTGCCTGCACGCGGTCAACGCCTGGAAGCACGCCGGGCTCCCGGAGGACGCCGCCGCGCTGCTGCTGGCCCAGACCGACCTGCCCGAGCCCGCCGCCCTGGCCGAGGCGGAGGCGATCCTGGCCGCGTTCGAGGCGGCCGGGGCGCGGGACGCGCTGCTGTCCACCGACGCCGCGGAGGCCGAGGCGCTGTTCGACGCCCGGCGCATGGCCTACCCGGCCCTGGAGCAGCGGGGCGAGGCGATGCTCACCGAGGACGTCTGCCTGCCGCGCGGGCAGCTCGCCGCGATGCTGGGCGAGATCGAGCGGATCTCCGCGCGGCACGACACGCTGATCGCCACCGTCGCGCACGCCGGCGACGGCAACCTGCACCCGCTGATGCTCACCCCGCACGGCGACGCGGCGGCGCAGGCCCGGGCGCAGGCCGCGTTCGACGACATCGTCGACGCCGCGCTGGCCCTGGGCGGCACGGTGACCGGGGAGCACGGCGTCGGGCTGCTCAAGCGCGCCGGCGCCGCCCGCGAGCTGGGGCCCGGGGTCGTCGCGATGCACCGCGCGGTGAAGGCCGCGCTCGACCCGCGGAACCTGATGAACCCGGGCAAGGTCATCGCGTGACCGCATGAGCCCGCTGCTGCCCGCCCTGCTCGACCCGCCGGCCCAGACCGCCCTGCGCTCGGGCGGCCACGAGCTGTCCTACGCGCAGCTGGCCGCGGCGTCCTCCGCCCTGGCCGTGCGGATCGCCGGGGCCCGCCGCGTCGCCGTGGCCGCCGTCCCGGGCCCGCACGCGGTCGTCGCGGTCGTCGCCGCGCTGCTGGCCGGCGTCCCCGCCGTGCCGCTCAACCCCCGCCTCGGCGAGCGCGAGCGCGCGCACGTCCTGCGCGACTCCGCCCCGGACCTGCTCCTCGCCGCCCCCGGCGCCGACGCCCCGCCCGGGCCGCCGCGCGTCGAGGTCGACCTGACCGCGGACGGGGCGCCCGTCCCCGCCGAGCCGGACCCGGCCGCGCCCGCGCTGGTCGTCTACACCTCCGGCACGACCGGGCCGCCGAAGGGCGCGGTGCTCTCCCGCGGGGCGCTGGCCGCCAACCTCGACGCCCTCGCCGACGCCTGGGCCTGGACCGGCGACGACGTCCTCGCCCACGCCCTGCCGCTGTTCCACGTGCACGGCCTGGTGCTCGGCGTGCTCGGGCCGCTGCGCCGCGGCGGCGTCCTGCACCACCTGCCCGCCCTCGACGCCGACGGGCTGGCCGCCGCCGTGGACCCGGCTGACGGGCGACGGGGCGCCACGATGGCGTTCGGCGTGCCGACGCAGTACCACCGCCTCGCCGACGCCCTCGACCCCGCGACGGCGCGGCGGATCGGTCGGGCGCGGCTGCTCGTGTCCGGGTCGGCCGCGATGACCGCGGTCGACCACGCCCGCCTCCGCGCGCTCACCGGGCTGCCCGTGCGGGAGCGCTACGGCCTCACCGAGACGCTCATCCTCACCGCCGCCCGCGCCGACGCCGAGCCCGAGCCGGGCACCGTCGGGCCGCCGCTGGCCGGCACGGACGTGCGGCTCGCGCCGCTCGACGGCCACGACGAGCTCGGGGACGACGGGCTCGGCGTCGTCGAGGCCCGCGGCCCCGGCCTGTTCGACGGCTACCTGCACCGCCCACCGCGGGACGGGTGGTTCGCCACCGGCGACATCGGCCGCTTCACCCCGTCCGGGGCCCTCGCGCTCGTCGGGCGGCAGGCCACCGACCTGATCAAGTCGGGCGGGTACAAGATCGGGGCGGGGGAGGTCGAGAACGCGCTGCTGGAGCACCCCGCCGTCGCCGAGGCCGCCGTGCTGGGCGTGCCCGACGACGACCTGGGCGAGCGCGTCGTCGCCGTCGTCGTCCCGGCGGGGGAGCCGCCCGCGGCCCGGGTTCTGGTCGACCACGTCGCGGCGCTGCTCGCCCCGCACAAGCGGCCCCGCGAGGTCCGCTACGTCGACGCGCTGCCGCGCAACGACATGGGCAAGGTCGTGAAGGCCCGCCTGCGCGAGTAGCGGCGCCGTCCGCGGGCACCCCGGACGGGTGACCGCGACGGACCTGAGCTTCCACGGGGCCGCCGACGCGCCCCCGCCCCGACTGGCCGGGCTGCCCGGCGTGCAGCGCGCCGAGACCGCCGGTGAGGAGGTGCTGGAGGTCGAGCGCTTCGACACCGACGACCGCCGCCTCGCCGCCGCCGGCACCCGGCTGGAGCGCCGCGCCGACGGCTGGCACCTCGACCTCGGCGACGGCCGCCTGCACCGCCCGCCCGGCGACGGCGACGTGCCCGAGGACCTCGCCGGGCTGCTGCGCGGCACGGTGCGCGACCGGGCGCTGCGGCCCGTCGGCTCCGCGCGGACGGTCCGCACCACCACCGCGCTCGTCGGCGGGTCCGGCGTCGTCGCGGAGGTCGTGCTGGACCGCGTCACCGTCACCGCCCCCGGCGCCGACGAGCTCGCCTGGACCGGGGCGACCCTGCCCGGCGGGCTGCCGAAGCCCCTGCGGAAGGCCGTGGCCGCCCGGCTCGCCGACGACGGGCTGCGCCCCGGCGGGCGGTCCGCCGCCGACGCGCTGGACCGGCTGCTCGCCCCCGCCCCGCGCCGCCGGTCGGAGGGGAAGCGGACCGCGGGGGCCGCGCTGCTGGTCTACCTGCGCGCCCAGGCCGACCGGCTCGCCGCGGAGGACCGGCGTGTGCGCCGCGACGAGCCCGACGCCGTCCACCAGATGCGCGTGGCGTCGCGGCGGCTGCGCAGCGCGCTGCAGGCCTACCGGCCGCTGCTCGACCCCCGCCGCGTCGAGCCGGTGGTCGACGGGCTGCGCGAGCTGGGCCGCGTCCTCGCCCCCGCCCGCGACGCCGAGGTGCTGCGCGAGCGCATCACGGCCGGGCTCGCCGACCTCCCGCCCGAGCTGCGGCTCGGCGGGGTCGAGGCGTTCACCGAGCGGCACTTCGCCCGGGTCGAGGCGCAGGCGCGCACGGCCGTGCTGGCCGAGCTCGACGGCGACCGGTACGCCGCGCTGCGCTCCGCGATCGACGCCCTGCTCGACGACCCGCCCCTCACCGCGCGCGCCCACCGCCGGGCGCGCCGCGAGCTGGAGGCGCACGTCGAGCGCACCGCCCGCCGGCTCGACCGGGCCCTGCGCGACGCCCGCGACGACGACGGCGTGCACACGGCCCGGAAGGCGGGCAAGCGGCTGCGGTACGCCGTCGAGCTGGCCACCCCGGTGCTGGGGAAGCGGGCCGACCGGCGCACCCGGGCGCTGAAGGACCTGCAGGAGGCCCTGGGCGAGCACCAGGACACCGTCGTTGCCCGCGCCGCCCTGCAGGAGCTCGGCGGCGCCGCCCACGCGGCCGGGGAGAACGGGTTCAGCTTCGGGGTCCTGCACGGCCGCGACGCCGCGCGGGCCGCGGAGATCGAGCGCGCCCTCCCGGAGCTGCTGAGGTCGTCCCGCCGCTGACGGTCGCGGCCGGCGGGTGCTGCGCGCGGCGGAGGGGGTGCGGCAGGATCGCGCCGTGACCCGCGACCCCGTGGCGGACCTGCGCCGCACGGCGTTCCTGCTGGAGCGCGCGCACGAGTCGACCTACCGGGTGCGCGCCTTCCGCACCGCCGCCGCCGTGCTGGCCCGCCGCGACCCGGACGAGCTCGTGCGGCTCGCGCTGTCCGGCGAGCTGGTGCGGCTCAAGGGGGTGGGGGAGGTGACGGCGCGGTGCGTCGTCGAGTCGCTCGCCGGCGAGGTCCCCGCCTACCTGCGCCGGCTGGAGGAGGCGGAGGCCCCACCGCTCGACCCGGCCGCCGCCGCGGTGCGCGACGCGCTGCTGCGCGGCGACTGCCACTCCCACACCGACGCCTCCGACGGCGGCTCGCCGCTGCGCGAGATGGCCGAGACCGCCCGCGCGCTCGGCCACGAGTACCTGGTCGTCACCGATCACTCGCCCCGCCTCACCGTGGCCAACGGCCTGTCCGCGGAGCGGCTGCGCGCCCAGCTGGAGCAGGTCGCCGAGCTCAACGCCGAGCTCGACGGGTTCACCGTGCTGACCGGGATCGAGGTCGACATCCTGTCCGACGGCGGCCTCGACCAGGACCCCGACCTGCTCGACGAGCTGGACGTCGTCGTCGCGAGCGTGCACTCGGAGCTGCGGATGCCGCGCGCGGAGATGACCGAGCGGATGCTGACCGCGGTCGAGAACCCGCTCGTCGACGTCCTCGGCCACTGCACCGGACGGATGGTGTCGGGCAGCCGCAAGCGCCCGGAGTCGCAGTTCGACGCCGAGCGGGTGTTCGCCGCGTGCGCCGAGCACGGCGTCGCGGTGGAGATCAACTCCCGGCCCGAGCGGCTGGACCCGCCGCTGCGGCTGCTGCGGCTGGCGGTCGAGGCCGGCTGCGAGTTCACGATCGACACCGACGCCCACGCCCCCGGCCAGCTCGACTGGCTCCGCAACGGCTGCGAGCGCGCCGCCGCCGCCGAGGTGCCCGTCGAGCGCATCCGCAACACCCGCCCGCGCGACCGCCTCCTGACCCGGTCCTGAACGCCGAACTCACCGCGCACGAGCGCGCGACTCACCGCGCACGGATGCGGAACTCGCCGCGCACCAGTGCGGAACTCGCGGGCACTGATGCGCAACTCACCGGGCACGAGTGCGTGACTCGCCGGGCGCCGGTGCGGAACTCGCGCAGGGGTGGCGTCCGGCCGCGCGAGTTCCGCAGCCGTGCTCAGCGAGTTCCGCATCCGTGCGCGGCGAGTTCCGCGGCCGGGCCCGGCGAGTTCAGCGTCCGTGCTCGGGTCGCGGTTCCGGCGCCGGGGCGCCGGGCGGCCGGTCAGGCCAGGGAGAAGTCGGCGAAGTCGAAGCCGGGGGAGACGACGCAGGTCACCAGCGTCGGGGTGGGGCCCAGGAGCCGGGCGGTCTGCCACTCGTCGGCCGCGACCATGCCCTGCGGCCCGGCGACGTCGAGGCGGGTGACCGGGCCGGGGTCGGGCCGCGGGCCCGTGCCGCCCGTCGTGAGCGCCAGGGGGGAGCCGGAGTGCCACAGCCACAGCTCGGCCCCGCGGACCCGGTGCCACGCCGACACCCCGTCGAGCAGGTAGAGGATCGCCGTCGCGCTGGGTCGCGGTCCCCAGGGCGTGTCGACGACGACGGGCGAGGTCCAGGTGCGCCGGTACCAGCCCCCCTCGGGGTGGGCCTCCAGCCCCAGCACGTCCGGGTCGGTCACCGGGTCCCCGCCGCGGTCGCGGATGCCCTCCGGGGCCGTCACCGCGCCACCCGCGCCGCCAGCTCGGCGGCGGTGGGCGGGTCGGCCCCGCGGCGGGAGCAGGTGATCGCGGCCGCGGCGGCGGCCTCGTCGAGCAGGGCGTCGAGCACGGGGCCGTCGAGCGCGCGCAGCTCGGTGCGCCGGTGGGCGCCGAGCAGGTCGCGCCGGTGCAGCCCGGCGAGGACGGCGGCGCAGAAGGTGTCGCCGGCGCCGACGGTGTCGACGACGTCCACCGGCACCGACGGCCGCCGGGTGCGCACGCCGGCGCTGGTGGCGGCCAGGACGCCGTCCGCGCCGAGGGTCACCGCCACGAGCGCGGGCCCGCGGGCCGCCCAGTCGGTCAGGACGTCCTCGGGCGACGCGCCGGGCAGCAGCCACTCCAGGTCCTCGGCGCTGATCTTGACGATGTCGGCGACCTCGAGCAGCTCGTCCACGCCCGGCCGGACGTCCTCGGCCCGGCCCATCAGCGTCGGGCGGCAGTTGGGGTCGTAGCTGACCGTCGCCGTCGCCGCGGCCCGGGCCATCAGCGCGCGCAGGTGCTCCGCCCCGGGCGGCGTGGTCAGCGCGAGGCAGCTGGAGTGCAGGGCGAGCACGGGCCCGGCGGGGGCCGGGTCGAGGGCGTGCGCGAGCTCGGCGCCGGTCCACTGCCAGTCCGCGGTGCCGTCGACGCGGAAGTCGTAGGTCGGCACGGCGTCCTCGTCCAGCGTGACCAGGGCCAGGGACGTCGGCTCGGCGGCGTCGACGACGTGGTCGAGCCCGACGCCGCTGGCGGCCAGGTGGGCGCGGATGCGCCGGCCCATCGGGTCGTCGGCGATGCGGGCGAGCATCCGGGTCGGCACGTCCAGGCGGGCCAGGCCCAGCGCGGTGTTGGCGGCGCTGCCGCCGGGGGCGATCTCCAGGTACCCCCCGACCGGGGCCGGGACGAGGTCGACCAGCGCCTCGCCCGCGACGGCGACGATCCCCCCGGTGACGGTCCCGTCAGCCACGGACGACGCCCTCGAGGTTCTCCAGGACGCCGGAGTGGATGCGCGCCAGGCCGCGGGGCGCGAAGGTCCGCTCGAAGAACCCGCCGATGCCGCCGGCGCCGTTCCAGGTGGTGGTGACGGTGACGCGGCTGCGCCCCTCGCCGGCCGCCGCGACGGCCCAGGTGGTGACCATCGAGGAGTTCGCGTCCCGCTCGACGACCGTGCCCCCGCCCGGTGCGCCGGGGTCCGTGCTGACGTCGAGGAGCTGGTCGCGCACGCGGGACTTCGTGGCCTGCAGCCGCCAGTGCACCCGCCCGTCCGGCTCGACCCGGTAGTCGGAGTAGTGCTCGGTGAGGATGCGCGGACGGGTCGTCGTGTAGTCGGCCAGCGCCGCCGTCACCGCCTCCGCCGGGGCCTCGATCGTGCGCTCGGCCGTCGCCGTCACCTGTGCCATGGGCACCATCCTGCCGCACCGGCCGCACCGGGAGGAGGGGCGATCATCCTGCGGTCGCCCCACCGTCGCGCCGGGGCCGAGCGGTGCCCGCCCGACCGCGGGGCGTTCGACGGACCGGGCCGGACTTTCCCCGAACGGCCCCGGGCGGCCCCCCGCTCCGGTTAGCGTCCGACCCGTGGACGGGTTCCGGGTGGATCTCGAGGCGATGGCGCGGCTCGGCGCCGATCTGGACGGCGTGCGGACCGCGTTCGACGACGCCCTGCGCGCCCTCGGCGACGCCCCCGCGGCCGGGCTCGGCGACGGCGACCTGGACCGGGCGTGCCAGGAGTTCCGCGACGGCTGGGCGCACGGGCTGGACCGGCTCGGCGGGTCCGTGCAGCGGGTCCGCGACGGCGTGGAGCGCACCCGCGCGCAGTACGCGGCGGCCGACGCCGCGGTGGCGGAGGCGCTGCGGTGACCGCGGCCGCCGGGGCGACCGCGCCCACCTTCCGCTGGCCGGGCCTGGGGTTCGACCCGGCCCCGGGCGACCCGGCCGGGGTCGCCGCGCTGGCGGCCGCCCTGTCCGGCACCGGGCGGCGGCTGCGCGGGGCCCGCGACGCCCTCGCGGCGCTCGCGCCGGCCGGCGGGGCCTGGGAGGGCGGTGCGGCCGGGGCGTTCGCGGCCGTCCTGCAGGAGCTGCCGGCCCACCTGGCGCAGGCCGAGGAGTCGCTGGGCCGCGCCGCCGGCCTGCTCGCCGGCTGGCGCGGCTCGCTGGAGGCGTTCGGGACCCGGGCCCGGGACCTGGAGGAGCGCGCCGCCGCCGCGCGCGGCGACCTGCTGCGCGCCGAGGCCGCCGAGGAGCGCGCCCGGGCGCACCCCGACCTCGCCCTGGTCGGCCGGGTGCTCCCGGCCGAGGAGCTCCCGGCCGCCCGGGCGCGGGTCGACGCCGCCGCGGCCGAGCTGGAGCGGGCGGTCCGCACCGCCTCGGCGCTGCACGCCGGGCTGCAGGACCTGCTGCGCCGGGCCGGGGCGCTGCGCGACGAGCACGGCGACGAGGCCCGCCGCGTCGCCGAGGGCGTCCGGCGCGCCGCCGACGCGGCCCCGCCCGCCCCCGCCCTGGTCGAGGCGGCGCTGGGGTGGGTCGGGGAGCACCTGGGCGTCCTCGGCGACGTCGCCGGCGTCGTCTCCGGGGTCGCGGGCGCCCTCGCGCTCGTCCCCGTCCTGACGCCGTGCGCGGGGTCGGTCGCGCTCGTCGCCGGGGGAGCGGCGGCGCTCGCCCACGGGGCCGAGCTGGTCGTCGACGAGGACAAGCGCGCCGACCCCAGCGCCTGGGTCGGCTTCGGCGCCGACGTCGTCGGCCTCGTCCCCGGCGGGAGGCTGGTCCTCGGGGAGGCGTTCGACCTCGGGCTCGCGCTCTCCGCGGCGGGGCCCGGCTACGGGGTGCTGGGGGCCCTGCTCGGCGGGGCCGACGGCTTCGGCCGCGCCGCCACCGCCCTCGGGAGCGCGGGACCGTTCGCCGAGATCGTCGGCGCCCGGCTGGCTACCCACCTCGACGCCCTGGTCGGCGCGCCGCAGTCGGTGGACCCGTCCGTCGTCGGGAAGGCCGTCGAGGCCGTGCTCGGCACCAGCGTGCAGGGCCCGACCGTCCACGAGTGGATCGGCGGGGAGGACCGCGCGGCGGAGAAGGACCTCGCGGCCGGCGCCGGCAGCGCCCGCACGCTCGGCGACCTGGGGCTCGAACGGCTCGCGGCGGCGGCGCCGTGAGCGCCGCCCCGCCGCTGTGGTTCACCCCGCCCGCCGCGTTCGTGCCGCTCGACCTGCGACCCGACGCCGCCGACCGCGTGCGGGAGCTGGTGCGCCGGACGCCGACGCTCACCGGCCCCCAGCGGCTCCACCTCGCCGCCGTGGTGGAGACGCAGGTCGAGGTGCTGCGCCGCGGCGGCACCGGGTGGGCGGGCACCTGCGCCGTCCGCGTCGACGGGTCCCCGCCCCGGGTGTCGACGGCGCTGCTCGCCGTCGCGGTGCGGGCGGTCGACTGCGGCGGCGGCTCCCTCCTCGACGCCCTGGCCCGGCACCTCCCGGCGGGCGCGGCGGTCCGGCGCACCGCCGTCGTCGACCTGCCGCTGGGGCGGGCGCTGGAGGTCGTCGAGGAGTCGTCGGCCCGCACCGCCGCGTCGGTGCTCGGGCACCCCCGCGAGCGCACCCACCGGGTGCACCACGCCCACCTCGCGGTGCCGCACCCGGGTCGGCGCCACCTCGTCGTGCTCTCGGTCGGCACCGGCTGCCCGCAGGACGCCGAGGGCTACCGGCACCTGCTGGGCGCGGTCGGCCGGTCGCTGTCGGTCGACCCGCCGCCGGCCCGGGGCGCGGTCGCCGCGGTCCTCGACCCGGTCGGGCGGTCCCGGTGAGGGGCCGGGACCGCCCGGACCCCCAGGTCGGCCGCCGTCCCGCAGGGTGGACGCGGCCCCGGGTCCGCCCGGCCGGCCCGGCTGCGGACGGATACCGTCCGCCCTCGTGATCGAGGAACGGTCGGACGTGCTGGCCCACGTGGTCCGCGGCGGCGTCGTGGAGTCGGTGCACCGGGGGCACCTGGTGGCGCTGGGCGCCGGCGGGACGCCGGTGCTCGCGATCGGCGACCCGGACGCCGAGCTCCTCCCCCGCTCCTCCCTCAAGCCCCTGCAGGCCGTCGCGATGCTGCGCGCGGGCGTCGAGCTGGACGGCGAGCTGCTCGCCCTGGCCTGCGCCAGCCACTCCGGCGAGCCGATGCACGTCGACGGCGTCCGGCGGATCCTCGCCGGCGCCGGGCGGACCGAGGACGACCTGGCCAACACCCCCGCCTACCCGCTGTCCGAGGACGTGGGCGCGGCGTGGCGGGCCGACGGGCACGCGGCCTCGCCGCTCGCGCAGAACTGCTCGGGCAAGCACGCGGCGATGATCGCCACCTGCGTCGCGGCCGGCTGGCCCGTGGCGGGCTACCGCGACCCGGCGCACCCGCTGCAGCAGCGGGTCCGGGCCGTCGTCGCGGAGCTGACCGGGGTGGAGCCCGCGCACGTCACCGTCGACGGCTGCGGGGCCCCGCTGTTCTCCAGCACCCCCGCCGGCCTGGCCCGCGCGTTCGCCCGGCTGGTGGCGGCGCCGCCCGGCACGCCGGAGCACCGCGTGGCCGCGGCGATGTCCGCGCACCCCGCGTGGGTCGGCGGCAGCTCCGGCCGCGTCGCCACCGACCTCATGCGGGGCGTGCCCGGACTCGTGGCCAAGGAGGGCGCCGAGGGCGTGTGCGCGGCGGCGCTGCCCGGTGGGGGCGCGCTCGCCGTGAAGGTGCTGGACGGGGCGCTGCGCCCGGTGCCGGCGGTGGTGGCGGCCGCGCTGCGCCGCCTGGGCGCGGACGTGCCCGACGGGCTGGGCCGGACGCCGGTCCTGGGGGGCGGCGAACCCGTCGGCGAGGTGACCCCCGTCCTGGGCTGAGCGGGCCGGGAGGTTGGATGGGGCCGTGCGCCGCTCCCTGCTCCCCACCGTCCTCGCCGTCCTCGCCGTCGCCGGCTGCGCGTCCTCGGAGGGCCCGGCGGCTCCGGCCTCCGCGCCGCCGGCCGCGTCGTCCGCGTCGGCTGGGCCGTCCGCGGCCCCCGCGTCGTCCGCCGCGGCGGCCCCGGCGGGCGAGCCCGGCGGCGTCCCCGGGCTGAGCGGCGAGCCGACCGACCTGTCCGCGCCCACCCAGGCCGGCCCGGGCACCGGCGACGCGCCCGCCGAGCTGCTGACCTCCGACGTCGTCGTCGGCACCGGCACCCCCGCCGGTCCGGCCGACACCGTGTCCGTCCGCTACACCGGCACGACCTGGGCCGACGGCCAGGTGTTCGACTCGTCCTGGCAGCGCGGCGACACGCCCGTGGAGTTCCCGCTCACCGGCGTCATCCCCGGCTTCGCCCAGGGCATCGAGGGCATGGCCCCCGGGGGTCGCCGCGTGATCGTCATGCCCGCCGAGCTGGCCTACGGCGAGGACCCGCCCGGTGGTGCGCCGGGCGGGCCGCTGGTCTTCGTGGTCGACCTGGTCGCGATCGCCTGACCCCGCGGCCGCAGCGGTGATCGCCGGTCCGGTGCGCGAGCGGCCGGGGACGACCGGTCGCGCACCGGACCGGCGATCACGCCGCCGGTGCGGGCGCTTCCCGGGCGCTCACGGCAGGCGCCGCACCGCCCCCAGGTCCGCGCTGGTGGTCAGGGCCGCGTAGGCGCGCAGCGCCTTCGACACCGGCCGGTCGCGGTCGCGGGGCTGCCACGGCCGCTCGCTGGCGTCCATCTTCGCCCGGCGCTCGGCGAGGACGTCGTCGGACACCTCCAGCGACAGGGTGCGGGTCGCGACGTCGACGAGGATCGTGTCGCCGTCCTCGACCAGCCCGATGACGCCGCCGTGGGCGGCCTCGGGGGAGACGTGGCCGACGGAGATGCCCGACGTGCCGCCGGAGAAGCGGCCGTCGGTGATCAGCGCGCACTTCGCGCCCAGGCCCGCGCCCTTGAGGAACGCGGTCGGGTGCAGCATCTCCTGCATCCCCGGCCCGCCGGCGGGGCCCTCGTAGCGGACGACGAGGACGTCGCCGGGCTGGATCTGCTTGGTGAGGATGACCGACACGGCCTCCTCCTGGCTCTCCACGACCCGGGCCGGGCCGGAGAAGCGCCACAGCTCCTCGGGGATGCCGGCGGTCTTGATCACCGCGCCGTCGGGGGCGATGTTGCCGCGCAGCACGGCCAGCCCGCCGTCCTTCGTGTAGGCGTGCTCGACGTCGCGGATGCAGCCACCGGCGGCGTCGGTGTCGAGGGAGGACCAGCGGTTCTCCGTCGAGAAGGCCTGCGTGGTGCGCACCCCGCCCGGGGCGGCGTGGAACAGCTCGACGGCGGTCTCCGAGGGCGACTCCGCGCGGATGTCCCACGCGTCGAGCCAGGCCTCCAGCGTGGGGGAGTGGACGGTGTGCACGTCGGTGTTGAGCATCCCGGCGCGGCGCAGCTCGCCCAGGATGGCGGGGATGCCGCCGGCCCGGTGCACGTCCTCCATGTGGTAGTCCGAGTTCGGCGAGACCTTGGCCAGGCACGGCACGCGCCGCGACACCGCGTCGATCGCGGCCAGGTCGAAGTCGACCTCGCCCTCCTGCGCGGCGGCGAGGACGTGCAGCACGGTGTTGGTCGACCCGCCCATCGCGACGTCGAGGGCGATCGCGTTCTCGAACGCCTGGCGGGTCGCGATGTTGCGCGGCAGCGCGCTCGCGTCGTCCTGCTCGTACCAGCGCTTGGCCAGCGCGACGACCGTGCGCCCGGCCTCCTCGAACAGCGCGCGGCGCGCGGCGTGGGTGGCGAGCGTGGAGCCGTTGCCCGGCAGCGCGAGGCCGAGGGCCTCGGTGAGGCAGTTCATCGAGTTGGCCGTGAACATCCCCGAGCACGAGCCGCAGGTCGGGCAGGCCGACCGCTCGACGGCGTCCAGGCCCGCGTCGTCCACCTGCGGGGACGCCGAGGCCGAGATCGCGGTGATCAGGTCGGTGGGTGCCTGCGCCACCCCGCCCACGACGACGGCCTTGCCGGCCTCCATCGGCCCGCCGGAGACGAAGACCGTGGGGATGTTGAGCCGCATGGCGGCGTTGAGCATCCCGGGGGTGATCTTGTCGCAGTTGGAGATGCAGACCAGCGCGTCGGCGGCGTGGCCGTTGACCATGTACTCGACGGCGTCGGAGATCACCTCGCGGCTGGGCAGCGAGTAGAGCATCCCGCCGTGGCCCATCGCGATGCCGTCGTCGACGGCGATGGTGTGGAACTCGCGCGGCACGCCGCCGGCCTCGCGGACCGTGGCGGCGACGATGTCGCCCATGTCCTTGAGGTGGACGTGGCCGGGCACGAACTGGGTGTAGGAGTTGGCGATCGCGACGATCGGCTTGCCGAAGTCGCCGTCGCCCATGCCGGTGGCCCGCCAGAGCGCTCGCGCTCCGGCGGCGTTGCGGCCGTGGGTGGTGACGCGGGAACGCAGGGCGGGCATGTGTCAGTCTCCCGACGGGTCGGTGATGCGGCCTCCGCTGGCGGCGGCGAGCCGGGGCAGGTCACGGACGCCGACGGACGGGAGCGGTAGCTCGGCGCCGTCGTCCAGCACCGCCGCGACGCGGGCGTTGTCGGCCAGGCGCAGCGAGCTGATCGAGGCCCACGGTACGCGCCTGGTCCCGTTCCACCGCCGGACGGTGACGGCCTCGGACGTGACGGTCGTGCGGGTGAGCAGCACCCACGCGACCACGCCCGCGGGCAGGAGGTAGACCAGCCACAGGAACGGCGCCCCGAACGCGAACGGCGTGACGCACACGGCCAGGAAGGCCGCGGCCAGGAGGACCAGCCGCGGGGGCCGGAAGACGACGGCATCCACGCCCCCGATGCTCCCACCCCGGCCCGGCGGTGGGGGTGCGTCCCACCATCCGGGCATCCGTCCCGATCGGTGGCGGTGCGTGATAGCGTTCCGCCCATGTCCTCGGTCCTCGTACTCCTCGGGCGCGTCGCCGCCTGAGCCGTACCGGACGACGACGCGCCACCCCTGCACCGCACCCGAGCGGTCAGGGGTTTTTTCGTGCCCGACCACCAGCAGAGGTTGAGTCCATGACCACCGCCACCCCCCGCTCCGGGCCCCGACCGGCGCCCCCGCCCGGGCGCCCGGCGGCTCCGCCCACGACGGCGGCCCCCCGCTTCGACCGCGTGCCGATGACGGGGGCGCAGTCGCTCGTGCGGTCGCTGGAGGAGGTCGGCTGCGAGGTGGTGTTCGGCATCCCGGGCGGCACGATCCTGCCGGCCTACGACCCGCTGCTGGACTCGACGAGGGTGCGCCACGTCCTGGTCCGCCACGAGCAGGGCGGCGGGCACGCGGCCACCGGGTACGCGCAGGCCACCGGCAAGGTCGGGGTGTGCATGGCGACGTCCGGGCCGGGCGCGACCAACCTCGTCACCCCGATCGCCGACGCCCACATGGACTCGATCCCGCTCGTCGCGATCACCGGGCAGCAGAGCCGCGCGCTGATCGGCACCGACGCGTTCCAGGAAGCCGACATCACCGGCATCACCATGCCGATCACCAAGCACAACACGCTGGTCACCGAGGCGGCCGACATCCCGCGGGCGATCGCCGAGGCCTTCCACCTGGCCTCGACCGGGCGGCCCGGACCGGTGCTCGTCGACATCCCCAAGGACGTGCTGCAGGAGCGGACCACGTTCACCTGGCCGCCGGAGATGCGGCTGCCCGGCTACCGGCCCACCACCCGCCCGCACGGCAAGCAGATCCGCGAGGCCGCGAAGCTCATCTGCGCGGCGCGGACGCCCGTGCTCTACGTCGGCGGCGGCGTGCTGAAGGCGCGCGCCTGGGACGAGCTGCGCACGCTGGCCGAGCTCACCGGCATCCCGGTCGTCACCACGCTGATGGCCCGCGGCGCGTTCCCCGACAGCCACCCGCAGCACGTCGGCATGCCCGGCATGCACGGCACGGTCGCCGCGGTGGCGGCCATGCAGGAGTCCGACCTGCTCGTCGCGCTGGGCTCCCGCTTCGACGACCGCGTGACCGGGCGCCTGGACAGCTTCGCCCCGCACGCGCGGATCGTGCACGCCGACATCGACCCGGCGGAGATCTCCAAGAACCGCCGCGCGGACGTCCCGATCGTGGGCGACGCGCGGGAGGTGATCGTCGAGCTGATCGAGGCGGTGCAGGCCGAGCGGCGCCACGGCCACGCCGACCTGACCGCGTGGTGGGAGCGGCTGGACGGGCTGCGGGGGGGCTACCCGCTGGGCTACGACTGGCCGGCCGACGGCTCGCTGGCGCCCCAGTACGTCATCGAGCGGATCGGGCGGATCGCCGGGCCGGACGCCGTGTACGCGGCGGGGGTCGGCCAGCACCAGATGTGGGCCGCGCAGTTCATCTCCTACGAGAAGCCGCGCAGCTGGCTCAACTCCGGCGGGCTGGGCACGATGGGCTTCGCCGTGCCCGCGGCGATGGGCGCGAAGATGGCCCGGCCGGACGCCGTGGTGTGGGCCATCGACGGCGACGGCTGCTTCCAGATGACCAACCAGGAGCTCGCCACCTGCGCGATCGAGGGCATCCCGATCAAGGTCGCGGTCATCAACAACGGCAACCTCGGCATGGTCCGCCAGTGGCAGAACCTCTTCTACTCGGAGCGGTACTCCAACACCGACCTCGGCACGCACGGGCGCCGCATCCCCGACTTCAAGCTCCTCGCCGAGGCGATGGGCTGCGTGGGGCTGCGCGCGGAGTCCCGGGAGGAGGTCGACCGCGTGATCGCCGAGGCCATGGCCATCGACGACCGGCCGGTCGTCATCGACTTCGTCGTGGGCGCCGACGCGCAGGTGTGGCCGATGGTCGCCGCCGGCACCGGCAACGACCAGATCATGGCCGCCCGCGGGATCCGGCCGCTGTTCGAGGGCGACGAGCTCGTCGCCGACATCAGCGTCGAGTCCGAGGTCACCGCGAAGGCCGCCGCGGCGTCGACGCCGGAGGCCGGGCCGTGACCGTCACCGAGCGCCACACCCTGTCCGTGCTGGTCGAGGACCGGCCCGGGGTGCTCGCCCGGGTCTCGGGCCTGTTCTCCCGGCGCGGGTTCAACATCGCCTCGCTCGCCGTCGGGCCGACCGAGCACCCCGACGTCTCGCGGATGACCATCGTCGTCGACGTCGAGGACCTGCCGCTGGAGCAGGTCACCAAGCAGCTCAACAAGCTGGTGCACGTCATCAAGATCGTGGAGCTGGAGCCCGCGGTGTCCGTGCAGCGCGAGCTCCTGCTGGTGAAGGTGCGCGCCGACGCGGCCGTGCGCAGCCAGGTGCTGGAGATCGTCGACCTGTTCCGGGCCCACGCCGTCGACGTCACCCCGGAGGCCCTGACGATCGAGGCCACGGGCACGGCCGAGAAGATCGCCGCGCTGCTGAAGAACCTGGAGCCCTACGGCATCCGGGAGATGGTGCAGTCCGGCACGATCGCCGTCGGCCGGGGTCCCCGCTCCATCACCGCCACCGCCGTCCGCTGACGAAGGAAGAAGCCACGTGACCGTCAACATCTACTACGACGCCGACGCCGACCTGTCGATCATCCAGGGCCGCAAGGTGGCCGTGATCGGGTACGGCAGCCAGGGCCACGCGCACTCGCTGTCGCTGCGCGACTCGGGCGTCGAGGTCCGGATCGGCCTGCCCGAGGGCTCGAAGAGCCGCGCCAAGGCCGCCGACGAGGGCCTGGAGGTGGGCACGCCCGCCGAGGTCTCCGCCTGGGCCGACGTGATCATGGTCCTCGCGCCGGACACGAAGCAGCGCCACATCTACGCCGACGACATCGCCCCGAACCTCAAGGCCGGCGACGCGCTGTTCTTCGGCCACGGCTTCAACATCCGCTACGAGCTGATCAAGCCCCCGGCCGACATCGACGTGGCGATGGTGGCCCCCAAGGGCCCCGGCCACCTCGTGCGCCGCCAGTTCGTCGACGGCAAGGGCGTGCCCGCGCTCATCGCCGTCGAGCAGGACGCCAGCGGCGGCGCGAAGGCGCTCGCGCTGTCCTACGCCGCGGCCATCGGCGGCGCCCGCGCGGGCGTCATCGAGACCACGTTCAAGGAGGAGACCGAGACCGACCTGTTCGGCGAGCAGGCCGTGCTCTGCGGCGGCGCCGCCGCGCTCGTCCAGACCGGGTTCGAGGTGCTCACCGAGGCCGGCTACGCCCCGGAGATCGCCTACTTCGAGTGCCTCCACGAGCTCAAGCTGATCGTCGACCTCATGTACGAGGGCGGCATCGCCAACGAGCGCTTCTCGATCTCCGACACCGCCGAGTACGGCGACCTGACCCGCGGCCCGCGCATCATCACCTCCCAGACCAAGGAGGAGATGCGCAAGATCCTGGGCGAGATCCAGGACGGCACGTTCGCCCGCGAGTGGGTGGCCGAGGACGAGGCCGGGCGCCCGAACTTCACCAAGCTCCAGGCCGAGGGCGCCGCGCACCCGATCGAGGAGGTCGGGGAGAAGCTCCGCGGCCTGATGAGCTGGGTGGGCTCGAAGGCGACCTGACCCGCCCCTGGATTGCAGGAAGGCCACCTTCACGCAAGCTCCTTGCGTGAAGGTGGCCTTCCTGCAACGGGGGGGGGGGGCTCACGGCTCCCGTGCGGGCGGCGGGGCGCCGTCCACCGACCGTGGAGCGCGGTGCCGGGACCGCTGCCGAGCGGCGCCCGGGTCAGGGGAGGCGCACCGCCGCGCCCGTCACCGCGATGCCGGCGTCGCCCGGCGGGACGTGCACGCGCAGCTCGCCCGGGCGGCCCATGTCCTCGCCCTGCCGGACCAGCACGTCCGCGGGCGGGACGACGAGCCCCAGCTCGCGCAGGTAGCCGCCCAGCGCCGCGGCCGCCGCGCCGGTGGCCGGGTCCTCCACGACCCCGCCCGGCGGGAACGGGTCGCGCGCGTGGAACACCCCGTCGGCGTCGCGGTGCACGAGCGCGACGGTCGTCCAGACGTAGCGCGCCATCAGGTCGGCGAGGGCGGGGTAGTCGTAGTCGAGGTCGGCCAGCCGCTCCCGCGTGCGGGCGGCGACGACCGGGTGCCACGCCCCGGCGTAGGCGAGGCGCAGCGGCAGGGCCGGGTCGAGGTCGGCCGCGTCCCAGCGCAGGGCGGCGAGCAGCGCGTCCGCGTACGGGAGCTCCGCGGTGCGCGGCCGCACGCTGGTCAGCGTGGCCCGCAGGACGCCGTCGGCGCCGCGCTCGGTGACCACCGGGACCGTGCCGGCGGAGGTCCGCAGCTCCAGGCGGCCCGGGCCGTGCCGCTCCGCATGGGCGACGGCCGTCGCGATGGTCGCATGGCCGCAGAACGGCACCTCGGCCAGCGGGCTGAAGTAGCGCACCCGGCCGTCGGGCAGCAGGAACGCCGTCTCCGAGTAGCCGACGTCCGCGGCCGCCGCCAGCATGTCCGCCTCGTCCGCCCCGGTGGCGTCGAGCACGACGCCCGCCGGGTTGCCGCCGTCGGGCGAGGTGCTGAACGCGGTGTAGCGCAGGATCTCCACGCCGCGATCCTGGGGTCCGCGACCGGGGGGCGGAAGGGCCGATCCGGGACCGGTGGCCCGCTGCCGGGTCAGCGCGGCAGGGCGAAGCCCGTCCCGCCGGTCGGCGCCGGCGGCGGCGGGGCGGGCCGCGGGAGCGGGACCGGCGTCCACGACCCGTACCGCGCCCGCGCGGCCAGGCGCAGCTCCTCGCGCCGGCGGCGCTCGGTCAGCACGGCGGCGAGGTAGGGCTCGGCCGGGGTGCCGGGGGGCGGGGGCGGGCTGACGTGCGCGGCGACGCGGGTGGCGAGGTCGCCGGCCAGCCGGACCCGCGCCGCCCCGTCGAACCGGGACGCGCGCACGAGGAACTGGCGCACCGTGAGCGCGAGGTCGTCGGGCAGCGCGGTGAGCACCAGCCCGCCCGCCCACGCCGCCAGCGGCGGGGGCATGGTGATCGCGGCGCCCCGGCCCACCGGCAGGCGCTCGCGGACGACGACGGTGCCGGCGAGCCGGTCGCCCACCCGCTGCCCGTGCGTCGACGACAGCGCCGAGATCAGCCCGATGGCCCCGGAGAACAGGCTGAACACCCCGAAGTCGACGACGAACCCGGCCAGCCCGCGCACGAGCGCCTGCCGGAACCGGATCGGCCCGCCGTCGGTGCGCACCACCCGCAGCCCGACCGCGATCTTGCCCAGGGACCGGCCGCGGGTGAGCGTCTCGACGGTGATCGGGCACACGACGAACACGAGCACCAGCAGGGCGAGCGCCACGCCTGCGGCCAGCGCCCCGTCCACGTCCAGCAGCGAGCTGAACAGCAGGGCGAGCAGCAGCACGTAGGCGACCGCCAGCACCGCGACGTCGAGCGCGAACGCCACGGCGCGGCTCGCCGGTTCGGCCCGGCCCAGGTCCAGCACCACCGCGTCGCCGGTGACGAGATCGTCCACGACGCTAGTGTGCCCGGTGAGGGGGTGGGGCGGATGGACGTCGACGCCTACGCGGCGGCGCACCGCGCCGAGTGGCAGCGGCTGGAGCAGCTCCTGGACCGGCGCGGCCTGTCCGGGCCCGAGGCCGACGAGCTCGTCGTGCTCTACCAGCTCGCCGCCACCCACCTGTCGGTCGTGCGCTCCTCCTCGCCCGACCCGGCGCTGGTGGCCTGGCTGACCCGGCTGGTGGCGCGGGCCCGCTCGGCCGTCACCGGCGTCCCGGACGCGCGCTGGCGCGACGTCGTCCGCTTCCTCGCCGTCGGCTTCCCCGCCGCCTGCTACCGCAGCCGCGGCTGGTGGATCGGGGTGGCCGCGGTGGTGCTGCTCGTGGCCACCGCCATCGCCGCCTGGGTGGCCGGCGACCCGCAGGTGCAGGCGACCATCGCGACCCCGCAGGAGGTGCGCCAGCTCGTCGAGGAGGACTTCGCCGACTACTACTCGTCCAACCCGGCCGGGTCGTTCGCGTTCGGGGTGTGGGTGAACAACGCCTGGATCGCGGCGATGTGCCTGGTGGCGGGGGTCCTGATCGTGCCGGTGCTGTGGGTGCTGTGGCAGAACACGCTCAACCTCGGCGTCACCGCCGGGCTGATGGGCTCGGCCGACCGGCTCGACCTGTTCTTCGGCCTGGTCACCCCGCACGGGCTGCTGGAGCTGACGGCCGTGTTCGTCGCCGCCGGGGCCGGGCTGCGGCTGGGCTGGACGCTCGTCGACCCCGGCCCGCGCCCGCGCGCGGACGCCGTGGCCGAGGAGGGCCGCTCCACCGTCGCGATGGCGCTGGGCGTGGCGGTGCTGCTCGCGGTGTCCGGGGTGATCGAGGCATTCGTGACGCCGTCGGGCCTGCCCACGTGGGCGCGCGTCGGGATCGGGGCCCTGGCCCTGGCGCTGTTCCTGGTCTGGGTGTGGGGTCCGGGCCGGCGGGCGGTGCGGGCGGGGGAGACGGCCGACACCGCCGACGCCGGCGACGTCCTGCCCGCGGCGGGGTGAGCGACCGTCGAGGACGACGCCGTCGCGGTCGGGAGGTGCGCGGGACAGCGGGAACGTCGTCCTCGACGGGGGCCGGGGTCAGAGCCGGCCGGCGGCCTTGAGGGCCAGGTAGGTGTCCGAGAGGGCCGGGGGGAGGGTCTCGGGGGGTTCGTCCACCACCGTGACGCCCAGGCGGGACAGCAGGCCGGCGGTGTGCCGGCGCTCCGCGCGCGCCCGCTCGGCCGCGGCCGCGGCGTAGACCGCGGCCGAGTCCTCCCGGCCCGCGGCGAGCGCCTCGACGGCCGGGTCGGCGACCGCCGCGACGACCACGCGGTGCCGCTCGGCGAGCACCGGCAGCGCCGGGAGCAGGCCCTCGTGGACGCCGGCGGCGTCCAGCCCGGTGAGCAGGACCACCAGGCCGCGGCGGGGCGCGCGGGCCAGCGCGGCGGCGGCGAGGCGCCGGTGGTCGGTCTCCACCAGGGCCGCCTCCAGCGGGGCCATCGCGTGCACCAGCGACCCGAGCAGCTCGCCCGGCGCCGCACCGACGACCGAGGCGCGCACCTCCCGGTCGACGGCCAGCAGGTCCACCCGGTCGCCCGCCCGCGACGCCAGCGCGGCCAGCAGCAGCGCGGCGTCCAGGGCGGCGTCGAGCTTCGGCGCGTCGCCGACGCGGCCCGCCGCCGTCCGGCCGGTGTCCAGCACGATCAGCACGTGCCGGTCGCGCTCGGGGCGCCAGGTGCGCACGACGACGTCGGAGGCGCGGGCGGTGGCGCGCCAGTCGATGGAGCGGACGTCGTCGCCCGGCACGTACTCGCGCAGCGAGTCGAACTCGGTGCCCGCCCCGCGCACCAGCACCGCGGTGCGCCCGTCCAGCTCGCGGAGCCGGGCCAGCCGCGACGGCAGGTGCTTGCGCGCGGCGAACGGCGGCAGCGCCCGCACCGTCCACGGCACCGCGTGGGCGTCCTGCCGGGCCGCGAGCCCGAGCGGCCCGACCGAGCGGACGGTGACGCGGGCGCTGGTGCGGTCGCCGCGCCGGGTCGGGGTCAGCGTCGTCGTGAGCCGGCGGCGCTCCCCGGGCGGCACGACGACCCGGTGCCGGCGCGGGGCGGCGCCCGCGCTGGGTGGCCAGGCGTCGCGGACCGCCGCGCGCAGGGGGCGGCGCCCGGGGTTGCCGACCGACAGGTGGACCTCCACCGACCCGCCCAGCCGCACCGCCGCGTCCCCGGACCGGGTGAGCAGCAGCGTGCGGACCGGCGCGGCCAGCGCCAGGTCGACGAGCACGGCCGCGACGAGCGCCGCGCCGACGGCCAGCACGCCGACCGGCCCGGCCAGCGCGGCGACGACCACGCCGAGCAGCGCGACCAGCACCGCCCGCCCGGTGAGGGCCACTACCGCGGGACGGGGACGGTGGCCAGCACGCCGTCGACCACGCCGTCGGCCGTGGCCCCGTCCAGCTCGGCCTCGGGCCGCAGCCGGATGCGGTGCCGCAGCGCGGGCCCGGCGAGGGCCTTCACGTCGTCGGGGGTGACGAAGTCGCGCCCGGACAGCCACGCCCAGGCCCGGCAGGCCGCGAGCAGCGCCGTGCCGCCGCGCGGCGACACCCCCAGCGCCGCGGCGGGGGAGGAGCGGGTGGCCCGGCAGACGTCGACCAGGTAGCCGAGCACCTGCGGGTGCACGGCCACGCGCTCGACGGCGGCCCGGCCCGCGGCCAGGTCGGCCTCCCCGGCCACCGCGGTGACGCCGGCCGCGGCCAGGTCGCGCGGGTCGAACCCCTGCGCGTGCCGGCCCAGCACCGCGATCTCCTCCTCGCGGCCCGGCAGGTCCATGGTCAGCTTGAGCTGGAACCGGTCGAGCTGCGCCTCGGGCAGCGGATAGGTGCCCTCGTACTCCACCGGGTTCTGGGTGGCGGCCACGACGAACGGGTCGGGCAGCGCGTGGCCCGTCCCGTCCACGGTGACCTGCCGCTCCTCCATCGCCTCCAGCAGCGACGCCTGCGTCTTGGGCGGGGTGCGGTTGATCTCGTCGGCGAGCAGCAGGTTCGTGAACACCGGCCCGCGGCGGAAGGAGAACTCGCCCGCGCGGCTGTCGAACACCAGCGAGCCGGTGATGTCGCCGGGCATGAGGTCGGGCGTGAACTGCACCCGCTTGGACTCCAGCGACAGCGCGGCCGCGAGCGCCCGCACGAGCAGCGTCTTGGCCACCCCCGGCACGCCCTCCAGCAGCACGTGCCGGCGGCACAGCAGCGCGATGACCAGGCCGGTCACGGCCGCGTCCTGGCCCACCACCGCCTTGCCGACCTCGCTGCGCAGCGCCAGCAGCGCCGCCCGGGCGTCCCGCTGCTCCCCGTCCCGCTGCCCCCCGTCCCGCGGTCCGGTGTCCTGCGGTCCGGTGTCCTGCTGCCCCGGACCCTGCTGCGCGGTCCCCGTCGTCACGACCGGCGCACCTCCCCCTCGCACTCGTCGAGCGCCCGGGCCAGTGCCACGAGCCCCGCGTCGTCCCCCGGCGGGGGACCGTACAGCAGATCCCGGACGTCCCGGCGGCCCGCGCGGGCGCCGACGGCGTCCACCAGCTCCGCGGGCCCCGCGTCGGGGGGCAGTCCGACCAGCGGGCGCAGGCGGGCCCGGGTCGCCTCGCGCAGCGTCTCGGCCGCGTGCCCCCGCGCCCCCGCGCGCCGGTAGAGCCGGGCCCGGCCCTCCACCGCCTCCGACGCCCTCACCACGACCGGCAGCGGTTCGCGCACGACCGGGCCGAGCCGCCGCGCCCGCCACAGCACCAGCAGCACGGCGGCGATCCCGAGCTGCACCGCCGCCCAGCGGACCGCGTCCGGCACCAGCTCGCCGAAGGTCCGCTGCTCGCCGGCGAGGTCGGCCGGGCCGGGGGCGAACCACAGCAGGTCGGCGCGGCGGCCCAGCAGCCCCAGCGCCAGGGCCGCGTGGCCCTCCTCGGTGATCGTGCCGTTGAGCAGGGGCGCGGGGTCGCCGAGCGCCGTGACCGTGCGCGCGCCGTCGCGGACCTCGACGAGCGCGGCGCCGAGCTCCTCGGGGTAGCAGGCGATCCCGTCGGCGGCGGTGTAGAGCGAGCCCGCGGGCTGCAGGGCGCCCGCCGCGACCGCGGCCGGCAGGGTGCAGCCGGGTTCGCGCCGCTCGCCCGAGCCGCTCAGCGCGCCGATCTCCAGCCCCGGCGCGATCCGCGCCACCTCGTAGGCGGGCTGGACGAGGACGACGTCGGCGGCCGTCTCGCGCAGGGCGACGAGCTGGGCGTCGGGCAGCGCCTCCGGGAACGGCACGAGGACGGTGGTGCCGGCCCCGGCCGCCCGCACCAGCGCGGTGTCGCCGGTGACCGTCACGGTGACGCCCTGGTCGCGCAGCAGCTCGACGACGGCCCGGCTGCCCCGCTCGTCGATCGCGTCGGGGTCGAGGTAGCCGCGCTCGCCGCGGTCGGTGACGGCGGCGACGAGCACCCCGGTCAGCACGAGGAGGGCACCGACGACCAGCGGCGCCCGGGCGGCCCGCCAGAGCCGGGAGGGGGAGCGGGCGAGCGTCGTCGCCGGGGTCGGGGCAGGCGCGGTCGGCGGGGTCACGGGACGAGCTGGGGACGCGTGCGGCCCAGCGCCTCGTCGAGGGCCCGCAGCCGGGCGTCGTCCTCCGGGCCGGCCGGTCGGCCGCCGAACACGACGCCGTCGAACGCGGCGGCCGCGATCCGCAGCTCGGCGGCCCGCTCGGGCAGCAGCCGCCCGGCCTCGGCGGCGATCTCCGGGGCCGTGCGCCCGGCGGCGGGCGCGATGAGGTCGCGCTCCTCCAGCCCGCGCACGACCGCGCGCATCCGCTCCTGCACCGCGGCGGCCCACTCCCCGCGGCGGGCGTGCTCGTCGGCGGCGCGGCGGTGCTCGGCGGCCGACCGGACGGCGCCGCCGAGCACGGCCCCGGCCGGTCCTCCCGCGTCGCGCCCGACGCGGCCGACGACCAGCCGCACCACGACCGCGCCCACGACGACGACCGCGACGAGCAGCAGCAGCCCGCCGTACCCGCCGGGCCCGAGCGCCCCGACGCTCTGGATCAGCTCGTCCAACCGTTCGCCGATCCAGCGCCCCACCCGCTCCAGGAGCGTGGGTTCCGCGGCGTCGTAGATCGGCGAGCGCAGCTCCTCCTCCGCGAGCTCGCGCGCCTCGTCGCGCCCGAGGTCGATCGGCACGCTCACCGGCCCGCCGCCCGGCCCAGCTCCAGGTCGAACGCCTCCCGCCGGATGCGCTGGTCGACGTAGAGCAGGCCGCTGATGCCGGCGCTGAACGGCGTGGTCAGCGTCGCGGCGAGCACCCCGCCGATGCCGGTGAGCACCAGGGGCAGCGGGCTGAGCGGGTCGTCGGGCGACAGCAGCGAGGCGCCCGCGCTGAACGGCACGGCCAGGATCGCCGACACGATGCCCGCGATGAGCCCGCCGAGCAGGATCACGCCGAACACCCGCCACCACTGCCCGCGGACGAGGCGCCACGAGCGGCGCAGCGCGTCGACGACGCCGAGCGACTCCAGCACGTAGGCGGGCGCGGCCAGCGACCAGGACACGCCGAGCCAGACCGCGGCCACCGCACCCACCAGCCCGCCGAGCACGATCAGCGCGATCGCGGCGCCCTCGCCCCCGCCGACCGCGAGGCCGACGACGATCCCCGGCAGGAGCGCCACCAGCACGATCGCGACGATCACCAGCCCGGCCAGCAGGGACAGCCCGACCAGGCCCGGGACCCGGCCGGCCACCCGGTTCCAGGCCGCGCCCCAGGTGACCGTGCGCCCCAGCACGGCCTCGCCGAGCACGGTGACGAGCATGCCGGTCAGCACCGAGGTCGCCAGCAGGGTGATCACCCAGGTGAGCACGCCCAGCACGCTGCTCCCGGCGAGCAGGCCCAGCAGGGCGGCGGGGTCGTTCGCGTCGAGGGCGGCGCCCCGGAACAGCAGCAGCTGCAGCACCACCGCCAGCCCCTGGGTCACCACCGCGACGATCGCGGACAGCCCCAGCGTGGCGCCGGGGTTGCGGCGCACGTAGGAGATGGCGCCGTCGAGGATCTCGCCGACCCCGAGCGGGCGCAGCGGGACGATCCCGGGACGGAGGGCCGCGGAGCCGTACCCCGCCCCGGGGGGCGGGTGGCCCGGAGCCCCGTAGCCCGCGCCGGGCGGCGGGTACGGCCCGTACCCGGGCGGCGGGGCGCCGTACCCGGACCCCGGCGGCGGGGCGGCGGGGCCGCCGTACCCGGGCGGCGGGTACGGGGGTGCGCCCGGGGCGTACCCGGGCGCCTGCGGGCCCCAGCCCGGCTGCGCGCCCCAGCCCGGCTGCGCGCCCGACTGCCCGCCCCAGCCGGGCGGCCCGCCGGGACCCTGCGGCCCGCTCCACCCGGGCTGCCCGCCCCAGCCGGGCGCGGCGCCCGGGCCGGGCTGCGGCTGCCAGCCCTGCTGCGGGTCGGGCCGCGCCCCCGGTGCGGCCCAGTCCGGCTGATCGGTCACGGTGTCCCCCTCGTGTACTGGTGGGGCCATCCTGGCAGGTCGCGGGCGGGCGGGGTGGGTCCCGTGCGGGGCGGTCCGGCCGACCCCGTCGCCGCGCCCGTCGGCGCGGGTCCGCTCTACGATCGGGGCGAACCCGACCACCACTGGGGAGCCCCACCGTGAGCACCGCTGCTGACCGCCCCGTCGTCCTGCTCGCCGAGAAGCTGGCCCCGTCCGCCGTCGCCGTGCTGGGGGACGGCGTCGAGGTCCGCCACGTCGACGGCACCGACCGGCCGGCGCTGCTGGCCGCGGTCGCCGAGGCGGACGCCCTGCTCGTGCGGTCGGCCACGGCGGTCGACGCCGAGGTGCTCGCCGCGGGCCGCCGCCTCAAGGTCGTCGCCCGCGCGGGGGTGGGGCTGGACAACGTCGACGTGCCCGCGGCCACGGCCCGCGGCGTCATGGTCGTCAACGCCCCCACGTCCAACATCGTCTCCGCCGCCGAGCACGCCGTCGCGCTGCTGCTGGCCGCGGCCCGCAACATCCCGGCCGCCGACGCGTCGCTGCGGGCGGGCCGCTGGGCGCGCAGCGCGCTCACCGGCGTGGAGATCAGCGGCAAGACGGCCGGGATCGTCGGCCTGGGGAAGATCGGGCAGCTGGTGGCCCAGCGGCTCGCCGCGTTCGGCGTCGAGCTCATCGCCCACGACCCCTACATCGCCCCGGCCCGCGCCGCGCAGCTCGGCATCGAGCTCGTGGACCTCGACGAGCTGCTGCGCCGCGCCGACCTCATCTCGATCCACCTGCCGAGGACGCCCGAGACGCTCGGCCTGATCGGCAAGGACCAGCTGGCCGTCACCAAGCCCGGGGTGATCATCGTCAACGCCGCGCGCGGCGGGCTGGTCGACGAGGACGCGCTGGCCGAGGCGGTGCGCAGCGGGCACGTCGGCGGGGCCGGGGTCGACGTCTTCGTCACCGAGCCCACCACGTCGAGCCCGCTGTTCGAGATCCCGCAGATCGTGGTCACCCCGCACCTGGGCGCGTCCACCGAGGAGGCGCAGGACCGCGCCGGCACCGACGTGGCGCGCTCGGTCCAGCTCGCGCTGGCCGGGGAGTTCGTGCCCGACGCGGTCAACGTGCAGGTCGCCGGGGCCGTCGCCGAGGAGGTGCGGCCCTGGCTGCCGCTGGTGCAGAAGCTCGGCACCGTGCTGCACGCCGTCGCGGGCCGGCTGCCCAGCTCGGTCACCGTCGACGTGTCCGGCGAGCTGTCGGGCGAGGACGTCTCGGTGCTGCAGCTCGCGGCGCTGCGGGGCGTGTTCACCCACGTCGTCGAGGACCGGGTCACCTTCGTCAACACCCCCGCACTGGCCGCCGAGCGCGGCGTGGGCGTGGAGCTGACCACGGCCCCGGAGAGCGACAACTTCCGCTCGGTCGTGCAGCTGCGCGCGGCCATGCCCGACGGGGAGTCGATCACGGTGTCCGGCACGCTCACCGGCCGGTCGCAGGTGCAGAAGCTCGTCGAGGTCAACGGCCGGCACTTCGACCTGCGCGCCGAGGGCGAGGTCGTCCTGCTGGAGTACGCCGACCGGCCCGGGGTGATGGGCCGGGTCGGGTCGCTCCTGGGCGAGGCGGCGGTGAACATCGAGGCCGCGCAGATCAGCCAGACCACCGACGGCACCGACGCGATCATGCTGCTGCGCGTCGACCGGCCCGTCGACCCGGCGGTGCTGGAGCCGATCGGGGCGTCGGTCGGGGCCCGCACCATCCGGCTCATCTCGTTCGACGACGACTGAGCGCCGCCGCCCGCCCGGGCCGGCTGCGGCGCCCCGCGCGCGACCGGGCACAATGCGCGACCAGGGAGCGTCGCTCCCGGTGAACGGACGGATGCCCACGGTGGTGGTGCGCGGTCGACCGTCGCGGCCCGATCGGGTGGCGGGGGGCGGAGGGGGCCGTCGCAGCCGGTAGCGTGCCCCGGGTTCGCGGACGTGAGCAGTGGAGAGGACGGGCAGGATGCGCCTAGCGGTCATCCCGGGCGACGGCATCGGGCCGGAGGTCGTCGACGAGGCGCTCAAGGTGCTCGAGGAGGTGGCCCCCGGCGCGGAGACCAGCCGCTACGACCTCGGTGCCGCGCGCTGGCACTCCACCGGCGAGCTGCTGCCCGAGTCCGTGCTCACCGAGCTGGCCCAGCACGACGCGATCCTCCTCGGCGCCGTCGGCGACCCGTCGGTGCCCAGCGGCATCCTGGAGCGCGGCCTGCTGCTGCGCCTGCGCTTCGAGCTCGACCACCACGTCAACCTGCGCCCGGCGCGGCTCTACCCCGGGGTCCGCGGCCCGCTCGCGGGCAACGCCCCGATCGACCTGGTCGTCGTGCGCGAGGGCACCGAGGGCCCCTACGTGGGCACCGGCGGCCTGCTGCGCAAGGACACCCCCCACGAGATCGCCACCGAGGTGTCCACCAACACCGCCTTCGGCGTCGAGCGGGTCGTGCGCGACGCCTTCACCCGCGCCGAGCGCCGCCCCCGCAAGCACCTCACGCTCGTCCACAAGACCAACGTGCTCACCCACGCGGGCCGGCTGTGGTCGCGCATCGTGGAGGAGGTGTCGCTGGAGCACCCCGAGGTGTCGGTGGCCTACCAGCACGTCGACGCGGCCACCATCCACCTGGTGAAGGACCCCTCGCGGTTCGATGTGATCGTCACCGACAACCTGTTCGGCGACATCCTCACCGACCTCGCCGCCGCCGTCACCGGGGGCATCGGGCTCGCCGCGTCGGGCAACCTCGACATGAGCCGGCGCAACCCGAGCATGTTCGAGCCGGTGCACGGCAGCGCCCCGGACATCGCCGGCCAGGGCGTCGCCGACCCCACCGCCGCGGTCCTGTCCGTGGCGATGATGCTCGACCACCTCGGTCACGTCGACGCCGCCCGGCGCGTGGAGGCCGCGGTCGCGTTCGACCTCGCCACCCGCGACCACGGCACCCAGACCCACACCCGCAGCACGGGCGACCGCCTCGCCGCCCTGGTCAGCAGCCACGCGGGCGTCGCCTGAGCCCCACCCCGTTGCAGGAAGGCCACCTTCACGCAAGCTCCTTGCGTGAAGGTGGCCTTCCTGCAATCAGGGGCGGGGCGGGGCGGCCCACAGCGCCGGGCGGGGGCGGGCCAGGGCGCGGGCGTGGGTCTCGCGGAGGGTGCGCACGACGTCCTGCGGCTCGGTGCGCAGCCGCTTGGGCTTCGTCGCGGTGTAGACGGCACCGGCCGCGACGAACTCCGCCGCCCGCACCACCGTCCGGTCGTGGTCCTCGGGGCTGAGGTGCCACTCGCTCGACTCGATCTCCCAGACCATGGCGACGTCGTCGACCCAGCAGTCGGCGATCCCCACGAGCGAGCCGTCCGCCCGGTGCACCGGCACGTTCCACCGCGCCTCGGGCAGCCGCGCGCGGGACCACAGCTGCTTCGCCTGCCGCTCGGCCGCCGACCGCACGCCCTCCGCGACCTCCGCGAGCACCCGCGCGGGCATCGCGGTGCCGCGCCGGGACCCGGCCGCGAGCTCCGCGGCCAGGCCGGCGACGGTGCAGAGGCGCCGCTGCACCGGTTCGGCCAGCAGCTCGGTGATCTCCGACGCCGAGTCGAGCCGGCGGGCGGCGTCCAGGCACGCCCGCTCGACCGGGGCGACCGGGAACCCGCCCCGCACGACGGCGTCGGGCAGCCTCGTCGTGCGCTGCACGTGGACGAAGCCCACCGACCGGACCTGCCGCGCCTTCGGGGTGAGGATCGCGACCTCGCCGGGACCCGCCCGCCGCACCGGACCGCGTCGCAGCCCGTGCAGCCGGCAGGCGTGCAGGTCCGTGACGACCGCACCGGGACCGCCGAGCAGCAGGGCGGCCTCGATGAGCTGGGCCGTGGTCGGCTCTGCGTCGCAGAGCAGGACGATGCCCGGCAGCAGGTGCCGCCACGGCCCGCCGTCGAGGCACCGGTGGTAGGCCGTGCGCTCCGCGACGCCGGAGGCCACGAGCTGCGGGACCGCAGCGACCCCGGACGGGAAGGCGGCGCGCAGGGCCGCTCGGTCGCGGGTGGTGCGGGTGAGGGCAGGAGGCATGGCCGCATGCTGTCCACGACGCGCCACCGCCCGCGGCCGTTCGGCACAACCTGTGGACGACTCCGCCGAGCCGACGTTGCAGGAAGGCCACCTTCACGCCAGCTCCTTGCGTGAAGGTGGCCTTCCTGCAATCCGGGTGGGGGGTGGAGGCAGGTGTCCCGGAGTGTGGGAGGTTCGTGTGACAGCGTGGGACGGGCGTGCCATGCTGCCCGCGTGTCCCCCGTGACCATTACCGAGCAGCGCGCCGGCTAGCACCACCGCCGCCGCGCAGACCTCTCGCACCCGCGAGGGGTCTTTTTTGTTGCCCCGACAGGAGAGCCATGCCCCGCACCGCGCCCGCCGGCACGCCGCTCGGCGACGCGTTCCACGTCTACGACACGACGCTGCGCGACGGGGCCCAGCGCGAGGGGGTCTCGTACTCCGTCGCGGACAAGCTGGCCGTCGCCCGCCACCTCGACGCGCTGGGCGTCGGGTTCGTCGAGGGGGGGTGGCCGGGGGCGCTGCCCAAGGACACCGAGTTCTTCGCCCGCGCGGCGGCGGGGGAGCTGGAGCTGCGCCACGCCGCGCTCGTCGCGTTCGGCGCCACCCGCCGGCCGGGCCTGCGCGCGCAGGACGACCCGCAGGTCCGCGCGCTGCTCGACAGCGGCGCGCCGGTCGTCACGCTGGTCGCGAAGGCCGACCGCCGCCACGTCGAGCGGGCGCTGCGCGCGGACGTCGCGGAGAACCGGGCGATGGTGGCCGACACCGTCGCGCTGCTGGTCGGCGAGGGCCGGCGGGTGTTCGTCGACGCCGAGCACTTCTTCGACGGCTACGCGGTCGACCCCGACACCGCGCTGGGCGTGCTGGACGCGGCGGTGAGCGCGGGCGCGGACGTCGCCGTGCTGTGCGACACCAACGGCGGGATGCTCCCGCTGGGCGTCGCCGACGTCGTCCGCGAGGTCGCCGCCCGCACCGGGTTCCGCCTCGGCATCCACTGCCAGGACGACACCGCGTGCGCGGTCGCCAACACCGTCGCGGCCGTCCAGGCCGGGGCGACGCACGTCCAGTGCACCGCCAACGGCTACGGCGAGCGGACCGGCAACGCCGACCTGTTCGCCGTCGTCGGCAACCTCGTGACCAAGCTGGACCTGCCCGTCCTGCCCGACGGCGCCCTGCGCGAGCTGACCCGCACCGCGCACGCGCTGGCGGAGATCGCGAACCTCGCTCCCGACACCCACCAGGCCTACGTCGGGACCTCGGCCTTCGCCCACAAGGCGGGGCTGCACGCGAGCGCGATCAAGGTCGACCCGGAGCTCTACAACCACATGGACCCGGTCGACGTGGGCAACGGGCAGCGGGTGCTGGTCACCGAGATGGCCGGCCGGGCCAGCGTCGAGCTCAAGGCGGCCGAGCTCGGCCTGGACCTGGCCCGCCGGCCGGACGCCGTGTCGTCCGTGGTCGCGACGGTGAAGCAGCGGGAGGCGGGCGGGTGGTCGTTCGAGGCCGCCGACGCGTCGCTGGAGCTGCTGATGCGCTCGGCGCTCGGGGAGGACGCCGGGCCGCCGTTCGCGCTGGAGTCCTACCGGGTGATCACCGAGCACCGGGCCGACGGCGAGGTCGTCGCGGAGGCGACGGTGAAGCTCCTGCTCGACGGGGAGCGGCTCATCGCCACCGCCGAGGGCAACGGACCGGTGAACGCCCTGGACGCCGCCCTGCGCGCCGCGCTCGTCCCGTCGCTGCCGGCGCTGGCCGACGTGGCGCTGAGCGACTACAAGGTCCGCATCCTCACCCGCGGCACCGACGCGGTGACCCGCGTGCTCATCGAGTCGACGGACAAGACCCGGGAGTGGACGACGGTCGGCGTGCACGGCAACGTCGTGGAGGCCAGCTGGCTCGCGCTGGTCGACGCCCTGGCCTACGCCTCGTCGCGCCGAGGCTGACCCAGGCCGAGGCCGCGCTCGAAGCCGCGCCGCAGCACGATCGTCGTGCGGGTGCGGATCACCCCGGGCACCCGGTAGAGCTCGTGCAGCACGTCCTCCAGCTCGTCGGGGTCGCCGGCGCGGATCTTGAACAGCAGGTTGCTGCTGCCCGCGACGGAGTGCGCCTCCTCGACGCGCGGGTCGGCGGCCGCGGCGGCGAACAGCTCCTCCTTGCGCCAGCCGTCGGTGTCGACGAGCACGAACGCGAGCACGGTGCGGCCCAGCGCGTCCGGGTCGACCTCGACGGTCGTGCGGCGCACCACCCCGGACGCGCGCAGCCGCCGCACGCGCTCGTGCACGGCGGCGGCCGACAGCGACACCTCGCGCCCCAGCTGCGCGTAGGTGCGCCCGGCGTCCTCCAGGAGCAGGCCGACGATCTTCCGGTCCACGGCGTCCACGGGGGCATCCTGACAGATGTTCGGCCGAACGTCCTCCGGTCCTGACGTAACCGGGTTGAATACCGGAGATGGCCGATCCATCGTCGGTGCATGTCGCGCTCCACCCTCGTGCTCACCGCCGGCGTCGTGACCGTCGGCGCCCAGGCCTTCCTGCTCGCCCCGCTGCTCCCCGACGTCGCCACCGGGCTGGCCACCACCCCGGCCGCCGTCGCCCGCGCGCTCGGCGGCTACGGCGCGGGCGTCGTTGCCTCGGCCCTGCTGCTCGCCCCGCGCCTGGACCGCCTGCCGCGCCGGGCCGTCCTCGTCCTCGGCACGCTCGCGCTCGCCGCCGGTGCGGCCGGGTCCGCGCTCGCGCCGTCCTGGCCGCTGCTCGCGGTGGCGCAGGCGGTCGCCGGGGCCGGCGTCGGCGTCGTGCTCCCGGCCACGTACGCGCTCGCCGCGGAGCTGGCCCCGCCGGGCGGGGAGGCGCGGGCGACGGGGCGGGTGCTCACGGGCTGGTCGATCGCGCTGGTCGCCGGGGTGCCCGCGGCGGCGGCGCTCGGCGACGCGGTGGGCTGGCGCGGGGCGTTCGCCCTGCTCGCCGTCCTGGCCGGGCTGCAGGCGCTGCTGCACGCGACCCTGCCCGCCCCCGCGGCGCCCCCCGGCCGGGTCGTCCGGACCCGCCTGCGCGACGCGTGGCGCGCGCCGGGGACGGCTCGGATGCTCGGGGCCGTCGGCGCGGTGATGGTGGCGTTCTACGGCGTGTTCGCGTTCCTGGGGACCGAGGCCCGGGCGCTGCACGGCGGGGGAGCGGTGACCGCGGGCGCGGTCGCGCTCGCCTACGGCGTCGGGTTCGGGCTGGGGACGCTGGGCGACCGCTGGCTGCACCGCGGCTGGACCGCACCGGGGCTCGCCGCCCTCGCCGCCTGCTACGCCGGCCTCGCCGCGGCCCCTGTCCGGCTGCCGGTGCTGCTCGCGCTGGCCGTGCTGTGGGGCGCGGTCAACCACACGGTGATCACGCTGCTGGTCAGCGGGCTGGCGACGGCGCCGGAGGCCCGCGGGGCCGTCCTCGCGCTCAACACGGCCGCGACCTACGGGGCGGTGGCGGTGGCCGGGGTCGTCGCCGGTCCGCTGCACGCCGTCGGGTTCTGGGTGCTGGCCCTGGGCGCGGCGGGCGTCGTCGCGCTCGCGGTGCCGCTGGTGGCGCGCGACCGCGTCCCGGACCGGGCGGGCGCCGGGGGATGATCCCGCGGGGCACGACCGGGTGGGACGCCGCATGATCCGCCCGCAGCGCGGTATCCGGGGACCATGCGCGACACGTCAGGACCGGGCCGCCCGACCGGCGCCCGTCCACCGCTCGGGCGCTCCGCCGTCGTCGTCGTCCTCGCCCTCCTGGCCGCGCTGGCCGTGACCCCACCCGCGGGGGCCGCGCCGGCGCCGCTGCGGGTGCTGACGCTGAACATGCACCACGGCTCGGCCCCGGACGGCCGCACCGACCTCGACCGGCTCGCCGCCGAGCTGCGCGCGGCCCGCGCCGACGTCATCGCCCTCCAGGAGGTCGACCGGCACTTCGGAGGGCGCAGCGGCTTCCGGGACCAGGCCGCGGAGCTCGCCGCCCGGCTGGGGATGCGGGCCGTGTTCGGCGCGCACCTCGACCTGGGTCCGGTCGAACCCGGGGACCCGCCGCGGCAGTACGGCACGGCGGTGCTCTCCCGCCTCCCGGTGGTGTCGACGGCGACGCTGCGGCTCCCCGCGGGGACGCCGGGGGAGGAGCCCCGGGGTGTGCTGGAGGTGGTGCTCGCCGCGCCCGACGGTCCCGTCCGCGTGCTCACGACCCACCTGACGCCCGGTCGCCCCGACTCGCGGATCCTCCAGGCCCGCGCCGTGGCGGCCCGCGTGGCGCGCTCGCCCCAGCCCGTGCTGCTCCTGGGCGACCTCAACGCCGAGCCCGGGTCGCCGGAGGTGCGGCTGCTCACCGGCCTGCTCACCGACGCGGGCGGCGGCCCCACGTTCCCGGCGGACGCCCCGACGCAGCGCATCGACTACGTCCTGGGCGAGGGCCGCTTCGCCGGGGCCGAGGTGCTGCCGACCCGCTCCTCGGACCACCGCGCCGTGCTCGCCGAGTTCGTGCCGGGTCGGGAGGGGGCGCGGCGCGCCCAGTCCGGGGCGTGCTCGGGCTGCGGCCCGATCGCGATGGCGTAGGCCGGGACGGCCTGCAGCGCGGGGACGCGGCGGAGCAGCCGCAGCGGGAGCGGCAGGTCCGCGGCGACGGTCCCCCCGCCCGTCGGCTCGCGCAGCGCCGGCCCCAGCAGCCGGGCGTGCCCGAGGCGCTGGGCGCCCTGCACCAGCGCGGTCGGCCACCAGCGCCGGCGCTGCACGCGGCGCAGCACGGAGCGGGGCACGATCCCCCCGGAGCGCAGGGCCGGGCCGAGCACCCGGGCCGCCGCGACGGCGTCCTGCACGGCCAGGTTGATCCCGACCCCGCCCAGGGGCGACATCGCGTGTGCCGCGTCGCCGATGAGCAGCAGCCCGTCGCGGTCCCAGCGGCGCAGCCGGTCGAGCCGGACGTCGAGCATGCTCACCTCGTCCCAGCTCGCCACGGCGTCGACGCGGTCGGCCAGCCAGGGCAGCAGGTGCGCGAGGCGGGCCCGGAGCTCGCCGATGCCCGCGGCGCGCAGGGCCGGGTCGCTGCCCTTGCGGATGACGTAGGCGGCCTGCCAGTAGTCGCCCCGGTCGACCAGCACCATGACGTGGCCGGGGGAGAACCGCCCGACCAGCCCGGACGGGTCGTCCGGGCGCCGGGGCAGGCGGAACCACTCGACGTCCATCGGCACCCCGAACGCGCGCGGCACGAGCCCGGCCGCGGCCCGCACCGCCGAGCCCCGCCCGTCGGCGGCGACCACGAGCTGGGCGTGCAGGTCGTGCTCCTCGCCGGTGTCCCGGTCGCGGAAGCGGACCCCGGCCACCCGCCCCCCGTCGCGCAGCAGGTCGACGACCTCGGCCCGGCGCCGCAGCGCGAACGTCGGCTCCTCGGCGGCGGCCTCGGCGAGCAGGTCGAGGAAGTCCCACTGCGGGACGAGCGCGATGTGGGGGTGCGCCCCGCGCAGCCGCCGCAGGTCGGCGACCTGCGCCTCCCCGGCGTCGAGCTCGATCCGGGCCGTCTCCAGCAGACGGTGCGGGACCGCCGCGAACCGCTCGCCCAGCCCCAGCTCGTCGAGCAGCGTGAGGGTGGAGGAGTGGACGGTGTCGCCGCGGAAGTCCCGCAGGAAGTCGGAGTGCTTCTCCAGCACGGTGACCTCCATGCCGGCCCGGGCCAGCACGAGCCCGAGCACCATGCCGGCGGGGCCGCCGCCGACGACTGCGCACGTTGTTTTCAACATGCGTTGAATTTACGCCCGTTCCGCTAGCCTGGCCAGCACCATGACCAGCATCCGCGTCCGCTTCTGCCCGTCCCCCACCGGAACGCCGCACGTCGGTCTGATCCGCACCGCCCTGTTCAACTGGGCGCACGCGCGGCACACCGGCGGGGCGTTCGTGTTCCGCATCGAGGACACCGACGCCCGCCGCGACTCGGTGGAGTCCTACGAGGCGCTGCTGGACGCGCTGCGCTGGCTGGGGCTGGACTGGGACGAGGGGCCCGAGGTCGGCGGCCCGCACGGCCCCTACCGGCAGAGCGAGCGCCGCGACCACTACCGCGACGCGCTGGGCCTGCTCGTGCGGGCCGGCGAGGTGTACGAGTCCTACTCCTCGGGCGAGGAGATCGAGGCGCGCCACCGCGCCGCCGGGCGCGACCCCAAGCTGGGCTACGACAACCACGACCGCGACCTCACCGACGAGCAGCGCGCCGCGTTCCGCGCCGAGGGCCGCGCGCCGGTGTTCCGCCTGCGGATGCCCGACCGCGACATCACCTTCGACGACCTCGTCCGCGGCGAGGTGACCTTCCGCGCCGGCACCGTCTCCGACTTCGTCCTCGCCCGCGGCGACGGCACCCCGCTCTACCCGCTGACCAACCCGCTCGACGACGCGCTCATGGGCATCACCGACGTCCTGCGCGGCGAGGACCTGCTGCCCTCCACCCCCCGCCAGATCGCGCTGCTGGAGGCGCTCCAGCGCGTCGGGATCGGGAACGGGCCCTTCCGCTACGGCCACCTCCCGCTCGTCACCGGCGAGGGGAACCGCAAGCTCTCCAAGCGCGACCCCGAGTCGAACCTGTTCCTCTACCGCGACCGCGGATTCCTGCCCGAGGGGCTGCTGAACTACCTGGCCCTGCTCGGCTGGGCCATCGCGGACGACCGCGACGTGTTCACGACCGACGAGATGGTGGCCGCGTTCGACATCTCCCGCGTCTCGCGCAACGCCGCCCGCTTCGACCTCAAGAAGGCCGAGGCCATCAACGCCGAGCACCTGCGCGCGCTGCCCGCCGACGAGTTCGCGCGCCGCGTCGAGCCGTACCTGGTGGCCGAGCTCACCGGCGCCCCGCTCGCGATCGGCGACCCCGCGGGCGGCGGGCTGGGCGACGACCGGCGCGCGCTGCTGGCCGCCGCGGCGCCGCTGGTGCAGGAGCGCAGCGTCGTCCTCGCCGACGCCGCCCGCATGCTCCGGTTCCTCTTCGTCGACGAGGACGCCTTCGCCGTCGACCCCGACGCCGCGGCCAAGAACCTCGGCGCCGACGCCGCCGACGTGCTCGACGCCGCCCTGACCGGCCTCGACGCGCTCACCGACTGGTCCAGCGGGGCCATCGAGTCGTCGCTGCGGGAGTCGCTCGTCGAGGGCCTGGGGCTCAAGCCGCGCAAGGCGTTCGGGCCGGTCCGCGTGGCCGTCAGCGGCCGCACCGTGTCGCCGCCGCTGTACGAGAGCATGGAGCTCCTCGGCCGCGAGCGCTCCCTGCAGCGGCTGAGGGCCGGTGTGCGGGTCGCTCGCGCGGCTTGCTAGAGTTCTGCACGCAGGACGCGCTCCTCCGGGAGCCGCGGTCCAGTGGGGTATGGTGTAATTGGCAGCACGACTGATTCTGGTTCAGTTAGTCTAGGTTCGAGTCCTGGTACCCCAGCGGAAATCCTCCGAGGTCTCCGTGCTAATCTCATAACGGCAAAGATCCTGGCCCCGTCGTCTAGTGGCCTAGGACGCCGCCCTCTCAAGGCGGTAGCGCGGGTTCGAATCCCGTCGGGGCTACACACGCAGAAACCGCTCACTCCGATCCGGAGTGGGCGGTTTCTGCGTTTCCGCGTCATCAGGGGTCGCCGCGGTCGGCGGGGATCGGTGCAGACCCCGATCCCCGCCGCCTGGAGACGACTACGGCGCCGGCGCGTCCGTCGTCGGCTCGGGGGTGACCGTCGGGGACGGCGCGACGGACGAGCTCGACGGGGGCGGAGGCTCCGCCGACGTGCTCGACGGGGGCGGCGGCTCGGCCGAGCTCGACGGCGGCGCCGTCGTGGCCGCCGGGGGCGCCTCCGTCGGCGCCACGACCGGGGGCCGGGATGGACGGCGCGGGGGCTCGGCCGGCTCCTCCTCCTCGGTCGTCTCCTCTACCGGCGTCGTCTCCGGCGTCAGCGTCTCCGTCGCCACCGGCGGCGGGCCGATCGCCGGGGTCGGGGCCGGGGCCGTCGTGGCCCCCGAACTGGCCGTGGGCTCGGCCCCGTCCGGCGCGAGCAGGAACAGGGACGCCACCACCGCGAGCGCCGCGGCCAGCCCCCCCGCGGACACCAGCAGGGCGGGGCTGCGCCGCCCCGAGCCGGCCGGGCCCTCGTAGTCGTCCTCGTCGTCGGTCCAGTAGCGGTCCTCCCGCTCCGGACGCGCCGGGCGCTCCGCCGCCGGGCGCGGCGGGGGCAGCGCGGCGCCGCCCAGCGCCGCCGTCGCGGGGGCGGCGCCCGTGCCGCCCGGCGAGCCCGGCCGCCCGGCGAACCCGGGCGTCACCGCGGTCGGCGCGCCCCCGCCGAGGCCGCGCGCCCCCGTCGCGGCGATTCCTCCGGCGGCGATTCCTCCGGCGGCCAGCCCCCCGGCGGCCGCCGCACCGACCGCGGCCCCCGCGCCGGCGCCGCGCCCGCCGGCGAACCCGGCTCCGGCCCCGCGCGGCTGGGGTACGAACGAACCGCTGCCGGCCGCCGCCGCCCCCGGGTCGAGGGACAGCGCCGCGCCGAGCGCGATCGCGTTCTTCGGGTCCGCGTCCACCGCCACCGGGCGGCCGAGCTGCTCGGACACCAGCTGCGCCACGAGCGGGATCCGCGAGGACCCGCCGACGAGCAGCACCGTCGTCAGCTGCTCGGCCGTGAGCCCGGCCGAGGCGACGGCCCGGCGCAGCGCCGCCACCGTCTCCTCGATCTGCGGGCGGATCATGACCTCGAACTCGGAGCGGTGCAGCCGCACCGACCCCTGCGCGCCGGGCAGCAGGACCGGGATCGTGACCTCGGTGTCGGCGGACAGCGCCTCCTTGGCCTCGGAGCACTCGCGCCGCACGGCGGCGACGGCCGTGAGGACCGCGGGGTCGGAGTCGTCCAGCGCGGCGAACGCCTCGGGCATCGCGGCGCGGACGTGGTCGAACACGGCCTGGTCGAAGTCGACCCCGCCCAGCCGCTCGATCCCCTCGGGCCGCCCGACCAGGGAGAACGACGTGCCGGTCTTGTGCACGACGGCCGCGTCGAACGTGCCGCCGCCCAGGTCGTACACGGCCACGGTGGACCCGGGCCCGAGCCGCTCGGTGGACGCGTAGTGCAGCGCCGCGGCCTGCGGCTCGGCCAGGAACGACACGGGGACGCCCTGCCCGGCCAGCGCGCCGCCCAGCAGGTCGCGCTTCAGCGGGCCCCACGACGCCGGGTGGGTGACGGCCACGCGGGTGGCCGGCCCGCCCTCGCGCTCGCGCACGCGGTCGACGACCCAGCGCACGACCCGCGCGGACAGCTCTTGCGGCGACCACGCCACCCCGCCCACGACGATCGGGGTGGGGTCGCCGATGCGGCGCTTGAACTCCCGGACCACGCGCGCGGGGTCGCTGATCGCCCGCCGCTCCGCGGCGTCGCCCACCAGCACCGACCCGTCGGCTCCCGCGTGCAGGACCGACGGGATCGCGCTCGACCGGTCGCCCAGGACGACCACCTCGCCCGGCCGGCCCGGGTGCCCGACGGCGGCCGACGTCCGTGTCGTGCCCAGGTCGATGCCCAGGAAGTAGTTCATCTTCACCCGTTCGATGCGTCGGTGACCCTACGTGGTGATCGTGCGGGGCCGCCGCCACGTTAGCGGTCGCGGTCGGACCACCCGGCCGCGGTCCCGGGGCCCGCGGGCGCGGGACGGCCGCACTCCCGCAACGAGACGGCGACGACATGGTCTCGCCCCGGTCCCGGGGCGCCTCAGAGGCGGTGCTGCAGCGCCTCCGCCGCGGCGAGGAGGTCGGCCGCCCACCGGACGCCCGGGCGCCGGCCGATCCGCTCCACGGGCCCGGACACCGACACGGCCGCCACCACCCGCCCCGACGCGTCGCGCACGGGCGCCGACACGCTCGCCACCCCCGACTCGCGCTCCGCGACGCTCTGCGCCCAGCCGCGCCGGCGCACGTCGAGCAGGACGCGCTCGGTGAAGGTGGCGTCGGGCAGCACCACCCGCTGGACCGCCGGCTCGGCCCACGCCGCCAGCACCTTCGCGCCCGACCCGGCCGTCATCGGCAGGCGCGAGCCCACCGGCACGGTGTCGCGCAGCCCGCTGGCCGGCTCGGCCGTGGCCACGCAGACGCGCTGCACGCCGTCGCGGCGGTAGAGCTGCACGCTCTCCCCGGTGATGTCGCGCAGCCGGGGCAGGACGGACGCGGCCGCCTCCAGGAGGGGGTCGGCGCCGCCCGCGGCCAGCTCGGCCAGCGTCGGGCCCGGGCGCCAGCGCCCGTCGCTGCCGCGGTGCAGCAGCCCGTGCACCTCCAGCCCCACGGCGAGCCGGTGCGCCGTGGCCCGGGGCAGCCCCGTGCGCTCGCACAGCTCGGCCAGCCCGCACGGCTCCGCGGCCACCGCGCGCAGCACCCCCACGGCCTTGTCGAGCACCCCGATACCGCTAGACTGTCCCACGAGCCGATACTAACTTCCCACCATCTGGGAGCGCCACACCATGGGACGCACTCTCGCCGAGAAGGTCTGGGACAGCCACCTCGTCCGCGCGGGCGAGGGTGACGAGCCCGACCTGCTCTACATCGACCTGCACCTCGTCCACGAGGTCACCAGCCCCCAGGCCTTCGACGGCCTGCGCCTGGCCGGCCGGCCCGTCCGCCGCCCCGACCTGACGCTGGCCACCGAGGACCACAACGTCCCGACGACCGACGTCGACCTGCCGATCGCCGACCCCGTGTCCCGCACGCAGGTGGAGACGCTGCGCCGCAACTGCGCGGAGTTCGGCGTGCCGCTCTACCCGATGAACCACGCCGAGCAGGGCATCGTGCACGTCGTCGGCCCGCAGCTGGGCCTCACCCAGCCCGGGCTGACCGTCGTCTGCGGCGACAGCCACACCTCCACCCACGGCGCGTTCGGCGCGATGGCGTTCGGGATCGGCACCTCCGAGGTCGAGCACGTGCTCGCCACGCAGACGCTGCCCCTGAAGCGGTTCCGGACCATGGCGATCACCGTCACGAGCTCCGACGGGCGGCTGCGCGAGGGCGTCACGGCCAAGGACGTCATCCTCGCGGTCATCGCGCGGATCGGCACCGGCGGCGGGCAGGGCCACGTGCTGGAGTACCGCGGCAACGTCATCGAGGGCCTGTCGATGGAGGCCCGGATGACGATCTGCAACATGTCGATCGAGGCGGGCGCCCGGGCCGGGCTGATCGCCCCGGACGAGACCACGTTCGCCTACCTGGAGGGCCGCGACCACGCGCCGCGTGGGGCCGACTGGGACGCCGCGGTGGCCGCGTGGCGCGAGCTGCGCACCGACGACGACGCGGTGTTCGACGCCGAGGTGCACATCGACGCCGACGCGCTCACCCCGTTCGTCACCTGGGGCACCAACCCCGGCCAGGGCCTGCCGCTGGGGGAGAGCGTGCCCGACCCGGCCGCGATCGTCGACGAGGGCGAGCGCGTCTCCGCGGAGCGGGCGCTGGCCTACATGGGGCTGGAGCCCGGCACGCCGCTGCGCGAGGTCGCCGTGGACACCGTGTTCGTCGGCTCCTGCACCAACGGCCGCATCGAGGACCTGCGCGCCGCCGCCGCCGTCATCGACGGGCGGAAGGTCGCCGACGGCGTCCGCATGCTCGTGGTGCCCGGCTCGATGCGCGTGCGGTTCCAGGCCGAGGCCGAGGGCCTCGACGAGGTGTTCCGCAGCGCGGGCGCCGAGTGGCGCTCGGCGGGGTGCTCGATGTGCCTGGGCATGAACCCCGACCAGCTCGCCCCCGGCGAGCGCAGCGCGTCGACGTCGAACCGCAACTTCGAGGGCCGCCAGGGCAAGGGCGGCCGCACCCACCTGGTGTCCCCGCTCGTCGCCGCGGCGACGGCGGTGCGCGGCACCCTGTCGAGCCCGGAGGACCTGGCCTGATGGACGCCTTCACCACCCACACCGGCGTCGGGGTGCCGCTGCGGCGCGGCAACGTCGACACCGACCAGATCATCCCGGCCGTCTGGCTCAAGCGGGTCACGCGCACCGGGTTCTCCGACGGCCTGTTCTCCGCCTGGCGCTCCGACCCGTCGTTCGTGCTGAACACCCCGCCCTTCGACCGCGGGTCGGTGCTGGTGGCCGGCCCGGACTTCGGCACCGGCAGCTCGCGGGAGCACGCCGTGTGGGCGCTGATGGACTACGGGTTCCGGGTCGTGGTCAGCTCGCGGTTCGCCGACATCTTCCGGGGCAACTCGGCCAAGCAGGGCCTGCTCGCCGCCCAGGTGGCCCAGCCCGACGTCGAGCTGCTGTGGAAGCTGCTGGAGAACCAGCCCGGCACCGAGGTGACCGTCGACCTCGTCGAGCGGACCGTGCAGGCCGCCGACCTCACGGTGCCGTTCGACATCGACGACTACACGCGGTGGCGGCTCCTGGAGGGCCTGGACGACATCGGCCTGACCCTGCGCCACGAGGCCGACATCACCGCCTTCGAGGCGGCGCGCCCGGCCCGGCTCCCGGTCACCGTCCGCTGAGCCGTCCGCCGGTCCGCCACCGACCGGTGGCGTGCCGCGCGAGCACCCGTTCGCGCCGGTCAGCGGTGCTACGTTCCGCCGCATGAACAAGAGTGAGCTCGTGGACGCGCTCGCCGAGCGCCTGGGCGACCGCCGCACCGCGGCCCTCGCGGTGGACGGCCTGCTGGACACCATCGTGGCCGCCGTGGGCGCCGGCGAGTCGGTGTCGATCACGGGGTTCGGGGTGTTCGAGCCCCGCGCCCGCGCCGCGCGCACGGCCCGCAACCCCCGCACGGGGGAGGCGGTGGACGTGGCGGCGACGACGGTGCCGGCCTTCCGCCCCGGGGCGGGGTTCCGCTCGGCCGTCGGCGCCCCGGCCGGCGCCCCCGGCCGGCGGGCGGCACCGGCCCGGGCGGCCGCGCCGGCCGGCGGGCCCGCCTCGAACGGGGTGGCCCCGGACGGGTCGGTCCCCGGTGGGTCGGCGCCGGACGCCGACGGGGCCGAGGGCGGGGGGAAGCCCTCCCGCAAGGCCGCCCGGGGCCGGGCGTTCGCGGCCCGGCCCACCCCCGAGCAGCCCCGCCCGGAGCCGGAGGACGGCAAGGCGGGCAAGGCGGCGAGGTCCGGGGGCAAGGGCTCGGGCAAGGCCGAGAAGGCCTCTGGCGGGGCGGACGGGGCGAGCAGGGCCGCGAAGGCGGAGGGCAAGGCGGACAAGGCCGCCAAGGCGGAGGGCAAGGCCGGCAAGGCCGGCAAGGCGGAGAAGGACGGGAAGGCCGGGAAGGGCTCCGGCAAGGGGGGCAGGGCGAAGGGCGGGAAGTAGCCCTCCGCTGGTGGTGACCCGCTGTAGCCGCCGGTCCGGGCCGTCGCTCGTTCCGGTGGGATCGCCGTCGCTGAGTTGACGCCGCCCCCACCGGGAGTCGACAGTCCGGTCGACAGCAGCACCAGGAGGTCGGCGTTGATGACGGTCATGGAGTTCCGCACGGGTGGTCCGCCGCGGCGGCCCCGCGGTCCCGGCGTCCTGGCCGGTCTGCGCGGTCGGCTCGGGCGGTCCCCGGTCCCCCGGGGCGCGGAGCCGCACGACGGTCCCGGCGTCCGGCCGGCGGGCGGCCCCCGCCCGGGCCCCCGGGTCCGCTGACCGCCGCCCGGTCGCCGCGGTGCGGCCGGGGGCCGGTGGTCAGCCCGTCGGGCGGGCGTAGTGGTCGGCCGTGCGCAGGACCCCGCCGGTCAGGCCCAGCACCCACGTGCTCGCCTTCTTCGCCGCCACGTCGTCGCGGCCGGTCAGCCGCCCGACCACGTCGGGGATGACGCCGCCCTGGCTGCAGACGACGCTCGTGCCCGGGATGGCGGCGATCTCCCGCACGCGGGCGAGACCGGCGTCGGGGTCGGTCCAGTAGCCCCGCTCGCCCAGCAGCGGCTCGTCGGTGACCGGCAGGCCGAGCGCGTCCGCGAGGGGCGCGACGGTGGCGCGGCAGCGCAGGGGCGGGGCCGAGGAGATCCGGTCGGGGCCGAACAGCGCCAGCAGCCGGGCCGCGTGCCGGGCCTGGTCGTGCCCGGTCGAGGACAGCGGGCGCTCGTCGTCGTCGCCGTCCCACTGGGACCGGCTGCCGGCCTTCGCGTGCCGCACCAGCAGCACCAGGGCGTCGGGGACGCCGGTGCGCCGGAAGCGGGCCAGCACGTCGAGGTCGCGCCGGTAGGACAGCAGCGCCGCGGCCTCGTCGGGCGTGCACCAGCGCAGGTCGTCGGACTCGTCGTTGGGCGTGAACGACCCGCCGCGGGCCTCCGCCGCCCAGTAGCGCACCGTCTTGGGGCCCTCGAGCACCGCGTAGTGCACCTCGCCGAGCCCGGCGCCGAGCCGCGCGGTGAACCCGGTCTCCTCGGCGACCTCGCGGACCGCGGTGAACGGCAGGGTCTCGCCCCGGTCGACCTTGCCCTTGGGCAGGGACCAGTCGTCGTAGCGGGGCCGGTGCACCACGGCGATCTCGACGCCGCCCGCGTCGGCGCGGCGCCACAGCACCGCGCCCGCGGCCAGGATCGGGGAGCGCTCGCTCATCGGACCCGCCCGCCGCGCCGCTCGCCGCTCATCCGGGATCGGGCGCGACGGCGTGGCGGAGCATCATCTCGGCCTGGTGGTCGCGGACCGGGGTGATCCCGGAGTCGGGGCGGGGCGAGGGCTCCCAGCGGCCGTCGTCCTGCAGGACCCAGCAGCGGGTGGCCGGGTCGAGGCAGGAGTCGAGCATGTCGCCGAGCTGCGCGGCCGGAGCGGGGTCGGCCACGCGCAGCAGCACCTCGACGCGGCGGTCGAGGTTGCGATGCATCATGTCGGCGCTGCCGATCCAGTACTCGTCGGCGGCGCCGAAGTGGAACACGCGGCTGTGCTCGAGGAACCGGCCCAGGATCGAGCGCACGTGGATGTTCTCGCTCAGCCCGGGCCGGCCGGGGCGGACGGCGCAGATGCCGCGCACCACCACGTCGACGGGCACGCCGGCCTGCGACGCCCGGTACAGCGCGTCGATCACCTGCTCGTCCACCAGCGAGTTGACCTTGATGCGGACGCGGGCGCGGTCGTCGCCGCCGCGGTGGGCCTCGATCTCGTCCTCGATGCGGCGCACGATGCCCCGGCGCACCCCGTAGGGCGCCACGAGCAGCGACCGGTAGGAGGTCTGGCGCGAGTAGCCGGTGAGGGAGTTGAACAGGTCGGTGAGGTCGGCGCCGATCGTCGGGTCGGCGGTCAGCACGCCCGAGTCCTCGTAGAGCCGGGCGGTCTTGGGGTGGTAGTTGCCGGTGCCGATGTGGCAGTAGCGCCGGATCCGGTCGCCCTCCTGGCGCACCACCAGCGAGGTCTTGCAGTGCGTCTTCAGGCCGACCAGGCCGTAGACGACGTGCACGCCCGCCTTCTCCAGCTCGCGCGCCCAGCGGATGTTGGCCTGCTCGTCGAACCGCGCCTTGATCTCCACCAGCGCGACGACCTGCTTGCCGGCCGCGGCCGCGTCGACCAGGGCGTCGACGATGGGGGAGTCGCCCGAGGTGCGGTAGAGCGTCTGCTTGATCGCCAGCACGTGCGGGTCGGCGGCGGCCTGCTCGATGAAGCGCTGCACGCTCGTGGAGAACGAGTCGTAGGGGTGGTGCACGAGCACGTCGCCCTCGCGCAGGGTGGCGAAGATGCTGCGCGGCGTCTCCCGCTCGGCGAACGCGGGGTGGGTGGCCGGGACGAACGGCTCGTCCTTGAGCTCCGGGCGGTCCACCGCGTGCACGGCCCACAGCGCGGTGAGGTCGAGCAGGCCGGGGACGGTGACGACGTCGTCGGGGTGCACGTCGAGCTCGCGCAGCAGCAGCTCCAGCACGTGCTCGCTCATCGTGTCGGTGACCTCGAGGCGCACCGGCGGGCCGAAGCGGCGCCGGGCCAGCTCGCGCTCCAGGGACTGCAGCAGGTCCTCGTCGCGGTCCTCCTCGACCTCGACGTCGGCGTTGCGCGTGACCCGGAAGGCGTGGACCTCCGCCATCTCCATGCCCGTGAACAGGTCGCCCAGGTGCGCGGCGATGAGGTCCTCGACGGGGAGGAAGACGATCGTGCCGTCGCGGCGGCTGCCCGGGTCCGGGGCGACGCGCACCAGCCGCGGCACGTTGTTGGGCACCTTGACGCGGGCGAACCGCTCGGTGCGGCCCTCGGGGTCGCGCACGGTGACGGCCAGGTTGAGCGACAGCCCGGAGATGTAGGGGAACGGGTGGGCGGGGTCGACGGCGAGCGGGGTGAGCACCGGGAACACCTGCGCGACGAAGTAGTCGGTCAGCCGCCCGCGCTGGGCCTCGGTGAGCTCGCTCCAGCGCAGGATGTGGATGCCCTCGTCGCGCAGCTCGGGCTCGACGTGGTCGAGGAACACGCGGGCGTGGGCCTCGGCGAGGGCCTGGTTGCGGCTCGCGATCCGGGTCAGCTGCTCCCGCGGGGACAGGCCGTCGGCGCTGCGCACCGCCAGGCCGGTCTCGTCGCGGCGCTTGAGCCCGGCCACGCGGACCATGAAGAACTCGTCGAGGTTGCTCGCGAAGATCGCCAGGAACTTCGCCCGCTCCAGCAGCGGCTGGCTCGGGTCCTCGGCCAGCGCCAGCACGCGGGCGTTGAAGTCCAGCCACGACAGCTCGCGGTTGAGGTAGCGGTCGTCGGGCAGCGTGGAGGCCGGGCCCGGGGTGCGCGCCGGGGGGCTGACCGGCACCGCGGCGCCGTCGGTCCGCGCCGGCACCGCGGCGGTGCGCGGCCCGGTGGGGGCGGCGGCCGGGCCCGGCACGGCCGGGGCCTCCACCGGGGCGGCGTCCGCGCGGGCCTGCGCCCGCGTCACCGGGCGGGCGGCCGCGTGCACGCGCCGCACGGCCCGCCGGGGCGCGCGGCGGGCGGTGCGTCCGCGGGCCGGCCCGCCGGTCCCCGCCCCGTCGCGCCCCGCGGGCTCCGGGTGCTGCCCCGAGGCCCCCCCTGACGCTTCCCCACCGTCGCCGCCCACGACGGGCATTGTTCCCCACGGGCCGCGACCGGAACCGGTGCGCGCCGCGGCCGAACGGGTGACGTGGCTCTCAGTGACCGGGCTCGGGCGGGCAGGGGACGACCACCGCGCGCGTGTGCGCGCCGAGGCCCACGTCGCCGGCCTCGCGCAGGTCGTCGGAGGTGTCGACGTCACGGCGCAGGCCGGGCCAGGCCCCCACCAGCGGGAACGCCCCGGACGCGGCGTGCCGCGCCGCCGAGCCGACCCCGAACCGGGGATCGAGGGCCACCCCCGGGGCGGCGACCAGGAGCACGGTCCCGGTGCCGTCCGCGTCCGCGACGAACGCACGGGGACGGCCGGCCGCGGCGGCGAGCGCGGCGTCGAGCTCACGCGGGGTGAGGGCGGGGAGGTCGGCCTGGAGCGCCCCCACGGCGGCGCGGGGGTCCCGGGCGCGCAGGAGGGCGGCCCCGTGCGCGTACGCGGCGTTCAGGCCGGGCGCGGGGCCGTCCGGGACGACCTCGACGCCGATCGCGCCGAACTCGGCGGCCACGACGGGGTCGGAGCTGACCAGCAGCACCGAGCGCACGCGCGCCGCCGCCCGCGCGGCCGCCACGGTGTCGTGGGCCAGCGCGAGGGTCAGGCGGGTGTGGGCGCCGAGGTCGCCCGCACCGCAGTCGGCCGCGCCGCGCAGCCGGGTCTTGGCGGCGTCCAGGCGCTTGACGGGCACCACGAGATCCACGCCGCCATCGTGTCACCCGGCGGGGCGGGCGCGGACGGGGGAACTCACCGGGCGCGGGCGCGGAACTCGCCGGGCGGGGATGCGGAACTCACCGGGCGTCAGCGGAGAACTCGCCGGGCGGGGATGCGGGGCTCGCCGGGGGCGGGGCGGGACCCGCCCGGCGGGGTGGAGCGGTGGGTCAGTAGGCGCCGCGGCCGCCGAGGACGGCGCTGGCGGTGCCGACGATGATCTTCGCCTCCATGGCGGGCGTCCAGTCGTCGACGTAGGCGAGGTCCAGGGCGATCGACTCGTCCCAGCCCAGGTCGCTGCGGCCGCTGACCTGCCACAGGCCGGTCATGCCGGGGCGGACGGCGAGGCGGCGGCGCTCGCGGTCGGTGTACTGCGCGGCCTCGGTGGGCAGCGGCGGGCGCGGGCCGATCAGCGACATCTGACCGCCGAGCACGTTGAGCAGCTGGGGGAGCTCGTCGATCGAGTAGCGGCGCAGCAGGCCGCCGACGCGGGTGATGCGGGGGTCGCGGCGCATCTTGAACAGCGGGCCCGCGCCCTCGTTGTCCTCGACCAGCGCCGCGCGCACGCGCTCGGCGTCGACGACCATCGACCGGAACTTGACCATGCGGAACTCGCGCCCGCCGCGGCCGACGCGGGTCTGGAAGAAGAAGACCGGACCGCCGTCGGCGCGCACGGCGGCGGCGATCACCAGCAGCACCGGCGCGATGAGGAGGAGCAGCACCGCGGCCGCGGTGACGTCGATCACGAGCTTGAGCACGCCGACCGCCCCGCGGGCGGTGCGGCCGGGGGCGTAGACGTCCTCCACGTCGGCCGCGGCGGGCGCCGCGTCGGGCACGACGGTCAGCGGCGCGGTGGGGACCACCGGCAGCGGGCGGGTGGCGGTGGCCTGGTGGGGGCCCTCGACCAGCCGGAGCGCGGGGCGCAGGTCGGGTGTCAGGCTGGCGGTCTGCACTGCGGCCGTCATCACTGTCCTTCTCGTCCGTGCGGGAGCGCGGGAGCGCCTTCACCCCTCACGACGCCCGGGGGAGGGGGGAGGTTGCGCCGGGACCCGAAAAAGATCGGGCGCGGTGGACCGGAGGCAGCCGGGGAGGGAACACTGCCCGGGTGGCACGACGAGACGGACGCGCGAGACGCGAGCCGGGCGGCTTCTGGATCAACTTCTGCGCGCTGTTCTTCTACCCGATCGGGTGGCTGACGGGACGGGGTCGCTTCGAGGGGCGGGAGCACATCCCGGCCACGGGCGGCGCCCTGATGGTGGCCAACCACATCTCGCACCTGGACCCGATCTTCTCGGGCCTGATCGTGCACCGCGCGCGGCGCGTGCCCCGGTTCCTGGCCAAGCACAGCCTGTGGAGCACCCCGGTGCTCGGCCGGGCGCTGGCCGGGAGCCAGCAGATCCCCGTCTACCGCGAGTCGGCCGACGCCCAGCAGAGCCTGCGGGCGGGCACGCAGGCCCTCGACGACGGCAAGGTCGTGATCATCTACCCGGAGGGCACCATCACCCGCGACCCGGACGGGTGGCCGATGCACGCCCGCACCGGCGTGGCGCGGCTCGCGCTCGGCTCGGACGTGCCGGTCGTGCCGATGGTGCACTGGGGCACCTCGCGGGTGCTGAACATGTACACGAAGAAGTTCCGCCCGATCCCGCGCGGCGACATCACCGTGCGCTGCGGGCCGCCGGTGGACCTGTCGGCCTACCGCGGCCGCCCGATCGACGCGACCCTGCTGCGCGAGGTCACCGACCTGCTGATGGGGCGGGTGCGCGACCTGCTCGCCGACGTGCGCGACGAGCCGGCGCCGGCGGTGTTCTACCGGCGCGCGTCGTGACCGGTCCGACGCGGGACGTGCGCCGGGTCGCGGTCCTCGGCGCCGGGTCGTGGGGCACCGCGTTCGGCAAGGTCCTCGCCGACGCCGGGCGCGAGGTGGTCCTGTGGGCCCGCCGGTCCGACGTCGCGGCCGCCGTCAACGACGGCCACCGCAACCCCGACTACCTCCCCGGGGTCGCGCTGCCCTCCCTGCTGTCCGCGACCACCGACGCCGCGGCCGCGCTGGACGGCGCCGACGCCGTCGTGCTGGCCGTCCCGTCGCAGACCCTGCGGGCCAACCTGGCCGGCTGGCGCGACCTGCTCCCGCCCGGGCGCACGCTCGTCAGCCTGGCCAAGGGCGTCGAGCTGGGCACGCTGCAGCGGATGAGCGAGGTGGTCGTCGAGGTGGCGGGGGTGCCCGCCGACCAGGTGGCGGTGCTGTCCGGGCCCAACCTCGCCCGCGAGATCGCCGGCGAGGAGCCGACGGCCACGGTGATCGCCTGCACCGACCACGACCGCGCCGTCGCGCTCCAGAACGCCTGCACCACCGGCTACTTCCGCGCCTACACCAACACCGACGTGATCGGCTGCGAGCTGGGCGGCGCCGGCAAGAACGTCATCGCGCTGGCCTGCGGGGTGGCCGCGGGGATGGGCTACGGCGACAACACGCGCGCCTCGCTGATCACCCGCGGGCTGGCCGAGACCGCCCGCCTGGGCGTCGCGCTGGGCGCGGACCCGATGACCTTCGCCGGGCTCGCCGGGCTGGGCGACCTCGTCGCGACGTGCTCGAGCCCGCTGAGCCGCAACCGCACCTTCGGCGAGCGCATCGGCCGCGGCGAGACCCTCGCGCAGGCCGAGGCGGCCAACCACGGCCAGGTCGCCGAGGGCGTGAAGTCCTGCGAGTCGATCTGCGAGCTGGGCGAGCGCCACGGGGTGGAGCTGCCCATCGCCGACGCGGTGCGCCGGGTCTGCTTCGAGGGCCTGTCGGTGACGGAGATGGCCAAGGAGCTCGTCAGCCGCACCCCCAAGCCCGAGTAGCCCGTTGCAGGAAGGCCACCTTCACGCAACGAGGTTGCGTGAAGGTGGCCTTCCTGCAACTGGGGGCGGCGGGTCAGGGGTTAGGGTCCGGGGTGTGGAGGGCGACGGGACGCGGTGCGTGCACGCGGGGCACTCCCCGGTCGGTGCGGGGGAGGCCCTGCACCCCGGGCCCGTGCTGTCCTCGACGTTCCGGCTCGGTCCCGAGGACGGCGGCGACTCCTACGGCCGGGCCGGCAACCCGACCTGGCGGGCGCTGGAGGCCGCGGTCGGCGAGCTGGACGGGGGCGAGTGCGTGCTGTTCGCCTCCGGCATGGCCGCGATCTCCGCGGTGCTGGAGCTGGTGGACGGCAAGCCGGTGGTCGTCCCGGAGGACGGCTACTACCTGGCCCGCACCGTCGCGGCGCAGCGCGGGCCCGTGGGCGAGGTGCCGACGACCGGGCCGTGGCCGGCCGACGGGGCGGCGCTGGTGCTCGTGGAGACCCCGTCCAACCCCGGGCTCGACGTCGCGGACCTGGCCGCCGCCGCCGAGCAGGCCCGTGCGGCGGGGGCGCTGCTCGCCGTCGACAACACCACCGCCACACCATTGGGGCAGCGCCCGCTCGACCTGGGCGCCGACCTCGTCGTGGCCAGCGACACCAAGGCCCTGGCCGGGCACGGCGACGTCGTGCTGGGCCACGTCAGCACCCGCGACCCGGAGCTGGCGCAGCGGCTGCGCACGATCCGCACGCGCAGCGGCGCGGTGCCGGGCCCGATGGAGGTGTGGCTCGCCCACCGCGGGCTGGGCACGCTGGACCTGCGGCTGGCCCGGCAGGCCGAGAACGCCCGGGCCGTCGCCACGGCGCTGCTCGACCACCCCGCCGTGACCGACGTCCGCTGGCCGGGGCTGCCCGGCGACCCCGCGCACGCCGTCGCGGTCCGGCAGATGCGCCGGTGGAACGGCGTGCTGCGGTTCACCCTCCCGTCGGTGGCGGCGGTGGAGGCGTTCCTCGGGGCGTCGCGGCTGGTCGGGTCGGCCACCAGCTTCGGCGGGCTGCGCAGCACCGCCGACCGCCGGGCGCGCTGGGGCGACGCCGTGGCGCCCGGCCTGCTGCGGTTCTCCGCGGGCTGCGAGGACCCCGACGACCTGGTCACCGACGTCCTGGCCGCCCTCGCCGCGGTCTGAGGGGCGGACCGCGGCCCGGTGTCGCGCGCGGCGGCCGGGGGTAAGCGACCCGCATGGGTCTCTTCCGCTCCGCCCGCCGCTCCCTGCGCCCGCGCGACCCCTCCCTCGGCGCCCGGCCGCGCGGCCGTTTCGGGTTCTGGGGCCCGGTCCCCCACTACACCCGCCGCACCCGGGGCGGGTCCGAGGTGTCGGTGGGCGGGTGCGGCTGCTGCCTGCCCATCCCGCTGGTCGTCGGGACGGTCGCGGTCACCGCGCTGCGCGCCGTGGCGCGCCGACCGCGGTGACCCGGCTTGTCTCCGCCCCCGCGGCGCGCGATGCTCGGCCCGTGAGCGAGCGACAGCAACAGCACAGCGACCGGCCCCTCGAGCTGAACCTCGACGACACCGGTCTCGCCACCGACCTGCCCCGCCCGCAGGACCCCGACGAGGTCCAGGAGGTGCCGTTCCGGCCCGTCCTGTTCCGCGACGACGACCTGCCGACGGCGCTGGAGCGGTCCGCGGCGTGGCTGCGGAGCGTGCAGGAGTGGCTGGGCGAGCCCGTCGACGTCATCGCCGTGCACCTCGACTACGAGGACGAGGCGGGGTCGCCGTACTACGAGCTCAAGCTGCTGTGCAACGACGAGGACCTCGCGGGCGCGCCGGTCGCGCTGCGCGCGGCGGGGCGCGTGGAGAGCGTCTGACGGCACCGGCGGGTGCGGCACCGCCCGCCGCGGGGGGTGCCGCCCGTCTGCCATCATGGCGTCCACGAGTCCGGGGGGTCGACGCGGTGAACGAGGAGTGGTCCGGCCTGCCGGGCACGACGGCGCCGAGCATGGCGCGGCTGTACGACCACGCGCTGGGCGGCAAGGACAACTTCGAGGTCGACCGGCAGCTGTTCGAGCGGCTGACCGCGCTGTACCCGGAGTACCGGGCGTTCGCCGTCGCCAACCGGCACTTCCTCGTGCAGGCCGTCGAGCAGGTCGCCACCGCCGGGGTCACCCAGTTCCTGGACCTGGGCTCGGGTCTGCCCACCGCACCGGCGGTGCACGACGTGGCCCGCGCCGTCCACCCGGGGACCGCGGTGGCCTACGTCGACAACGACCCGGTGGTGCGCGCCCACACCAACGCGCGCACCGCGGCACCCGGCGTCGTCACGGCCGGGCACGACCTCCGCGACGTCGACGCCGTGCTCGGCGACCCCGCCATCCGCGCCGTCATCGACCTCGACCGGCCCGTCGGGCTGCTCCTCGTGGCCGTGCTGCACTTCGTCGAGGCCGCCGAGGCGCTCGACGTCGTCGCCGCCTACCGAGCGGCCCTGGCGCCCGGCAGCCACCTGGTGGTGTCGGCCATCCTGCGCAACCCGGACCGGGACGCCCCCGAGCACCACGACGAGGGCAACAGCATCGCCGGCTCGATGGGCACGACGATCGTGGCCCGCACCGTCCCCGAGATCGAGCAGCTGTTCACCGGGTTCACCCTGCTCCCGCCCGGGGTGCAGGACCTGTCGCACTGGCTCCCGCGCGGCGAGCGCACCCGGCCGCTGTGGTGCGCCGGCGGGGTGGGCCGGCTGTCCTGAGCCCGGACCGGCCGGTCAGATCCCGTCGCGCATCTCCGTGAGCAGCTCGACGGTCCGGTCGGGCGAGGGCACGAGCGCCGACAGGCGGTCGAGGATCGACAGGTAGTGCTCGACGTCGCTGCGCTTGTCCAGGTACAGCGAGCTCGTCAGCTGCTCGAGGTAGACGATGTCGGGCAGGTCGTCCTCGGCGAACCGCAGCAGGGAGAACGACCCCCCGGCCGCCGGGTGCCCGCCGCGGGCGAACGGGGCGATCTGCAGCCGCACGTTCGGCCGCTGCGCCTGCTCGATGAGGTGCGTCAGCTGCGCCCGGGCCAGGACCGGTGAGGTGAGCGTGCGCGACAGCACCGCCTCGTCGATCACCGCCCACAGCAGCGGCGGCTCGGGCCGGTCGAGCACGGCCTGGCGGCGCATCCGCAGCTCGACCCGCTGCTGCACCTCCCGCGGGTCGTGGTGCGCCAGCGCGATGACCTCGCGCGCGTAGTCCGGCGTCTGCAGCAGGCCGGGCACGAACTGGCACTCGTAGCAGCGGATGAGCGAGGCGGCCTGCTCCAGGCCGAGGTAGGTCTCGAACCACGGCGGGAGCAGCTCGGAGTAGCGGTACCACCAGCCCGGCTGTCCGGACTGCTGGACCAGGCCGAGGAACCGCGCCCGCTCGGGGCCCTCGGGCACGCCGTAGGCGGTGAGGAGGTCGCCGATGTCGCGGGGCTTGAGCCCGACCCGGCCGAGCTCCATCCGGCTGATCTTCGCGGCGGAACCGCGGATGACGGCGCCCGCCTGCTCGCGGGTCATGCCCCGGGCCTCCCGCAGCCCCCGCAGCTCCAGCCCCAGGCTGATGCGCAGGGCCGTGGGCCCGTGCTCGACCTCGACGGTGGGCACCGTCAGCTCGACCGTGCTCGCCCGTCGGACCATGACGTTCTGCGCCTCCCCGGCTGTCCCCTGCGGTGGCGGGCCGGGCCGCCACGCCGGTCACTATCCTCGTTCACCCGTCCGGGGGCAAGCCGGGTCCGGAACTGGTCCCTTCGCCACTCTGTGCACCTGCACGTGCACCAGCACTTGCACCGAGCCGTCCTCGGGTCGACTCTAGAGGGTGCACGGGGGCGGGCGACCGCGCCGACGCCCATGGGGGAGGACGGCACGCGATGTTCGGGACCAGGCGGCAGCAGCAGCGGCGCCACTGCATGGAGGTGATGTGCGTCGAGGACCGGCGCACCCACTTCGTCGACGACGTCATGGTGGCCGCGGCGGCGCGCACCGCCTCGGGCCGGTTGCTCGCGGAGTGCGGGCGGTCGGTCCTGGCCGCCGCCCTCGCCGAGCCGCTCGGCCCGCTGTGCCCGCTGTGCGTCGCGGTGCGCGAGGGGGTGGCCTCGCGGCACGGGGGGACGCGCGAGCGGGGCGCCTCGGTCCCGCGCCCGCGCGAGGCGACCCGCTAGCCGTCCGTCGACCGGGCCCGCCCGGGCCGGGGGGCCGGGGCGGGCGCGACCGGGGGGTCCCTACCGGAGGTCGGCCTCGAGCTCGGTGAGCGTGCCGTCGATCTGGGTCAGCCGGTGCCGGATGGCCTCCACGGCCCGCCGGGCGTCGTCGCGCCCGCCGTCCTTCGCGCGGTCGGTCTTCTTGCCTCCGGACTTCTTCAGGTCGATCTTCTTGGCCCCGGACTTCCTGGCGTCGCTCTTCTTGGTGTCCGCCTTCTTCTTCGCGTCGCTCTTCTTCGCGTCGCTCTTCTTAGCGTCCGCCTTCTTCTTGGCGTCCGCCTTCTTCTTCGCGTCGGCCTTCTTGGCGTCGGCCTTCTTCTTGGCCTCGGCCTTCTTCTTCGCTTCGGCCTTCTTGGCCTCCGCCTTCTTCTCGTCCGCCTTCTCGGCGTCGGCCTTCTTCACGTCCGTCTTCTTCGCGTCGGTCCGCTTCTTCGTCCCGTTCCGCGCGGCGGCCGGGGCGTCGGGCCGGTGCTGGCCCCCGTGCGCCCGGGCGTAGTGCCAGTCCTTCACCATGAGCAGCAGCTCGGGCTTGTGCAGGTCGTCGGCGCCCTCGATCCCGCGCTCGCGCGCGTGCTCGCGCAGGTCCTTGATCCGCATCTTCGCCAGCTTCGTCTCGCTGACTCCGGGGGTGTCGGCGGTCGAGTTCGCCATCGGGTCCTCCTCGCTCGGGGTGGCTCCCCGACTACCCGCCCGGGCGATCTTCCACGCGGGCCGGTCGGACCCGCCCCGCCACGGCGCCGAACCCGATCCGCCCGCCCCCCGCGCCCGGCGCGGAGGCGCGGATGACGACCTCGTCGCCGTCGAGCAGGAACGTGCGCTCCTCGCCCTTCACGGTGATCGGCTCGCGTCCGCCCCAGGTCAGCTCGATGAACGCCCCCCGCTGCCGCTGCTCCAGCCCGGACACGGTGCCGGAGGCGAACAGGTCGCCGGTGCGCGCCGACGCCCCGTTGGCGGTCAGGTGGGCCAGCATCTGCGCGGGCGACCAGTACATCGTCCGGTAGGGCGGGCGCGAGACCTCCTCGCCGTTCCACTCCACCACCATCTCGACGTCGAGCCCCCACGCCTCGCGCCCCCGCAGGTAGGGCAGGGGCTCGGGGTCCTGGCCGGGCAGCGGCACCCGCGCCGCCTCCAGCGCCGCCAGCGGCACCACCCACGGCGAGATCGACGTGGCGAAGCTCTTGCCCAGGTGCGGGCCCAGCGGCTGGTACTCCCAGGCCTGGATGTCGCGCGCGGACCAGTCGTTCACCAGCACCGCGCCGAAGACGTGCTCCGCGAGGTCGTCGACGCCGATCGGCTCCCCGAGCGCGGACCCGGCGCCGACGACGAACCCCAGCTCGGCCTCGATGTCGAGGCGCCGGCTCGGGCCGAACGTCGGCGCCGCCTCGTCGGGCGCCTTGCGCTGCCCGGACGGCCGGACGATGTCGGTGCCGGACACCACGACCGTGCCGGCGCGGCCGTGGTAGCCGACGGGCAGGTGGCGCCAGTTGGGCAGCAGCGGCTCGGCGTCGGGCCGGAAGAGCCGGCCCAGGTTCGTGGCGTGGTGCTCGGAGGCGTAGAAGTCGACGTAGTCGGCCACCTCGAACGGCAGGTGCAGCGCGACGGCGGACACCGGGTGCCGCGCCGCGTCCGGGGCCCCGCCCGCGAGCAGCTCGGTGAGCCGGGCGCGCACCTCCGCCCACCGCGCCGGCCCCTGGGCCAGGAACGGGTTGAGCGCCGGGGCGGCGAACACCTCGTCGTCGAGCAGCACGGCGAGGTCGACGACGTCGTCGCCGAGCCGCACCCCGACCCGCGGCGCGCCCCCGCCGACCGAGAACACCCCGTAGGGCAGGTTGTCCAGCCCGAACAGCGAGCCCTCCGGCACGTCGACGGCGCTCACCGGCCCGGCCCCCGGCCCGACCAGCTCCACGCGTAGCGGCCGTCGTCCACGGCCCGGCCGCCCTCGCCCAGCTCCAGCGGGCGGAAGGTGTCGACCATGACGGCGAGCTCGTCCACCTGCTGCACGCCGATGCTGCGCTCGTAGGCGCCCGGCTGCGGCCCGTGGCTGTGCCCGCCCGGGTGCAGGCTGATCGAGCCCTGACCGATGCCCGAGCCCTTGCGGGCCTCGTAGTTCCCGCCGCAGTAGAACATCACCTCGTCGCTGTCGACGTTGGCGTGGTAGTACGGCACCGGGATCGCCAGGGGGTGGTAGTCAACCTTGCGCGGCACGAAGTTGCAGATCACGAACCCCGTGCCCTCGAACACCTGGTGCACGGGCGGCGGCTGGTGCACCCGACCGGTGATCGGCTCGAAGTCGGCGATGTTGAACGTGTAGGGGTAGAGGCAGCCGTCCCAGCCGACGACGTCGAACGGGTGGTGCGGCACGACGTAGCGGGTGCCGGTGATCCCGCGCGAACCGCGGTGCTTGACCAGCACCTCCACGTCGGTCCCCTCGCCGACCAGCGGCTCGCCCGGGCCCTGCAGGTCGCGCTCGCAGTAGGGCGCGTGCTCCAGCAGCTGCCCGTAGCGCGACAGGTACCGCTTGGGCGGGGCGATGTGGGAGTTCGCCTCGATCGCGTACAGCCGCAGCGGGGCGTCGCCCGTGGGCACCCAGCGGTGCGTGGTCGCCCGCGGCAGCACGACGTAGTCGCCCTCGCGGGCGTCGAGCGCCCCGAACACCGTCTCGACGACGGCGGTGCCGGACTCGACGTAGACGCACTCGTCGCCCACGGCGTTGCGGTAGAGCGGGCTGGCCTCCCCGACCACGGCGTAGGAGATCCGGACATCGGCGTTGCCGAGCACGAGCCGCCGCCCGGTGACGGCGTCGAGGGCCTTCCACTCGTTGCCGTCGACCAGGTCGTGCAGCTTGAGGTGCCGGGGGAGCAGCGGGCGGTTCTCCACCAGCGACTGGTCGGGCAGCTCCCACGGCGTCGCGTCCACGACCGCCGAGGGGATGGTGCGGTGGTAGAGCAGCGAGGAGTCCGAGGAGAAGCCCTCCTCGCCCATCAGCTCCTCGTAGTACAGGCCCCCCGACGGCGTGCGGTGCTGGGTGTGCCGCTTGCGCGGGACGTCACCGACTCGCCTGTAGTGCGCCATCGTGGCTCTCCTCCTGCGGGACGGCGGAGCCGGCGGCGCGGTGCAGCGCCGCCGTGGTCTCCGCGGTGGTCGGGTGGGTCAGCACCGCGGCGACGTGCGCGTCCGGTCGGACGATCCACACCTCGCCCGGGCCGGCGGCCAGCGCCGCGCGCAGCGTGCCGTCGACGTCGATCTGCTCCAGGTCCAGCACCCGCACCGGGCCGGGGACGGCCGCGGCGGCGTCCCGGGCGACCTCGGGCGCGACGCCGCCGGTGGTGAGCAGCAGGTGCCCGTCGCGGGCCAGCGACCGGATGCGCCCGGTGCCCCCGCCCGGGGTCCGCACGGGCGCGTCGGGCAGCAGGACGCCGGGGCCGGCCGGCGGCACCTGCCCCCGGGGCGGGCGCCCGGTGAAGGGCCGCTGCGCGCTGGGCGTGGTCAGCGCGGAGTCGACGTACCAGAACGGCTCGGCCAGCCGGCCCGAGTCGACCTGCGCCCGCACCGCCGGGTCGGTCGCCGCGCCGGCGAGGACCTCCGCGCGCCGCCGCGCCTGCTCCTCGTCCTGCGGGACCAGGAAGTCCATCGTCGCGGTGGTGACGGCGATGTTCTCCAGCGCCGCCGCGCGCCGCTCGTCGTGGTAGGTGTCGAGCAGCTGCTCCGGCGCCCAGCCGTGCCCCACGTACGCGATCTTCCAGGCGGCGTTCTCGGCGTCGCCGACGCCGGAGTTCAGCCCGCGCGCCCCGAACGGGGAGACGAGGTGGGCCGCGTCGCCGGCGATGAGGACCCGCCCGACGCGCATCCGGTCCACCACGCGGGAGTGGAACCGGTAGACCGACTTCCACACGATCTCGTAGTCGCGCTCGCCGATGATCTGCCGGATGCGCGCGTCGAGCGCGCCGGAGGCGACCTCGGCCTCCAGGTCGTAGCCCGGGGGCACCTGCCAGTCGATGCGGAACGTCGAGTCCGGGCAGGGGTGGATCAGCACCTGCCGGCCCGGGTTCCACTCGGGGTCGAAGTAGAACCGCCGCTCGTTCTCCCAGCCCGGCAGGTCGGCCCGGATGTCGCAGATGAGGAAGCGGTCGTCGAAGCTGTGTCCGGCGAACGACACGCCCAGCAGGGTGCGCAGCTCGTCGCTGCGGGCCCCGGCGCACGCCACGACGTACGACGCGCGCACCACCGCGCCGTCGGCGCACCGCACGTCGACGCCGCCGGGGTCCTGGTCGACCCGGACGACCCGGTGGCCCCAGCGCAGGTCGACGAGCGGCTCGGCGGCGATCCGCTCGTCGAGGACCTCCTCGGTGCGCGACTGGGAGATGTTGACGAACGGCGGGAACGCCGGGCGGCCCGGCTCGGAGAACCGGTAGCTGAACAGCTCGGCGTCGCGGTGGAACGTGCGCGCGGTCGTCCAGGTGACGCCCTCGGCCGCGATGCGGCGCCCCGCGCCGACGGACTCCCACACGTCGAGCACGTCGCGCTGCTGGCAGATGGCCTTGGAGCCGATCCGGTCGCGCTCGGGGCGCTGGTCGAGCACCACGGTCGGGACGCCCCAGCGGGCCAGCAGCAGGGCGGTGGTCTGCCCGACGGGGCCCGCGCCCAGGACGACGACGGGCTCGTGCGGCCAGGTCGTGACGGGCGCGGTGCTCATGCCTGCAGCTCCGCCCAGACCTCCTGGTCGCGCTCCGCGGTCCAGATGACCGGGCGCTCGACCCCGCGCAGCTCGTCCCAGACGCGCGAGACGTCGAAGGGCAGGCAGTGCTCGAAGATCGGCCAGTGGCCGAAGTCGTCCACCAGCGCGGCGTGCGTGGCCTCGAAGGCCTCCTTGAGCGTGCCGCCGCGCTGCTGCACCGCGCCGACCTCGCGCAGCAGGGCGTCGAGGAAGCCGCGGGTCTTCGCGATGGCCGCGTCGACCTCCGCGCGGCCGCGGGTGACGGCGCCGCGTCCGCCGACGAGCTGCTCGGCGCCCAGCGCGGCCACGCGGTCCAGGGTGGGGCCGGTCCACTCCCGGTGGAAGGCGTCGCCGGTGTAGAGCGCGGCCTCGGCCTCCACCAGGTCGCCGGCGAACAGGATCCGGTCCTTCGGCAGCCAGGCGGTGATGTCGCCCTCGGTGTGCCCGCGGCCGTGGTGGGCGAGGACCAGGTCGCCGCGGTCGCCGCCGAGGTCGATGGTGAGCCGGTCGGAGAAGGTCAGGGTGGGCCAGGTCAGGCCGGGCACCGAGTCGGCCGCCTCGGCCAGGCGCGGCATCCGCGCGAACTCGCTGGCCCAGTCCTGCTGCCCGCGCTCGGCCACCAGCGCGCGCGTGTTGTCGTGCGCCACGATGACGTCGGCGTCGAACGCGCTGGCGCCCAGCACGCGGACGGCGTGGTAGTGGCTGAGCACGAGGTAGCGGACGGGCTTGTCGGTGTGCTCGCGCAGCCGGTCCAGCCAGCGCCGCGCCGCGACCGGGGTGGCGAGGGCCTCGAAGCAGACGAGGAAGTCCTCGCCCTCGATGGCGCCGACGTTCGGGTCGCCCTGCGCGGTCAGGGCGTACACGCCGTCGGCGAGCACCTCCAGGGTCTGCTCCTTGACCGCGGTGTCCTGCGACGAGGCGAACGGCTTGGCCATGTTCTCTCCGGGGGTGGCGGGCGGCGACGATCAAAGGTTTGACTAGTTTGCACGGTGGAGGGTGGGAGCGCCAGTGCGGGAGGGCTCTTGACCGTTCACGCCCGGCCGCCCGGCCGCCCGGCGGCCCGGTCAGCCCGGTGACGTCGACGACCGGCCCCGTCCCGGGCCGCCGCGGGGGCCGCGGGTGCGGACCGGGGCGGGGGAACGCGACCATGACGTCGTGGTGGAGCGGACGAGCAGGCAGGACCGCGCGGCGGTGCGGCGGCGCCGTCGGCGGCTGGCCGACGAGCGGGAGGAGGCGAAGGTCTACCGCGACCTCGCGACCCGGCGCGACGGCGAGGAGCGGGAGATCCTGCTGGCCCTGGCCGAGGCCGAGGAGCGGCACGCCGCGCACTGGTCCGCGCTGCTCGGCGACGCGGCGGGGCCCGCGCGCCGCGGCGACCCGCGCCGGCGGCTGCTCGCGCTGCTCGCCCGCCGGTTCGGGTCGGTGTTCGTGCTGGCGCTGGTGCAGCAGGCCGAGCGGCGCTCCCCGTACGCCGACGACGCCGAGGCGACGCCGGCGATGGCGGCCGACGAGCGCGTGCACGAGGAGGTGGTGCGCGGGCTCGCTGCTCGCGGCCGGGCCCGGGTGTCGGGCACGTTCCGCGCCGCGGTGTTCGGCGCGAACGACGGGCTGGTCAGCAACCTGGCCCTCGTCCTCGGCGTGGCGGGCGGCGGCGCGTCCACCTCGATCGTGCTGCTCACCGGCCTGGCGGGGCTGCTGTCCGGTGCGCTGTCGATGGGCGCGGGGGAGTACATCTCGGTGCGCTCCCAGCGCGAGCTGCTCGACGCCTCCGCCCCGCACACCGCCGACTCCGCCCGCGTGCTGCCGCACCTCGACGTCGACGCCAACGAGCTCGCGCTCGTCTACCGGGCCCGGGGCGTCCCTGCCGACGAGGCGCAGCGGCGGGCCGACGCGCTGCTGGCGGACGCCCGGGCGCCCGTCGATGCCCCGGACGGCGGCGGGACGGGCCGGGACGTGGTCGGCAGCGGGGTGGGCGCGGCGCTGTCGAGCTCCGCGTTCTTCGCCACCGGGGCGGCCGTCCCGGTGCTGCCGTTCCTCGTGGGGCTGGCGGGCCCGGTCGCCCTCGTCGCCGCCGCGGTGCTCGTCGGACTGGCGCTGCTGGTCACCGGGGCGGTGGTCGGCGTGCTCTCCGGCGGCCCGCCCCTGCGGCGGGGCCTGCGCCAGCTCGCCGTCGGCGCCGGGGCCGCCGCCACCACCTACCTGCTCGGCTCGCTGTTCGGTGCGGTCACGGGCTGAGCACCGGTCCCGCTCCGTCCGGGCCGTGACGGCGCGGCCCGGGGGATCACGGCCGACGGTCGCGCTCCGCCCTGTCCCGGGGGCCCGGCTGCGCCATGCTGGCGCGCGACGCCGAACGGGAGGAGCGCGCATGGCCGGCGAGCAGGAGGACTGGCGGCGGTGGGTGGTCTACCAGGTCTACCCGCGCAGCTTCGCCGACTCCGACGGCGACGGGATCGGCGACCTGCCCGGCGTCCTGTCGAAGGTCGACCACCTCGCGGCGCTCGGCGTGGACGTGGTGTGGCTGTCGCCGGTGTACCGGTCGCCGATGGACGACAACGGCTACGACATCAGCGACTACACCGACGTCGACCCGGTCTTCGGCACCCTCGCCGACCTCGACGCGCTGATCGCCGCGTTGCACGCCCGCGGCATGAAGCTGGTCATGGACCTGGTGGTCAACCACACCTCCGACGAGCACCCGTGGTTCGTCGAGTCCCGGTCGAGCCGCGACAACCCGAAGCGGGACTGGTACTGGTGGCGCGACGCGAAGCCCGACGGCGGTGAGCCCACCAACTGGGAGTCGTACTTCTCCGGCCCGGCCTGGGAGCACGACGAGGCGACCGGGCAGTACTACCTGCACCTGTTCTCGCGCAAGCAGCCCGACCTGAACTGGGAGAACCCGCAGGTCCGCGCAGCCGTGTACGAGATGATGCGCTGGTGGCTCGACCGCGGGGTCGACGGCTTCCGCATGGACGTCATCAACATGATCTCCAAGGACCTCGCGCTGCCCGACGTCGCGCCGCGGCCGGGGTCGCCCTACGGGCCGGGCGGCGCCCACTTCCTGAACGGGCCGCGGATCCACGAGTTCCTGCAGGAGATGCACCGCGAGGTGTTCGCCGGCCGGCCCGCGCACGTGCTCACCGTGGGGGAGATGCCGGGCGTGACCGTCGAGCAGGCGGTGCTCTACACCGACCCCGACCGGCGCGAGGTCGACATGGTGTTCCAGTTCGAGCACGTCTCGCTGGACCTCGCCGAGCACCGCTACGACCCGCGGCCGCTGTCGCTGCCCGCGCTCAAGGCGTCGCTGGCCGCGTGGCAGGAGGGGCTGGCGCAGCGCGGGTGGAACTCGCTGTACTGGGGCAACCACGACCAGCCGCGCGCGGTCTCCCGCTTCGGCGACGACGGCGAGCACCGCGCCGCCTCGGCCAAGACCCTCGCCACGGTGCTGCACCTGCACCGCGGCACCCCGTACGTCTACCAGGGCGACGAGCTGGGGATGGCCAACGCGCCGTTCGCGACGCTCGCCGACCACCGCGACATCCAGGCGCTCAACTTCCACGCCGAGGCCGTGGCGCGCGGGCACGAGGACCTCGACGCCCTGCTGGTCGCCCTGGGCCGGATGACCCGCGACCAGGCGCGGACGCCGGTGCAGTGGGACGCCTCGCGCCACGCGGGGTTCACGACGGGGGAGCCGTGGATCGCGGTCAACCCCGACCACGTGACGTGGAACGCCGCCGCGCAGGCCGACGACCCCGGCTCGGTCCTCGCCCACCACCGGCGGCTCGTCGCGCTGCGGCACGCCGAGCCGCTGGTCACCGACGGCGCGTTCGCGCTGCTGCTGCCCGACGACGAGCGGGTGTGGGCGTTCACCCGCCGCGGCGCCGACGGCGAGCTGCTCGTCGTCGCGAACTGCTCGTCCGAGCCGGTGGCGGTGGAGCTGGACACGGCCGGCGAGGTCGTCCTGGCCAGCCACCCCGACCCGGCGCCGCCCGCCCTGCGGCCCTGGGAGTCGGTGGTGCTGCGGCGCCCGATCGGATGACCGCCGCTCATTCCGACACGTTGCCCGACGCCGAGCCGGCGTCGAAGCGGGAGGTGACGCCCTCGTACTGCAGGTGCAGCACCATGCCGCCGGCGGCGTGGAACAGGACGTGGCAGTGGTCCATCCAGATGCCGGGGTTGTCGGCGCGGAAGGCGACCTCCCACACCTCGCCGGGGCGGACGAGCACGGTGTCCAGCCACACCGGGCTGCCGGTGACCGGGCGGCCGTCGCGGCTCAGGACGAGCACGTGGTGGCCGTGCAGGTGCATCGGGTGCTCGCTCAGCCCGGCGTTGGTGATCCGCACCCGCACCAGGTCGCCCTCGGCGACGACGGAGGGGGCCACGTCGGGGAAGACGGCGCCGTTGATCGTGTAGAGGTAGTCCGGGCCGCCCCGGGAGAAGCCGAGGCCCTCGTCGATGCGGATCTCCTGCTCGCGGTCGAACCGGCTGTCCGGCCCGAAGGGCGTCGGCGCGGGGCGGCCGTAGGCCGTGACGTCCAGCTCGGGACCGGGCGCGCCGGGCTCCGGGGCGGGCGCCGCGCCGTCGGGGCTCAGCACGGTGGCGGCGTCGCCCACCGCGAGCCGCACCGGCCCGTCGGGCATGGTGAAGGCGACGTCGGCCCGCGCGCCCCCGCCGACGGCGACCCGCTCGGCGCCGAGCGCGCCCGGGTCGACCACGTCGGTGCCGTCGATCGCGGCCAGCCGCCACGGGACCCCGGTGACCGAGACCGGCTGGCCGAACGAGTCGGTGTTGACCACCCGCAGCCGCACCGGGGTGCCCGGGGCCACGCGCTGCCGCCCGACGGTGTCGGTGGTGCCGAGGGCGGCGAGCTCGCCGCGGTCGCTCTCCCAGGTGTGGAACAGCACCGCCTCGTCGACCCCGGCGGGAGCGGGGCCGCGCGGCTCGACGACCAGCGCGCCGAACAGGCCGCGCACGACCTGCAGCGACGACGCCTGGTGGGCGTGGTACCAGTAGGTCCCGGCGCGGTCCGCGGTGAACCGGTAGGTGAACTCCCCGCCCGGCGGCACGGCGTCCTGCGTGACCCCGGCGACGCCGTCCATCGCGTTCGGGACGTCCACGCCGTGCCAGTGCACCGTCGTGGCCGCGGTGTCGAGCCGGTTGACCAGCCGCACCTCCACGGTGTCGCCCTGGCGCACGCGGATCTCCGGGCCGGGCGCGGTGCCCCCGAAGGTCCAGGCCTCGACCACGGCGCCCGAGGCCAGCACGACCGGGGTCTCGTCGGCGGTGAGGGTGAACGCGCGCACGGGGCCGGTGGGCGGCGGACCGGTCAGCGCGGTGACGTCGACGGTCGGTCCACCGGTGGGCGCCGCAGCGTGGGAGTGGCCGGCCACGAGCTGCGCGGGCACCGCCGAGCCGCCGGCGCTGACGACCCCGCAGGCGCTCGCGGTCACGACCAGCGCCAGCGGGGCCACGAGCCGCGCCCGCGGCGACCAGCGCAGCGTCGGCGGCAGGCCGGCCGCCCGGCGGGCCGCCTGCGCGGCGTCCAGCGCGACCACCGCCGCGACGAGGACGAGCGCGCCCACGCCGAGCGCCCGGACGTCGGCCTGGGCGAGGACGGTGACGACCGCGCCGGCCCCGGCGGCCACCGGCAGGAGCCGCGCGGGCAGCACGGTCGCCAGCGCGGCGAGCGCGGCCCGGTCGGGCGGCGCGGCGCCCCGGCGGGCGGCGGCGCGCAGCACGGGCAGCGTGCCGAGCGCGGCGCCGAGGACGGGTCCCGCCAGGAGCGCCGCGGCGAGCCAGGAGCGCGGCGCCGCGGCGGGGGAGAGCGCGACGACCGCGGCCGCCCCGACCCAGGCGAGCAGCAGCGCCGCGGCGACCCCGCCCGCCGCGAGCGCCCGGCGCGCGCCCCGGCGCACCGCCGCCCCGTCCGGCCGGTCGGCCAGCCGGCGCACCGCCCCCGCGACCACGAGCAGCGGCAGGACGGCGACGAGGAGCCCGAAGCGCTCGACGGCGGAGGCGATGACCATGCCCCGAAGCATGGCCGGACCGGACCGCCCGCAGATCGGGAATGGCCCCCGCGCACCCCGGGGGAACCCCCTGACCGCACTCCGGAGCCAGGACGCTGTCCGACGGGGCCCGTGGACGGCGTTCCGGCTCCGGGGTGCGGTCAGGCGGGGTCGGTCTCGTCCAGGACGCTCGTGCCGCTGCCCTCGCGGCTCTCCCACCGCCACTCCTCGTGCAGGCGCAGGCGGTCGCCCGTCCGCTCCACCCTCGACTCGCAGTGGCCGGTCGCCGTGGCTCCGGACGCGTCGAGGTGGACGTAGCGGAAGTCGAGGCGGTCCCCGTGGCGCCGCCCGATCAGGTGCCCGCGGACGACCGTGCCGCCCGCGTAGTCGGCCCACACGACGTCGCCGTCCTGGCGGTAGTGGAAGCGGGTGCGGGCGTCGACGTCGCCGGGGCCGTCGACCGTCGACGCGGCGAACATGCGGCCGTCGAGGTGGGTGGCGGGGTCGGGGCGGTCGGGCGGGGGGAGCGGGTCCACGGTCCGATCCTCCCCGGCGCCGCCGAGGGCCGCCGGCGACCGTCCCGGATCCGGCCCTTGTGCTGTGGTGCGATGGTATACCAAGATACCGGTATGCCACTCACTGCCGAGCAGAGCGGACCCCTCGGGCCGAGCGTGTCGCGCTCCGGCCGCGTCGCCGAGTGGTTGCTGGGGGCGATCCTCGACGGCACCTACCCGCCCGGGCAGCCGCTCGTGGAGCGGGAGATCGCCGCCGTCCTGGGGGTGTCGAAGACCCCGGTCCGCGAGGCCCTGCGCACGCTGCTGGCCAGCGGCCTGGTCGTCGTGAACGCCTACCAGGGCATCTCCGTCCGGTCGGTGGACGCGAAGACGGTGCGCGACCTCTACCAGGCCCGGCAGGTCATCGAGCCCCAGGCGGTGTCGCTGGGCTGCCTGGCCCGCGCCGCGGAGGAGCACCTCGACGCCCGGGCCGCGCTGGACGAGGCGGCCCTGGCGATGGCGGCGAGCCGACCGGCCGACGCCGGGCTGGCCAACCGCCGCTTCCACCGGGCGCTGTACCTCAGCTGCGACAACCGCGTGCTGACCGACGTCCTCGACCAGATGCAGGACCTGACCGCGTTCGTCGCCACGGCCGGCTGGCGCCGGCGGGCCACGTGGGAGGTGGAGGCCCGCGAGCACGAGGGCATCCTCAGCGCCTTCGAGGCGGGGGACGCCGCGCTGGTGCGCGACCGCTGCGAGCAGCACATCTGCCACGCCATGGACAACATCCTCGGCGCGCTCGAGGAGACCCCCGAGACCCCCGCCCGGGCCGATGGCTGACCCCGCGCCCGGTCGCACGGAGCTGTGGGTCCACCCCGTCCCGCTGGCCCGCGACGGCGCCCGGCAGGCCGAGCGGATGGCCCGGTGCGGGATCACCGGGGTGCGCCTGGCCGGCAGCTACCACGCCGGGCGCTGGTTGCTCACCGCCGGCTCGCCGGGCGACGTCGCCCACCTCGATGACAGCGTCCCCTCCTTCCCCGTGTCGACCGGCGACTACGGGCGCCTGCGTCCGCCGGCCGCGACCGACCCGACGGTCTTCGCCGCCACGGCCGCGGTCCTGCGGGCCGCCGGCCTCGGCGTGACCGGCTGGCTCGTCGCCCTGCACAACTCGCCCCTGGCGACCGCCCACCCCGACCTGGCGCTGCGCAACGTGTTCGGCACCCCCTACCGCCACGCGCTGTGCCCGGCGCAGCCCGAGGTCGTCGCCTACGCGGTCGCGCTGGCCCGCGACCTGGCCCGCCAGGACGTGGACGCGCTCGACGTCGAGGCCCTGGGCTACCTGGGCTGGGCGCACGCCGGGCACCACGAGAAGGTCGGGGTGCCGCTGCGGCCCGTCGACGTGCACCTGCTGTCGCTGTGCGTCTGCCCCGCCTGCCGGGCCGCGATCGCCGCGCACGGCGGCGACCCGGACCGCCTCGCCGACCGCGCCGCCCGCGCGGTCCGCGCCCAGGTGACCGATCCGCGGCCGGAGCCCGACGGGCGGGACGTCGCCGCCGCGACGACGGAGGTGCTCGGCGTCGCCGACCACGCCGCGGTGCGCGCCGCCCGGGCCGCGGTCGTCCTCGCGCTGGTCCGGCGGGTGGCCGCCGCGGTGGCGGTGCCGCTCGACCTGCGGACGAGCACCCGCGAGGACGAGCACGCGGGCAAGGCCACCGGCGACGTGCCCGGCCTGGCCGCCGCGGCGGACGCCGTCACGGTCACCAGCCTGACCACCGACCTGCGCGCGGTCGACGACGAGCTCCGCGCCCTGGACGCGGCCGGTGTGCCGCGCGGGCGGACCACGGTGGGCCTGAGCCTGATGCACCCGCACGTGCGCTCCGCGGCGGAGCTGGTCGCGGCCCGGGAGCACCTGGCCGACGCCGGGGTGACGCGCAGCTGCTGGTACGGCCACGGCCTCGCCGCCCCGGCCCGGCTCGACGACCTGGGCGCAGTGCTCCGGCGCGCCCCCGCGACCGCGGGGGCGGCGACGTGAGCACCTACGTCGTGCGGCGCGTCGCGCAGCTGGTCCCGGTCCTGCTCGTCGTCTCGCTCGCGCTGTTCCTGCTGCTGCGCGTGCTGCCGGGCGACCCGACGACGGCCGTGCTCGGCGAGGAGGCGACCGAGGAGCAGCGGGCCGCGCTGCGGGCCGAGTTCGGCCTCGACCGGCCGCTGGTCGAGCAGTACCTCGCCTACGCGGCCGACCTGCTCCGCGGCGACCTCGGCGAGTCCTGGACCACGGGCGAGCCGGTCGGGGAGATCGTGCTCGACCGGTTGGCCACGACCGCGGAGCTCGGCCTGCTGGGCATGGCGTTCGCGGTGCTGGTCGGGCTGCCCCTCGGGGTGCTCGCCGCGCTGCGGCGCCGGGGGCGGCTGGACGGCGCGGTCAACGCCCTGGCCGTCACCGCGCTCGCCACCCCCAACTTCGCCGTGGCCGCCGTGCTGATCCTGGTCTTCGCCGTGCAGCTGGGCTGGGCCCCCGCCTCCGGCTTCGTCCCGTTCACCCGGGACCCGGTGGCCAACCTGCAGTACATGGTCCTGCCGACGCTCACGGTCGGGCTCAGCATCGCCGCGGTCGCCTTCCGCCAGTCCCGGTCGGCGATGATCGGCTCGCTGGGCGAGGAGTTCGTCCGCACCGCCCGGTCGGTGGGGCTGGCCGAGCGCCGGATCGTGCTGTCCTACGCCCTGCGGCACGCCCTGATCCCGGTGGTGACCGTGCTGTCGCTGCAGCTCGGGGCCCTGGTCAGCGCGTCCGTGGTCACCGAGACGATCTTCGCCCTGCCCGGGATGGGCAGCCTGGTCGTGCGGTCGATCTTCGCGCGCGACCTGCCCGTGGTGCAGGGCGCGGTGCTCGTCGTGGTCGTGCTGGTCCTGCTGATCAACCTGCTGACCGACCTCGTCTACGCCCGGCTCGACCCGCGGATCGTGTACTGACGTGCGCGCCACCGGCTCCCGCCCGCGACCCCCTGGAGCGACGATGACTTCCGCCGTGGCGCCCGACGCCGACCCCGCCGACCCCTGGCCCGACCGGCCGTCCGGGGCGTGGGACCGGTTCCGCCGCGACCGCCGCACGCTCGCCGCCGGCGTCGTGCTCGCCGGGGTGGCGGTGGCCGCCGCCGCGGGCCCGTGGCTGGTGCCGTACGACCCCGCCGCCATCGACGCCACCGCGCTCCTGCAGGGTCCGAGCGCCGCCCACTGGTTCGGCACCGACGAGCTCGGGCGCGACGTGCTGTCCCGCGTCGTCGCCGGGACGCGGGCCACGGCCCTGGTCGTGGCGGTGGCCGTCGGCGTCGCCCTGGTCCTGGGCACCGCGCTCGGGCTGGTGGCCGGCTACTCCGGCGGCGCCGTCGACTCGGTCCTCATGCGCGTCGTCGACGGTCTGCTCGCCTTCCCCGTGCTGGTGCTGGCCCTCGCCGTGGTGGCCGCGCTCGGCCCGGGCCTGCGCAACGCGCTGATCGCCGTCGCGGTGGTCAACGTCCCGCGCTTCGCCCGGGTCGTCCGGGGCCAGGTGCTCAGCCTGCGCACCCGCGAGCACGTCCTGGCGGCGGAGATCATCGGGGTGGCCCGGTGGCGCATCCTCGTCCGGCACCTGCTGCCGCACCTGGCCGGCGTCCTGCTGGTGTTCTCCGCGATCGCCGCGGCCACGGCCGTGGTCGCCGAGGCCTCGCTGGCCTTCCTCGGCCTGAGCACCCAGCCGCCCGAGCCCAGCTGGGGCGGCATGGTCGCCGCCGGCGTGCAGCGGCTGGAGGACAACCCCGCCATGAGCCTGTTCCCCGCGCTCGCGCTCGTGATCACGATCGCCGCGCTCAACGTGCTGGCCGACGGCCTGCGCGACCAGCTCGACGTCCGGGCCGGCATCGGCCGCTCCTGATCCGCCCCTCCCGATCCCGAGGAATGGACAACGATGTTCAGTCGTAGTGCGATCCGGCTCGCCGCCACCGGCGCGGCCGCCGCCGCCCTGGTCAGCGCCTGCGGGACACCCGCGTCGAGCGCGGCGCCGTCCGACGACGGTGGCGGCAGCCTGACCGTCGCCTTCTCCAACCAGCCCGCCTCCCTCGACCCGGCGTTCTCCACCCAGATCTCCTCGGACGCCAACCTGCTCAACCTCTGCTACGACACCCTGCTGTCGCTGGACGCCGACGGTGCGGTGGGGCCCAACCTCGCCACCCACACCGTCTCGCCGGACGGGCTCACGGTCACGCTCACCCCCGTCGACGGCGTCGTCTTCCACGACGGGACGCCGCTGGACCCCGCGGCGGTGGCGGCCAACCTGGAGCGCACCCGGTCCGAGGCGCTGGCCGCGCCGCGGCGCAGCGCCCTCGCGAGCATCGCCTCCGTCGCGACCACCGCGGACGACGTGGTGCTGACGCTGTCCAAGCCGGACGCCGTGCTGCCCGTGCAGCTGGCCGACGCGGCCGGGATGATGTCGTCCCCGGCGGCGCTGCAGGACCCCGAGTACGGGTCCGCGTCGGCCGTGGGCACCGGCCCGTTCGTCTGCGACGACTGGCGGCGCGACGTCTCGCTCACCGCGACCCGCAACCCCGCCTACTGGAAGCGGGGGCCGGGCGGCGAGCAGCTGCCGCTCCTGGAGCGCGTCACCTACCGGTTCATCACCGACGACAGCACCACCGAGGCCGAGCTGCGCGCCGGCGGCGTCGACATGGCCTTCACCGTGCCCCCGGCCGCCGAGGACGCCGTCCGCTCCACCCCCGGGATGGCGGCCGACGAGGTGGGGCGCAAGCGCTCCTGGTGGCTGGCCCTGAACAACGGCGGGCGGTTCCAGGACGAGAGCCTGCGCCGGGCCGTGCAGCTGGCCGTCGACCCGGAGCAGATCTGCGCGGTCGTCGGGTCGTCGGACTGCCGGCGCTCGGCGACGTTCGCCACCGGGGACGACGCCGTCCCCGGCCTCGCCGCACCGGCCCGGAACGCGGCCGCCGCCCGCGACCTGCTGGCCGGGGCCGGGTTCCCCGACGGCGTCGACGTCGACCTGATCCTGCGCAACCGGCAGATCGACCAGCAGATCGCCACGCTGCTGCAGAGCCAGCTCGCCGAGGCGGGCTTCCGGGTCTCGATCCGGCCGGCCGAGCAGTCCACCGTCCTGGAGGACGCCCGCGGCGGGAACTACGACCTGTTCCTGGGGGTCATCGACGTCCCGCGGATCGACCCGGCCCTGACCTTCGACCCCTACTTCCTCACCGGGGCCGCGAACAACTGGTCGCAGGTCTCCAACCCGGTGATCGACCAGGCGCTGACCGCGGCCCGGGCCGGCGGCGACCCGGCGCAGCGCGCCGCGCAGTACGCCACCGTCCAGCGGGAGATCGTGGAGCGGGCGCACGCGGTGTTCCTGGTCCAGGTCGCCGCCCCGGTCTTCCACAAGGACACCGTGTCCGGCGTCGAGTACCGGGTCGACGGCCAGTGGAACCTGGGCGCCGCCCGCAACGGCGGGGCGTGAGCGCCGTGACCGGCGGGCCCACCACCGCTCCTCCGCCGCTGCTGGAGGTCACCGACCTGACCGTGTCCTTCGCCCGCGACGGGCGCCGGGTGCACGCCGTCAACGGCGTGTCCCTGCGGGTCGACCGCGGCGGCGCGCTGGCCGTCGTCGGGGAGTCCGGCTCGGGCAAGTCCGTCACCGCGCTGTCGGTCCTGGGCCTCACCCCGCCCACGGCCACCACGACCGGGTCGATCCGCCTGGACGGCCGGGAGCTGGTGGGCGGCTCGGACGAGCAGTGGCGCCGGGTCCGGGGCAGCCAGGTCGCCATGGTGTTCCAGGACCCGAGCAACGCGCTCAACCCGCTCCTGCCCGTCGGCACCCAGATCGTCGACGCGCTGCGGGCCCACCGGGACATCGGGGCGCCCGAGGCGCGCCGGCTGGCCCTGGAGACCCTCGACCTGGTGCGGATCCCGGACGCGGCGCGCCGGATGGACCAGTACGTGCACGAGTTCTCCGGCGGGATGAAGCAGCGGGTGGCGATCGCGCTGGCGGTCGCCCTGCGCCCCCGGGTGCTGATCGCCGACGAGCCCACCACCGCCCTCGACGTGGCCGTGCAGGCCCACGTCATGGAGCTGCTGGGCAGCCTGCGCCGGGAGCTGGGGACCGCGCTCGTGCTCGTCACCCACGACCTGGGCGTCGTCGCCCAGTACGCGGAGACGATCGCGGTGATGTACGCGGGGCGCGTGGTCGAGGCCGGCCGGGCCGCGGAGGTGCTGGGCTCGCCGCACGCGCCCTACACCGCGGGCCTGCTGGCCGCGACGCCGCGCAGCACCGGGCGGACCCGAGTGCACGCCATCCCCGGGCAGCCGCCGGACCCGGCCCGGCTCCCGGTCGGCTGCTCCTTCGCCGACCGCTGCGCGCTGGTGACCGACGTCTGCCGCACCGAGCGCCCGCCGCTGGCCGAGCGCGGCGGCGGGCGGCTCGCGGCCTGCCACCTCCCGTCCCCGGCGGTGACCGGGCTGTCGATCACCGACCGCCCCGGCCCGGCCGTCCCCGCGGCCGCGGTGGGGGCGCCGGCCGAGGAGATCGCGCGCTTCGAGCGGGTCGTGCTGCACTACCCGGTGCGCACGGGCCTGCTGCGCCGCACGACCGGGCACGTCCACTCCGTCGACGGGGTCACCCTCGGGATCCGGCGCGGGGAGACCCTCGCCGTCGTCGGCGAGTCCGGGTCGGGCAAGACGAGCCTGGCCCGCACGCTGGTGCGGCTGGCCCGCCCCACCGCCGGTCGCGTGCTCTACGACGGGATCGACGTGACCCGGCCGGACCGGGCGCAGCTCGGCCGGCTGCAGCGCGAGGTCCAGATGGTCTTCCAGAACCCCTTCGCGAGCCTGGACCCCCGGATGGCGGTCGGGGAGGTGCTGGCCGAGCCGCTGCGGACCCACGGGCGGCCCGTCCGGTCCGACCGGCTCGCCGCGCTGCTCGACTCGGTCGGGCTGCCCGCCCGGTCGCTGGGCCGGTACCCGACGGAGTTCTCCGGCGGGCAGCTCCAGCGCATCGCCATCGCGCGGGCGCTGGTGCTGGAGCCGCGGCTGCTGGTGTGCGACGAGGCGGTCAGCGCGCTCGACGTGAGCATCCAGGCGCAGGTGCTCAACCTGCTGCGCGACCTGCAGGAGGAGCACCGGCTGACCTACCTGTTCATCTCCCACGACCTGTCGGTGGTGCGGTCGATCGCCGACCGGATCGCCGTGATGTACGTCGGGCAGGTCGTCGAGCACGGCGACGCCGACGCGGTGTCGGAGCGGCCGCGGCACCCCTACACCCGCGCGCTGCTGTCCTCCACCCCGCCCGACCCCCGCGAGCCCCGGGCCGCCCCGCCCGGACCGCCGCTGGCCGGGGAGCTGCCCTCGCCCACCGACCCCCCGCCCGGGTGCCGGTTCGCCCCGCGCTGCCCGCTGGCCGAGCCCGCGTGCGTCGCGACCGAACCGCCGCTCGCCCCCGAGGGCGGCGGCCACGCCGCGGCCTGCCTGTTCCCCCTGGCCCCCGGCCAGTCCCTGCCGGTCGGACCGCCGGCCCGCCAGCTCGCCACCGGAGGCGCCCGATGACCGACACCATCTCCGCGGTCCGCCTGACCACCGTCAACACCCCGCGCCACCGGGGCATCACCTGCGGGCACGTCATCGTCGAGCTGGAGACGACCGGCGAGCACACCGGGCTGGGGGAGATGTCGGACCTCCAGCACCTGCCCCGCTACCACCCCGACGTCCCCGAGCTGGAGCGCACGCTCCACGAGCTGCTGGTGGGGACGCCGGTCGGCGCGGTCACCGCGGTGAACACCGTGCTGGAGCAGAACTTCCCGGCCGCCGGCCACATCTACGACAAGAGCCGGGCCATCCGCTGCGGCGTCGACATCGCGGCGTGGGACCTCGCGGCCAAGGCCCTGGGCGTCCGCGTGTGCGACCTGATGGGCGGGCAGGTCCGCCCCGGGCTGCCCATCGCCCACCCGGTCTTCCGGCAGCGGGCCCCCGAGGACGTGCCGCGCAACCTCGACCTGGTGGCCGACCGGCTCGCCGAGGGGTTCGACTGCGTCCGCGTCTACGTCGGCCGCGATCTCGGCCTGGACGAGCGCTTCCTGCGCGGGCTGCGCGACCGCTTCGGCGACGCGGTGCGGATCAAGTCCCTCGACTTCAGCAACCTGCTCAGCGCGAAGCGCGCGGCCGGCTTCGTCCGGCGCGTGGCCGACGTCGGGTTCGACGTCGTCGAGGCCCCCGCGCCCGACCACGACCTGCGCGGGCTCGCGCAGGTGCGGGCGGAGATCGAGCAGCCGGTCAGCGAACACACCTACAGCTACCGGTGGGCGCTGCAGCTCGTCGAGGCCGACGCGGTCGACGTGTTCAACGTCAGCGTCATCGCCATCGGCGGGCTGTCGGGCGCCCGCAAGATCCTGGCCATCGCGGAGGCGGCCGGCAAGGACGTGATCATCGGGACGACGCAGGAGCTGTCGATCGGCACCGCGGCGGCCGCGCACCTGGGCGTCGCCAGCCCGGTGGAGGTCCTGCCGTCCGACCCGGTCGGGCCGCGCCTCTACACCCGCGACGTCGTGCGCGAGCCCGTCCGCTACGAGGGCGGGGTGCTCCGGGTGCCGTCCGGACCCGGCCTGGGGATGGAGCTCGACCCGGACCGGCTGCGCGCCGGCGCCAGCCCGCTCACCTGGGCGGGCACGTCGGCGGGCGCGACGGTGGACCGGGCCGCGACGCCGGCCGCGCTGCCCGCCGGCGCGGGACGGTGAGCGCGCCGGAGCGGCGCGTCGCGCTGGTCACCGGCTCGACGACCAACATCGGCCTGGCCGTCGCCCGGCGGCTGGCCCGCGACGGGGCGACCGTCGCGGTCAACGGGCCGGAGGCGGACGAGGTCGACCGCGCCGTCGCGCGGCTGCGCGCCGAGGGCCTCGACGCCGTCCCCGCCCCCGCCGACGTCGCCGACGTCGGGCAGGTGGAGGCGATGGTCGCCGCGGTGGCCGAGCGGACCGGGGGCCTCGACGTGGTCGTCAACAACGCGGCCGTGCCGATGCTGGGCCGGGTCCCCCTGCTCGACCTGGACGTCGCGGCGTGGGACCGCACCTTCGCCGTCAACGTCCGCGGCACCTTCGCCTGCAGCGTCGCGGCGGCCCGCTGGATGCGCGACCACCCCGCGCCGGGGCGCGCGCTCGTGCACGTGTCGTCGGTGGGGGCGCTGCGGGCGCACCGCCACGCCACGGCCTACGACGCCAGCAAGGGCGCCGTCGAGGCGGCGACCCGGGCGATGGCGCTGGAGCTCGCCCCGCTCGGGATCCGGGTCAACGCCGTCGCCCCCGGCCTCGTGGCGACCGACCGCTTCGCCGACCTGCCCGCGGACGAGCAGCGGGCCCGCGGCGCGGTGGTGCCGCTGGGCCGGGCCGCAACGTGCGCGGAGGTGGCGGCCTGCGTCGCCTTCCTCTGCTCGCCGGACGCCGCGTACGTGACCGGCCACGTCCTCGCCGTCGACGGCGGGCTCGGCGCCCAGGCCCGCCCGCCGGACCGGGACCCCGCCGTGCGGTGACCCCGGCGAGGCCGCGCCCACCCACCCCCCGCACCAGGAGCCCGCGATGACCCTCACCAGCCCGCCCGCGGTCGACCGCGACCGCCACCCCGACCCGGTCCCCCTGAGCCCGGAGGACCTCGCGTCCCTGGCCCGGGCCAGCACCGCGACGATCACCACCCAGCTGTTCAAGCACGGCCTGCGCAACACCCACCTCGCTGGGCTCGCCCCGCTCACCGCCACCGGGCGGATGATCGGGGAGGCCGTGACGCTGCGGTACGTCCCGGCGCGCGAGGACCTCGACCAGCTCGACGTCTACGACGACTACGACCACCCCCAGCGCGTGGCGATCGAGACCGCCGGCCCGGGCCAGGTGCTGGTCGTGGACTGCCGCGGGCAGGGCCGGGCCGCCTCGGCCGGCAACATCCTGCTGACCCGGCTGCAGGTCCGCGGGGCCGCCGGGTTCGTGACCGACGGGACCCTGCGCGACAGCGGCGGCATCAGCCGGCTCGCCCTGCCCGTGTACTCGGCCGGCGCGTCCCCGATGACCAACCTCGCCCAGCACCACGCGGTCGACGTGCAGGTGCCGATCGCCTGCGCCGGCGTCGCGGTCTACCCGGGCGACGTCCTCGTCGGCGACGCCGACGGGGTGGTCTGCGTCCCGCGCGCCCTCGTGGCGCGGATCGCGCGCCCCGCCGAGGAGCAGGAGCGGCTCGAGGAGTTCGTCCTCGCGCGCGTCGAGGCCGGGGCCCCGCTGCGCGGCACCTACCCCCCGGACCGGTCGGTCCTGGAGCAGTACGCCCTCCAGCGGGGCCCCGATGGCCGCGGCTGACCCGCCCGCCCCGCCGACCGGGCAGCTCGTCGACGGCCGGGAGCTCCCCGGCGGCGGCGCCCGCACCCGGGCGGTCGACCCGCGGACCGGGCGCCCCACCGGGCCGGAGTACGCCGACGCCACACCGGACCAGGTCGCCGGGGCCGCCCGCTGCGCCGGCGCGGCCCGCGACGCCCTCGCCGCCGCCGGGCCGGACGTCGTCGCCGGGCTGCTCGACGGCATCGCCGCCGCCCTCGACGGCGCCCGCGACGGGATCGTCGCCCTCGCCGACACCGAGACCGGGCTGGGCCGGACCCGGCTGGAGGGCGAGACCGCCCGCACCACCGGGCAGCTGCGGATGTTCGCCGACCTGGTGCGCAGCGGCGCCCACCTCGACGTCCTGGTCGAGCCGGCCGACCCGACCGCGGTCCCGCCGCGGCCCGACCTGCGGCGCACGCGCGTCCCGGTCGGACCGGTCGCGGTGTTCGGCGCGAGCAACTTCCCGCTGGCCTTCGGCGTCGCCGGGGGCGACACCGCCTCCGCGCTGGCCGCCCGGTGCCCCGTCGTCGTCAAGGCGCACCCCGCCCACCCGGGGACCTCGGCCGCGGTCGGCGACCTGATCGTCCGGCAGGTGGCGGCGGCCGGGCTGCCCGCGGGGGTGTTCGGGCTGGTGCACGGGGCCGAGGCCGCCGTCGGGCAGGCGCTCGTGGCCGCCCCGGAGATCGCCGCCGTCGGCTTCACCGGCTCCACCACCGCTGGGCTGGCGCTCACCGCGACCGCGCGCGCCCGGCCCGTCCCCATCCCGGTCCACGCCGAGATGAGCTCGCTCAACCCGGTCGTCGTCACCCCGGCCGCCCTGGCCGACGCGCTCGTCCCGACGGCGCGGGAGCTGGCCGCGTCGGTGACGACGGGCTGGGGCCAGCTCTGCACGAAGCCCGGTGTCGTCGTCGTCCCCGACCGGTCCGCGGACGCCTTCGTCGACGAGCTGGCCGCGGCCCTGGCGCAGGCGCCCCCGGGGCCGCTGCTCACCGCGGCGATCCGGGACCGGCTGCGCGACCGCGCCGCCGAGCTGGGCGCCCCGGGCCCCGTCCCCGGGCCGGGCCACCACCACCCGCCCCTGGTCGCCCGGGCGACGGCGCAGGAGTTCCTGGCCGACCCGCGCCTGCGCGAGGAGGTGTTCGGCCCGGCCGTCGTGGTCGTCACCGTCGCGGATCTCGACGAGGCCCGGGCCGTGGTCGCGGCCCTGCCCGGCAGCCTGACCGGCACCGTGCGCTCGGGCCCCGGGGTCGACGGCCGCGGGGACGAGTGGGCCGCGCCCCTGGTGCGGGCCCTGCTGCCGCGCGTGGGCCGGCTGCTCGGCGCCGGGGTGCCCACCGGCGTGGCCGTCACCGCCGCCCAGCACCACGGCGGCCCGTTCCCGGCGACCGGGTCGCCGGAGCACACCTCGGTCGGCACCCGCGCCGTCGACCGCTTCACCCGCCCCGTGGTCTTCCAGGACGTGCCGCAGGCGCTCCTGCCCCCCGAACTGCGCGACCGCAGTCCCATCAGCACGAGCAGAGGAGCCGCATGAGAGCGACCGACCGTCCCCGTCGGACGAGGCCCCGAGCCCGGTCGGTGCTGGGGGTGGCCGTGGCCGCGCTCGCCCTGACCGGCGCCCTCGCCACCCCGGCGGCCGCCGTGCCCACCGCGGACGGCCGGCTGTTCACCGGCTGGGCGCCCGACCAGGACGGGCGGGCCCTCGTGCTCGCCCTCGAGGGCCCGGGGCAGCGCGACCAGGTGGCGGTGACCTGGCGCCCGACGGCCGCCGCCGCCGTCGTCGCCGGGTGCGTGCTGCTCACCGAGGCCCCGGCGGGCACCGGCTGGGCCGAGGTCGCCCGGGCCGGGCTCGCCGAGACCGAGAGCGGCGTCCGCACCGTCGGCCTGCCCGCGACCGCCACCGACCGGCTGCGCGTCCGGCTGGCCGACTGCGGGGACGTCCGGCTGACCCCGCTGGTCCAGCGGGTCAGCGTGCGCACGACCAGCGTCGCCGCCACCGCGCTGAGCACCGGCTTCGACGGCGAGCCGCTCGGCGTCGGCCCCTACCCGTGGGACTACGACGGCCCCGTGTCGGTGGCCGTGCCGTCCGGCAACGCGGCCGGCGACCGCGCCCTCCTCGTGCGCGAGGCCCCCGGCGGGGCGCGCAGCAGCGCCTGGGTGTGGTTCCCGCGCCAGGAGAAGGTCGAGGTCACCTACCGGATGCGGGTGGACGACCCGACCGCGCAGAGCGTCGTCGGGCTGCGCGACCGCACCGGGGACGAGGCCGACACCCAGTCGATCGCGGCGGTGGGCTTCGCCGACGGGCGCGTCTACGCCTTCGGCCGGGAGGCCCGCACCGACCTCGGGGCCTACGAGCCCGGCCGCTTCCACTCCATCAAGATCATCATCAGGGCCGGGACGGGGACCTTCGCCGTCGACGTCGACGGCCGCCGCGCCGCCTCCGGGCTGGCGGTCCGCCCGTCCGCCGCGACCAGCGTCAACAGCCTGGTCGTCGCGGGCTTCGGCGGGGCCGACGCCACCTGGGTCGACGACGTCACCGTCACCACCACCGACGAAACCGCGACGCAGCGGGTCTTCGAGGGGCCCTTCGACACCGCGCCGCTGCGCCGCCTCGGCTCGCTGGCCGCCCCGGCCGGCGCGGACGGGTCCGGCTTCGCGTCCTCGACGTTCTCGATCGGCGCCGAGACCCTCGACCGCGGGTACGCCGACATCGGCTCCTACATCGGCGCCGCGTGCCGGCTCGGCATCGGCAGCGCGCGGCTGCAGGCCGGCTGGAACCGCATCGAGTCCCGTGTCGGCACCTACGACTGGAGCCGCCTCGACGCCGAGGTGGGCGCCCTCGTCGGGTGCGGCATCCGGCCCTGGATCGAGCTGTCCTACGGCAACTTCCAGATCCCGGGCGGCGGCGGCGCCAACCTGGGCGGTGAGCTGCCGACCGACACCGGGAAGTGGCTCGCGTTCGTGCGGGCCGCGGTGCAGCGCTACGAGGACCGGGTGAGCACCTGGTCGGTCTGGAACGAGCCCAGCAACAACCCCGCGAACACCGGCACCCGCTACGGCGCGTTCGCCGCGGCCACCGCGCAGGCGGTCGTCGCCGAGCAGGCCGGCGCCGAGATCGTGGTCGGCAACACCGCGGGCGTCCCGGAGACGGAGTTCGCCGCCCGGGCGCTGACCGCGATCCGGGACGCGGGGGCGCTCGGCCTGGTCGACCTGTGGGGCTTCCACGGCTACCCGCTCAACCCCGACGCCCAGTACGGCGACATCGGCCCGGCCCAGCCCGGCGGGGTGGCGGCGCTGCGGGCGGAGGTCGACCGGTTCGACCCCCGCATCGGGTTGTTCGAGACCGAGAACGGCGCCCCGTCGCGCTACAGCGGCACCTTCGCCCTGCGGGACCACCCCTGGACCGAGGTCGCGCAGGCGAAGTGGGACACCCGCCGCATGCTCGGCGACAACGCCCGCGGCGTCCGCACGAACGTCTTCACCGCCAGCGACCTGCGCTACGGGTTCACCCCGACCACGGTCACCTGGAACCCGAAGGGGCTGCTCCAGACCGACGGGAACAAGGCGGTGGTCCGGGAGAAGGCGGCGTTCCGGGCGGTGCAGGTGGCGGCGACGCTGTTCCGCACCGACGGGCTGCGGCGCGCGCCCGACGCGCTGGTCGGGGTCGCGTCGGCGCAGCGCCTGTCCGCGTTCGGCTACCGGAAGGCGGGCAGCGGGGAGCCGGCGGTGTCGTACTGGCTCGACAGCGCGGTCCCGGGCGGCTCGACGGGCACGTCCGGCTTCGCCGACCTCACCGTGCCGACCGCGGCGGGGGACCGGTTCGTGGTGGTCGACGTGCTGACCGGCGACGTCTACGAGGTGCCCGCCTCCCGGGTCACCCGCGGCGCGGGCGGCACCACCGTGCGGGTGGACGTGTCCGACGGCCCGTTCGTGCTCACCGTGCCCTCGGCCGTCGCCGGCCTGCTCTGAGGGGGGACCGGGACGGCGCTCGGAGCAGCGCCGTCCCGGTGGGCGGGCGGGAGCCCCCGGCGCCGCGCCCGGGCGGTCCGGATCAGGCGGGCGCGCCGCTCGGCACCGCGGCCGGCGCGCCGGCGCGCCGGCGCGGGCGGCCCCGCCCGCGCCGGAGGTGGTGGGCCAGGACGCGCAGGGCCAGGTCCGGCCGGGCCAGCGAGGTCGGCGGGGCGAGCATCTGCATCACCTGCAGGTAGGCCGCGGAGACGGTCGCGTCGTCGGTGGCGGCGGCGAGCACGGCGTCGCCGTAGCGGCTGAGCGCGCGGGTCCGCACCGGTGCGGGGTCGCCGTGGACGGGCACGTCCCAGCGGCTGTCCTCCCCGATGGCGATCTGCCAGGGGCCGCTCACGGTCCGGGCCAGGCGGCGCCGGAAGGTGCGCTCGAAGTCGCCCCCCGGCGACCGGAGGCTGTCCCGCAGCGCGACCGCGGCGAGCGCGCTCGTCGTCATGCCCTGGCCGTAGATCGGGTTGAAGGCGCAGACCGCGTCCCCGGTGACGACGAACCCCGACGGCCAGCGGTCGAGGCTCTCGAAGCGGCGCAGCCGGTTGACCGGCGTGCGGTAGCCGTGGATCTCGCTGACGGGCGTCGCGCGGTCGAGGGCCGCGGCCAGCGACGGATCGGCCAGGTCGCGCGTCCACTGCCGGAACCCGGCCTCGTCGGTCGGCGGGTAGAACCCGGCGAAGCCGGCGATCGTCACCGTCCACAGGTCGTCCTCGACGGGGAGGACGAGGCCCGCCCGCGGGTTGTCCGGGGGCCGGGCGTTGACGATGAGGGCGTCCCAGCCCGCGACCCGCGTCGCCGGCTTGCGGTACCAGCGCGTCGCGTAGCCCAGCCCCGACTCGACGGTGGTCTCCGGGGCGGTGCCGAACCCCAGCCCGGTGAGCCACCGCGGCGCCGGTGACCGGCGCCCGCTCGCGTCGACGACGAGGTCCGCGGTGATCTCGGCGGACCCGGCCCGGTCGTCGGTGGGGCGGGCGATGACACCGACGACGCCGCGCCCGTCGGGGGAGGGGACGAGGGCCTCGACCTTCACGCCGTCCCGGAGCTCGACGCCGGGCAGCGCGGCGAGCCGCCGGCGCACGTGCCACTCCAGCAGAGGGCGGCTGGCCCCGATGAACTCCCGGCCGGAGCGGGCGTCGGCGAACGCCCCGAACGGGCCGACGAGCTTGAGGTGGCTGTCCCGGCCGAACTCCATCTCGGCGACGATCGCGCCCTCCGCGGCCATCTCGGCGGTGAAACCGGGGAGGAGCTCCTCGACGACCTCCCGACCGCGCACGAGGAAGGCGTGGCCGTGCCGGGACTGCGGCACGCCCGAGCGGTGGACGGGCCGCTCGGGGAAGCGGTCGCGGTCCAGCACGAGCACGCGGTCGGCCACGTCGGCGAGCACGCGGGCCGCGAGCAGGCCCGCCATGCTGCCGCCGATCACGACCGCGGTGCCGAAGCGGACTGCCGGGGCGCGTCGATCCTCTGACCTAGTCAGTAGTGTCATGCTACTCAACATAGGCGAGGCCGGTCGTCCGGGACAACCACTCGGGCGCAGTGAATCGCGTGAAGCTACTCAGTGCTCTACGGTGGGCGCGTGACCCCATCCCGTCCCGACCGCCGCGTGCCGGGCCGCCCGGCCGATCCCCCCGACCTCGCCGTCCTCGACCCGCACGGGGGACCCCGCACGGGCCCCGGGGGTCCGCGGTGATCGTCCTCGTGCACGGGGTCCCCGAGACCGCCGCCCTGTGGGACCGGCTGCGGACCCACCTCGACGGCGAGTCCCTCGCCGTCGAGCTGCCCGGCTTCGGCTGCCCCCGCCCCGACGGCTTCCCCGCCACCCCCGACGCCTACGCCGACCGGTTGATCGGCGAGCTGGAGCGGATCGGGCGGCCGGTCGACCTCGTCGGCCACGACTGGGGCGCGGGGCTGACCTACCGCATCGCGACCACCCGGCCCGACCTGCTGCGCTCGTGGGCCGCCGACGCCGCCTACCTGCTGCACCCGGACTACGCGTGGCACGACCTGGCCCGCACCTGGCAGACCGAGGGCGCGGGCGAGGAGTTCTGGACCGGCTACCTCGGGGCACCCGTCGAGCAGGTCGCGGCCGGGTTCGTCCCCTGGGGGGTGACCGCAGCTGACGCGGCCGCCCTGGTCGCGACGGCCGACGAGACGATGGCCCGCTGCGTCCTGGACCTCTACCGGGCCGCGGTGCCCAACCCGCACGCGCTGTGGACCGCGGCCCCCACCGCCGTGCCCGGCCTGGTCCTCGACCCCTCCGACGACCCGTTCGGTCCCCGGGAGCAGTCGCTGGACGTGGCGCGGTCGCTCGGGGCGCAGGTCGCGCCCCTCGACGGTCTGGGTCACTGGTGGGCGCTGCAGGACCCGGCCCGCGTCGCGGCCGAGCTGGCGGTGTTCTGGGACGCCCACCGGTGAGCCCCGGACCGGAGCCTCCCGTCGTGGACCGGACGCCGGTCGTGCTAGCGACCCCGGTCCAGCCGCAGCAGGCCGCGCTCCAGCGCCACCGTGACGGCGGCGGTGCGGTCGTCCACCCCGAGCTTGGCGAACACGTGCACGAGGTGGGTCTTCACCGTCGCCTCGGAGATCGACAGCGCGCGGGCGGCGGCGCGGTTGGTCATCCCCCTCGCCACGAGCGCGAGGACCTCCAGCTCGCGCTCGCTCGGCGGGACGGCCGCGGGCCCGCGCAGGCGCCCGAGCAGCCGCGCGGTGACCGCCGGGGCCAGCACCGCCTCGCCGCGCGCCGCCGCGCGGACGGCGCGGAACAGCTCCTCGCGCGGCACGTCCTTGAGCAGGTAGCCGGCGGCGCCCGCCTCCAGCGCGCGGACGATGTCGTGGTCCTCGTCGTAGGTGGTGAGCACCAGCGTCCGGACCGCCGGGTGGGTGCGGGCCAGCTCCGCGATGGCGCCGACGCCGTCGAGCACGGGCATCCGCAGGTCCACGAGCACGACGTCGGGCGCGTGCCGGGCCACCTGGGCGAGCGCCTCGCGCCCGTCGCCCGCCTCGCCGACGACCTCCAGGTCCGGCTGCCCGTCGAGCATGCCGCGCAGCCCGTCGCGCACCACCGGGTGGTCGTCCACCACGACGATCCGGATCACGACGGCACCCCGCTCCGCACGGGCACCTCGGCGGCGACGGTGGTGCCCTCGCCGGGCGCGCTCTCGACGTCGAGGCGCCCGCCCACGGCCGCGATGCGCTCCCGCATGGCGACCAGCCCGAACCCGCCGTCGGCCCGGGGGGCGGGGACGCCGGCGAAGCCGACGCCGTCGTCGTCCACGTCGAGGGTCACGCTGTCGCCGAGGTAGGACAGCGACACGACGACGCGGTGCGCCCGGGCGTGCCGCGCGGTGTTGGCGAGCGCCTCCTGCGCGGTGCGCAGCAGCGCCACGTCGGTGTCCGGCGGCAGCGGCACCGGGTCACCGGTGAGGCGGACCTGCGCGGGCACGCCGTGGTCGGCCGACCAGCGGTCCGCGGCGGCGCGCAGGGCGTCGGGCAGCGGCGCGCCCGCGAGCAGGTCGGGCCGCAGGGCGTGCACGGAACGGCGCAGCTCGCCGAGGCCCTCGCGGGCGGCGCGGCGGGCCGTGTCGAGGTGGGCGCGCGCCAGCTCCGGCCGGTCCCCGACGGCCTGCTCGGCCGCCTCCAGGTGGGTGACGACGCTGGTGAGGCCCTGCGCCACGGTGTCGTGCAGCTCGCGGGCCAGCCGCTGGCGCTCCTCCAGCACGCCGGCCCGGCGGGCGGTGGCGGCCAGCTCGGCCCGCGCGGCGGCCAGCGCCTCCAGCGCGGCGAGGCGCTGCTCGCTCTGGCGCGCCACGGCGTGCACGACGACGGCGATGACGAGCGCGAGCGCGACCGTGGCGAGCAGGTTGAGGACGGCACCGGGGCCGTCGAACCCCATCCGCCAGCCGACCAGCCCGGTGAGGACGCCGATGGGGACCAGTCCCCACCAGCCCAGGGTGATGAAGCCCAGCGGGTAGAGCCCGTACAGCAGGATCGCGTAGGCGTCGCTCCGCTCGACCAGCGCCGTGACGAGGACGGCCGTCCCCAGCCAGTACACCGCGCCCGGCCCGGCCCGCTCCAGCCAGGACCGGTCGCGGACCAGCAGGAACCAGTGCCACAGCACCAGCCCGGCGGCCAGGGCCAGGACCACCGCCCGGTCGGTGGCCGGATCCACGAGCGCGATCGCGGTGGCCAGCACCAGGATGCCGCCGGGGAGCAGGTGCCACAGCAGCGCGAGCCGGTCCCCCGCGTCGCGCCCGGGGTCCGGCCCGCTGCTGGTGGCGCTCAGCTCGACTCCCACCGGAAGGTGCGCACCGCCACGGCGGTCGCGACGATCGTGACGGCGGCGAGGATACCGAGCGCGGCGCCGTCCACCACCCCGTCCGCCCAGGCCGCGCGCAGCGCCCGCACGGCGTAGGTCATCGGCAGGACGTCCCCGATGCGCTGCGCGAGCTCGGGCAGGGCCTCCCGCGGGAACAGCGCGCCGGACACGAAGATGGCCGGGAAGTACAGCCCGGCCGCCACCGCCTGGGTGGTGCGCACGGTCGGCAGCACCGCCCCGAGCAGGAACCCGGTGGCCACCGTCGACACGGCGGCCAGCAGCAGCGCCAGCAGGGTCGGCAGCCAGGCCGCGGGCAGCCGCAGGCCGAACGCGGCCGCCCCGACGGCCACCAGCACGACCGCCCCGACCGCGCTCATCGCCAGGTGGGTCAGCGCGTGCGCGCCGAGGATCTGCCACGGCCGCAGCGGACTGATCCGCAGGCGGCGCAGGATCCCGCGGTCGCGCTGGTCGGCGAGGTTCTCGGCCAGACCCATGATCGCCGAGGTGGCCGTGACGTAGACGAGGTAGCCGGGCACGAGGACGTCGACCAGCCCCGCGCCGCCGAACTCCGGCCGGGGCGCGTTGCCGTCGGCGCCGTTGAGGGCGAGCAGCACCAGCGGCAGCGCCAGGGTGAACAGCACCGCCGCCGGCTCGCGCAGCAGCAGCGCGGTCTCGACGCGGGTGAGGACGGCGAGCGGTCGCATCAGCCGACCCCCGTCCCGGTCAGCGCCAGGTAGGCGGTCTCCAGGCTGCGGTGCGCGCCGCGGACCGCCTCGGGGGTGCCCTGCGCGACGAGCCGGCCGGCGTCGATGACGGCGATCCGGTCGCAGAGCATCTCGGCCTCGTCCATCGCGTGGGTGACCAGCAGGACGGTCACGCCGCGGTCGCGCAGCGACCGCACCAGCGCCCAGGTGTCGCGGCGCGCGGCCGGGTCGAGCCCGGTGGTGAGCTCGTCGAGCACCACCACCTCCGGCCGGCCCAGCAGCGCCAGCACGATGAACAGCCGCTGCCGCTGCCCGCCCGACAGCCGGCCGAAGGCCGCGCGCCGGTGCTCGGCGAGCCCCCACTCGGCGAGCAGCGCGTCCGGGTCGGCCGGCTCGCGGTAGGCCGACGCGAACACCGCCACGGCCTCGGCCACCCGCATCCGTCCCGGCAGCTCCGCGTGCTGCAGCTGGATCCCGACGCGGTGGCGCACCGCGTCGGGATCGGTGGCCGGGTCCAGCCCCAGCACCCGGACGGTGCCGCCGTCGGGGCGGCGCAGCCCCGCGGCGCACTCGACGGTGGTGGTCTTGCCGGCGCCGTTGGGGCCGAGCACCCCGAACACCTCCCCCCGGCGCACCCGCAGCGTGAGGCCGTCCACGGCCACCCGGCTCCCGTAGGTCTTGCGGAGATCGACGATCTCGACGACGTGGTCCATGCCGTCGATCGTGCGACGCGAGGCGCTCCGTTCCATCGCGCGAGCGGCGCGGCGGGGGTCCACCGGTCGATGGACCGCGCCCTCGCGGCGCGGCTCGGGTCCCTCCGCGGTGCGTAGGCTCGGGTCGTGATCGATCTCGATGTGCCCGACACCGCCCTGGACGGGACCCCGCTGGACCTCGACGCGCTGCGCGGCCGGGCCGTGCTGGTCGTCAACGTCGCCTCGCGGTGCGGGCTCACGCCGCAGTACGCGGCGCTGGAGGAGCTGCAGCGCCGCTACGCCGACCGCGGCTTCACCGTGCTCGGGGTGCCGTGCAACCAGTTCGGCGGGCAGGAGCCGGGCACGGCGGCCGAGATCGCGACGTTCTGCTCCGCGACCTACGGCGTCACGTTCCCGATGACGGAGAAGATCGAGGTCAACGGGCCGGGCCGGCACCCGCTGTACGCGCGGCTGACCGCCGTCCCCGACGCCGACGGCGCGGCCGGCGACGTGCAGTGGAACTTCGAGAAGTTCCTCGTCGCCCCGGACGGCGCCGTGGTGGCGCGCTTCCGGCCCCGCGTCGCGCCGGACGCGCCCGAGGTCGTCGCGGCCGTCGAGGCGGCCCTCCCGACGGGCGGTGCGGGCGGGACCGGCCGTGGCTGACGCCTCCTGGTGGTGCCTGCAGCACCTCGACCCGGAGGGGCCGGGCGCGATCGCCCCGGCCCTGGCCCGGCGCGGGACCGCCCTGCGCGTGTGCCGACCCGACCTCGGCGAGCCGCTGCCCGCCGCCGCGGACGTCGCGGGCCTCGTCGTCACGGGCGGGCCGATGCACGCCCTCGACGACACCGCCCACCCGCACCTGGCCGCGGAGCGGGCGCTGATCGCCGAGGTCGTCGTCGCAGGCCGCCCCGTGCTGGGCGTGTGCCTCGGGGCCCAGCTCCTGGCCGCGGCCGTCGGCGGGTCCGTCCGGCGCGGGGCCGCGGCCGAGAACGGGTTCGGGACGGTCGCGCTCACCGCGGCGGGGCGCACCGACCCCGTGCTCGGCCCCGCGCCGGCGCCGCTGCCCGTCGTGCACTGGCACGAGGACGCCGTCGTGCCGCCGCCGGGCGTCGAGCCGCTGGCGAGCACCCCGCTGTGCGCGTGCCAGGCCTTCCGGGTCGGTCCGGTGGCGTACGGGCTGCAGTTCCACGTCGAGCTGTCCCGCGCCGACCGCGGGATGCTGGCCGCGGAGATGCCGCCCGGCACCGCGCCGTCGCCCGAGCAGCTCGACGCCGTGGCCGCGGCCGGCGCGGGGGTGCTCGACCGGTTCGTGGACCGCGCCCTGGCGGGCCGACCCGCACCGGCGGCTACCGCCGGTGCGCCGCCGGCGGGTGGTGCTCCTCCAGCCCCACCCGGGTGAGGATGCGGGCGACGAGCTCGCGCTGGCGCCCGGGGGGGTAGCGGTCCGGATCGGCCAAGCCGTAGGTGGCGACGCCGTCCACGCCGGTGATGACCTCGTCGGCGAGCAGTTCGAGCTCCGGACCGTCGACGACCTCGCGGCCGCTCGCCCGGAGCCGGTCGGTCAGGAGGCCGATGAGCAGGGTGCGGGACGTGCCGTAGCGGTGTCCGAGCGCGGCGGCCAGCGCGGGATCGCGCCGGGCCGCGCTGATGCTCACCAGCCACGCCGCGCCCTCGTGGCGGCGCGCCTCGTCGAGGGGCAGCAGCTCGCACAGCGCGTCGAGCAGCGACCCCCGGGCCGCCGTGTCGAGGACCCGTTCCATCGTCTCGGAGATGACCAGGCCGAGCGCGTACTCCAGCAGCTCCCGGCGGTCGGCGAAGTGGTGGGTCAGCGACCCGGTGGTGCAGCCCGCCTCGGCCGCGACCACCCGCAGCGACGCGCCCTCGATGCCCACCCGGTCCACCACCCGGTACAGGGCGCGGGCGAGCTCGCGGCGGCGCTGGTCGACGTTGACGGTCCGGACCACGCCCTCTAACGTAACAGTCGTTGTGCATAACGTTCGTTACGGGAAGGAGGAGCGATGGACAGCGCGTCCGGGCCGCCCGGGGCCCTCGCCGCCGACGGCGAGCGGGACGAGGTGCGGCGCAGGAGGTGGAGCCTGGCGGCGGTGCTCGCCTCGACCGTGGGGCTCGGGATCGCCTACGGGATCGGCTACACCATCACCTCGGTGCAGTTCCGCGAGTGGGGGGCGCCCGGCTGGCTGGTCGGGCTGGCCGGCAGCGCACCGGCGCTCGCGGTGCTGCTGCTGGTGCCGTTCGCGCCCCGCCTGGCGGTCCGGCTCGGCCCGGTCGCGGCGATGGTGCTCGGCGCCGTCCTGGTGGCGGTCAGCTTCGCGCTGATGCCCGTGCTCGACGGCCCGGGCTGGTGGCTGCTGCTGCGCTTCGTCTCCGGCGCCGGTCTCGTCCTGCCCTGGCTGGTGGGGGAGACGTGGATCAACACCGTCAGCAGCGAGCGGGTCCGCGGCCGGGTGCTGGCCGTCTACACCGTGCTGCTGTTCGGGGGCTGGGCCGCCGGCCCGCTGATCATCGAGCGGGTCGGCACGACGGGGACGGCCCCGTTCGCCCTGGGGGTGGCGGGGATGGTGCTGCTCGCGGCGCCGCTGGTCGCCGCGCGCCGGCTGGCCCCGGTGCTCCACGACCCCGGGCGCCTCTCGCCGCGGGCCCTGGTCCGCCTCGCGCCCGTGGCCATGGCGGCCGCGCTCACCGGCGGCGTCGCGGAGTTCGGCTACATCTCCCTGCTCCCGGTCTACGCCGTCCGGGCCGGGGCGGCGGGCGACACGGCGCTGCAGCTGCTCTCGGTGCTGCTCGTCGGGGGGATCGTGCTCCAGTTCGCCCTCGGCTGGCTCGCCGACCGGGTCGACCGCCTGCGCCTGCTCGCCGCCCTGGGCGTCGGCCTGGCCGTGCTGACCGCGCTGCTGGCGGTCGTCATCACCGCGGGGGCCGTCGCCTTCGCCGCGGCGTTCGCCCTGGGCGGGGTCGTCCTCGCCTTCTACGCCCTGGGCCTGACCGTCCTCGGCCAGCAGGTGCCCCCCGGGCAGCTGGTCCTGGCCAACGCCGGCTTCCTCATGGCCTACGAGGCCGGTGCGGTCGCCGGTCCGCTGCTGGGCGGTCTGGCCATGGACGTCTGGCCGCCGCACGGGGTGGCGGTGGTGATCGTCGCGGCGGGCCTCGGGATCGCCGCGTACGCCCGGCGCGCCCGCCGCGCGCCGCGCTGAGCTCCGCGGTCCGGGTCACCCCGCCCTCGTCACCGCCCCCGCCCGGGTCGTGTCGTAGCCGCCCAGCTCGCCCACGGCCCGGTGGACGGCGGGGTCGTGCAGCGCCGCGACCAGCGGCGCGGCGGGGTCCAGGGACCGCCCGGGCAGGGCGACGTCGTAGGACTCCCACGCCACGGGGACGAACTCCAGGTCCAGGTCGGCGGCCGCGCTGCGGACGCCGAGCCCGGCGTCGACGGCCCCGGTCGCGACGGCGATCGCCACCTCCAGGTGCGAGCCCACCTCCGGGCCGCGGACGGCGTCGGGGTCGCGCCCGGCCGCGCGGAGCAGCCGGTCCTGCAGCACCCGCGTGCCGGTGCCGGACCGGCGGACGGCCAGGCGCAGGTCGGCGAGGTCGGCGGCGGCGCGCACGCCGGCCGGGTTGCCGGGCGGCACGAGCACCCCCCTGCTCGCGCCGCCACAGGTGCACCAGGTGCGGGTCGAGCCCGCGGAGCAGGGCCGCGGCGAAGGGGGCGTTGTAGGCCCCGGTGTGGTGCAGCAGGTGGATCGCGGCGCCGTCGGCGCGGCCGCTGCGGACGGCGACGAGCCCGGCCGAGCTGCCGTGCGCCGGCACCGTCGTGATCCGCGGCCCGGCGGCGCGCAGGACCAGGTCGAGCGCGGGGTCGTCGCTGCCGGCCAGGACGAACCCGCCGGCGCCGTGCAGGAACGCGCGCGCGGCGACGGCCGCCCCGGACGGGACCCGCGCCCGCCGCCGGTCGGCCAGCTCCAGGACGCCGTGCTCGGCCAGCTCCCGCTGCGCTGGTCTGCCTGCTCCCGGCCGGCGCGCCGGTCCCGCCGGCGGGCGGCGCGGTCGACGTCGTGCCGACCCGCACCCGCCCCCTGCCCCCGCCCCTCACCGTCCGGGGGACGGGTAGGCCATGAGGATCAGGCCGGTCGTGCCGGGTTCGAGCGCCTCGTAGACGTGCTCGCGGTCGGCCCGGTAGGAGGCGGCGTCGCCGGCCTCCAGCACGACGGGCGCGTCGACCGGCCCGACGCGCAGCCGCCCGCCGTGCACCACCACGTGCTCGGTGAGCCCGGGGGCGTGCGCGGCGCTGCGCCGCGCCGCCCCCGGCGCCACGCGCACCTCGTGGATCTCGACGACCCCGTGCGCGGTGAGCCGGTGCAGCAGCCGCGAGCTGACCGGGGAGCCGGCGATCCACTCCCCGTCCTCGACGCGGCTGACCGTCACGACGGGCGGGGCCGGCTCCGCGATGAGGTCGCTGAACGGCACGCCCAGCGCCTGCGCGACCGCCCACAGCGTCTCCACCGTCGGGTTGGCCTGGGCCGCCTCGAGCTGGGACAGCGCCCCCCGCGACACCCCCGCGCGCCGCGCCAGCTCCGCCAGCGTCGTGCCCGAGACCTCGCGCAGCGCCCGCACGTTCGCCGCGACGCGCTTGACGACCTCCTCCACCATGTGTCCACCATAGTGAACGCAGTGCTCATCACAATGCTCACGAGGAGGACGACGGTGGCGCGACGGGTCGTGGTGGTCGGCGGCGGGATCGTCGGGGCGGCGCTGGCGGCGGAGCTCGTCGCGCACGACGGGCTGGACGTGACGCTGGTGGAGGCCGGGCCGCGGGGGCGGCTGCGCGGGTCGACCGGGCACGCGCCGGGCTTCGTGGGCCTGCTCAACGAGGTGCCCGTCGCGACCGAGCTGGCGGTGCGCAGCGCCGACCGCTACGCCCGGCTCTCCCGCGACGGCGTCCGCGGCTTCGACCGGGTCGGCGGCCTGGAGGTGGCGACCACGTCCGCCGGCCTGGCCGCGCTGGAGCACCGGGCCGGGCTGGCCGCCGCGGCCGGGCTGCCCGTGCGGGTGCTCGGCGCGCGCGCGACCGTCGCGGCCGCCCCCGACCTGGTCGATCCGGCGCAGTGCGCGGGCGGGGTCCTCTACGCGCGCGACGGCACCGCCCGCGCCCCCCTCGCGGCCGAGGCGCTGCTGGACCTCGCCGCCGGCGGCGGCGCGCGCCTCGTCCACGACGCCGAGGTGACCGCCGTCGACGTCCGGGTCGGGCGGGTCCGCGGCGTGCGGGTCGGCGGAACGGACCTCCCGGCCGACGACGTCGTCCTGGCCTGCGGGATCTGGGGGCGGCCGGTCGCCGCGCTCGCCGGGGTCGACCTGCCCGTCACGCCGGTGGCCCACCCCTACGTCCACGGCCCCCGGACCGGGCCGCGCGCGGCGTCGCCGTTCGTGCGCTGGCCGGAGCACCACGTCTACGCGCGCGACCACGGCGACCGGCTCGGGCTCGGGACCTACGACCACGTCCCCGTGCCGGTCGCGCCGGAGGAGCTGACCGGCGGCGCCGAGCGGCCGTGGCCGGCCGACCCCTTCGACGACGCGGTCGCCCGGGCGCTCGCGCTGCTGGCGCCGCACCACCGGTTCGTCCCCGAGCAGCGGCTCAACGGGGTGTTCGCGATGACGCCGGACAACCTGCCGCTGCTCGGCCCCGCGCCCGACGTCACCGGGCTGTGGGTCGCCGAGGCGCTGTGGGTCACCCACGCCGCCGGCGCGGCCGCCGCCCTGGTCCGCACGATGGTCGGCGCGCGACCCGACCTCGACGGCCTCGACGCCCTGCGGCCCGACCGGTTCGCCGGGGTCCCGGCGGCCGAGCTCACCGAGCGCGCCCTGCGCCTCTACCGGGACATCTACGCGGCGGACCCGGTCTGACCGGACCGCGGGAGCGGCGCCGTCAGCCCTGCGCGGGGGTGCGCGCGTGCACCCGCACCCAGCTCCCGCTGGGGTCCACCTGGTCCGCGCTCTCGTCGTCGAGCCAGACGCCGTCGGTGGCGAGGTAGCGGAACCGGTGCTCGCCGGGCGGGAGGACGACCGACACGCTGCGCCGGCCGTTGCGGCGGGGGACCAGCTCGTGGCGCCCCGGCTCCCAGGCGTTGAAGTCGCCCACCACGCTCACGGCCCCGGCGGGCTCGCTCGCGGGCAGGCTGAACGTGATGCGGTTCTTGCCGCCGAACAGCGGCGCACGGCTGAGCATCCGACCTCCTGAGTCCCCGACGCCGGACCAGCCTAGAGACGGCCCCGCCCGGGGTCCCGAGGACCCCGGACGGGCTGTCCGGGCTGGTCAGCGGGCTGCCCGCGCCGGCCGGCCCGGTCCTGCGCCCCCTGTGCGATCCGCGGTCCGTGCGGCAGATCACCGGGACGGGTGAACCCCACCGCCGCGCGGTGTGCGGTCGCCCCTCGACCGCGCCTCCGCTATCTTGATGAACGAGATTCATGGAGATGGAGAGGGGTGGTCGCGGTGCGCGCTGTCGCGTTCGCACGCTACGGATCGGCCGACGTGCTGGAGCTCCGGGAGCTGGCGCCGCCGACCGCCGCGGCCGGGGAGGTGCTCGTCCGCGTGGCGGCTGCGGCCGCGAACCCGGGGGACGTGCTGTTCCGGTCGGGGAGGCTGCGGCTCGTCGTCCGGCCCGCCCTGCCCGCGGTGCCGGGGTACGACCTCGCGGGCGTGGTCGAGGCGCTCGGGGCCGGGGTCACGGGCCTGCGCGTCGGGGACGCGGTGCACGGCATGCTCTCGACGTCCCGTCCCGGCGCGGCCGCCGAGCTGGTCTCCGTCCCGGCCGACGCGCTGGCGCCCGTCCCGCCGGGGACGACCCTCGTGGAGGCGGCCGCCCTGCCGCTGGCCGGCCTGACCGCGCTGCAGGGCCTGCGGGACCGGGGGCGGCTCGCGCCCGGGCAGCGGGTGCTGGTCGTCGGCGCCTCGGGCGGGGTGGGCTCGCTGGCCGTGCAGGTGGCGCGGGTCATGGGGGCGCACGTCACCGGGGTCACGAGCGGTCGCAACGCCGAGCTCGTGCGGGCGCTGGGGGCGGACGCGGTGCTCGACCACACCCGCACCGACCCGACCGCCGCTCCCGCCGGGGGTCGGGGGGTGGGGTACGACGTCGTCCTCGACGCGGTGGCGGACCGGCCGCCGTGGCGGTGGCGGCGCGTGCTGCGACCGGGCGGCCGGGTCGTGTCGCTCAACCCCGTCTACGGCAACCCGGTGTCCGCGGCGCTGGTCCGGGCCGCGACCCGCACCCGGGTGACGGGGCTCCTGGTCCGGCCGAGCGGGACCGACCTCGCCCAGCTCGACGCGTGGGTGGCGGCCGGGCTGGTCCGGCCCGTCGTCGACTCGGTGCTCCCGCTCGCCCGGGCGGCCGAGGCGCACCGCCGGCTGGAGACCCGCCGCACCCGCGGCAAGATCGTCCTGGTCGTCGACGACGACCTCGCCCACCGCCGCGCCGACCCGGCGGCGTGAACGGCCGCGCTCAGCGGGTCGGCGCCGTGCAGCACGGGCCGGTGCACCCGGCGGCGCAGCCGCACCCGTCCCCGGCGCCGGGCGCCGCGGGCTCCTCGTCCGCCCCGAGGTGCACCGGTGGGCAGCAGACGTCGCCGCGCAGCGCCGCCCGACCCTCGCGCACGGCGACGGCGGCCAGGCCGAGCGCGACGACGGGGTCGGCCCACCACCAGCCCAGCGCGGCGTTGAGCACCAGCCCCACCAGGACCGCCGCGGACAGGTAGGTGCACAGCAGCGTCTGGCGCGAGTCGGCCACCGCGCTGGCCGAGCCGAGCTCCCGCCCCGCGCGGCGCTGCGCCCAGGACAGGAACGGCATCACGACCACGCTGACCGCGACGAGCACGATCCCGACGGTCGACTCCTCGGGCCGGTCCCCGCCGACGAGGGTCCGCACCGCCTCGACCGCGACGACGGCGGCGAGCAGGAAGAACGACCCGGCGATGACCCGCAGCGCGGTCCGCTCGCGGCGCTCGTGGTCCGGCCCGGCGAACTGCCAGGCCACCGCGGCCGCCGAGCCGACCTCGATCACCGAGTCCAGCCCGAACCCGATCAGGGCGACCGACGAGGCGATCGTGCCCGCGGTGATCGCGACGACCGCCTCGACGACGTTGTAGGCGATCGTCGCCGCGACCAGCAGCCGGATCCGCCGGCGCAGCACCGCGCGCCGGTCCACCGCGAGGGCGGGGCCGCTCACGACGCCGCCCCGGGCGCGTCGGCGGGCTCGCCGTAGGTCGGGCAGAGCGCCACGGCCGACCCGGTCGCGGTCAGCAGCAGCTCGGCGCTGCGCAGCAGGTCGACCAGCTCCGGGCGGGCCAGGGAGTAGAACGACTGGCGGCCCTCGACCCGGCCCGCGACCAGCCCGCAGCCGCGCAGGCACGCCACGTGCTGCGACACCGTGGACTGGGCCAGCCCGAGCGCGCGGGTCAGGTCCACCACCCGCGCCTCGCCCTGCGCCAGCCGGCGGAGGATCGCCAGCCGGGCCGGGTCGCCCAGCGACCGGAACAGCGCGACCGCGGGCGCCAGGGCCGGCTCGTCGACCATCATCGTCATGCGACGATGCTAGCGCCGCCCACCGATGAGCGGGAAGGGCTGCCGGATCAGGCCCACGGCAGCAGCACGCCCGCCGCGAGCGGCTCGGGCCGGGCCGGGGCCAGCAGCGGTCCCTGGGCGAGCCGCACCCCGAGGTCGAGCAGGACGTCGAGCTGCTTGCGGGTGGCGACGCCGTCGGCCGCCACCGGCACGCCCGCGGAGTCGCAGACCGAGGTGACGGCCGCGGCGACGGTCCGCGCGTGCGGGTCGTCGTCGAGCCGGCCGACTAGTCCGGGGCCGAGCTTGGCGAGGTCGGGCGCCACCGCGGCGACGACCTCCAGGCCGTACCGGGCCTCGACCGCGTCGAGGGCGATGAGGAACCCCGCCTCCCGCAGCTCCGCGACGGCGCGGGCCAGGTCGCCCGCCGCCGCCCAGGTCGGCAGGCCGGCGACCTCCAGCAGGACCGGGGGGAGGTGACCGTCGCGCCGCAGCGCGCCCGGCAGCCGGCCGAGGACCTCCCGCGCGGCCAGCGCCGTCTCGCCGAGGACGTCGAGGTGCAGGGCCGCGTCGAGCCCGGCCGCGACCGCGCCCAGCACGGCGGTCACGGTCACGCCGGCGTCGACGTCCACGGCCTGCCGGCTGGACGCGGTGGTGCCCCCGACGCCGTGCATGAGGTCCCGGGCCTGCAGCCGGCGCACCTCCAGGCCCACGGCGCGGCCGGTGTCCAGGTCCATCACCGGCTCGTAGGCGAACCGCCCGTAGTCCGACACGCGCCGGTCATCCCCCTCGTCGGCGCAGTGCGCACGCGCCGCCCGTCAGCCTGGCCGACGCGGGCCCCGCCCGCCATGAGCAGAACCGCTCATCCGGTGTGATGATCACCTGACTCGCACCTGCGTCGCCAGCCGGGCCAGCTCGGCGAGCCGGCACGGCCACCGCGGGGCGGCGGAGGTGCTCGACGGGCACCCCCGGCAGCGCCCGTCGGGCCCGGCGACGTGCCGGTCGGTCAGCGCGGTGACGACGGAGGGCCAGCCGGCGACGATCTCGGCCGCGCGGCGCAGGTGGTGGTGGGTCACGCCCGCGACCCTCCGCACCCTTCCCGTCGACCGGGAATCCCAGGAGACCCCCGCCCGGTCCTCGGTCAGGCGGTGGCGGCCAGGACGGTGAACCCGCCGATCAGGCCGGCGTCGAGGAGGACGTGCCCGACGACGAGGGGGCCGAGGTGGCGAGTCCGGAGCCGGATGAGGTCGAGCACCACGCCGATGGCGGTCAGGGTGAGCGCGCGGGCGACGAGCGTCCCGAGCTCCCCGACCGGGGGGATGAGGGTGTGGGCCACCCCGAAGCCGAGCGCGGTGACCGCGACCGCCAGGACCGTCCCCGCCCGGCGGACCCGGGGGGAGCTGCGCCGGACGGCCCCGTGCAGGGCGGGCAGGGCGTAGCCGCGGAACAGCAGCTCCTCCGTCGGGCCGGTGACCAGGGGGAAGACGACGACGGTCCAGACGACCACCCAGACCGGCGGGTCGGTGAGCCCGCCCGGGTACGGGGCGGCGCCGACGACGGCCTCCACGACCACCGGGAAGAGCCCGAACATCGCGGCCATGACGGCGAACACCGCCAGCCCGCGCAGGACGGTGCGTCGCGGGCCGAGGCCGCCCGGCCCGAGCAGGTCGCGCAGCCGGCGACCCTCCCGTCGCAGCACCAGGGCGAGGGCCAGCAGGCAGGGGAGGTCGACCGCGACGTTGAGGACCACGTAGGCGTGGTCGGCCGCCGTCCGCCGGGCCTCGTCCCACGAGCCGACCACGCCGGTGCCGAGCAGCGCCGCGGACACCGCGGTGAACGCGACGGCGAGCAGCGGGATGCGCAGGAACGTCAGCGCGAGCGGGGCGACGAGGGCGGGCCGGAGGCCCGTCGTCGCCGGCCCGGGTGACGCCGTCACGCCGCGAGCTGGTCCACGGCCAGCCACGTCACGAGGGCGAGGCTGGCGGTCGCGGCGGCGAGCCGGGCGCCGTTGACGCGGCGCAGGGCCCGGACGTCGGTGTCGGTGAGCCGCTCCCGCTCGTCGATCCGCCGGTGCACCGGCAGGGCGAGGGCGACGCTCAGCACGGCGATGGACGCGTTGAGCACGAGCAGGACGACCGCCGCGCCGAGGCCGACGCCGTCCGGCCGGACCGCGAGGAACGCCACCGACAGGGCGGTCAGCAGCGTCCACGGCAGGTAGACCGCCCACGGCAGGCGCCGCTCGTACTGCCGGTGGTAGTGCACGAAACCGGGTCCGTCGGTCGTGCCGGCGACGACCGGCAGGAGGCGGTAGGTCACGACGTGCGTGTAGTAGTGCACCGTCCAGTTCAGGGCGGTCGCCAGCGCGAGGGCGAGGAGGAGGGTCCGGGCGGCGTCCATGCTGTCTCCAAGTGTCAGGTTCCTTATGGTCAACGCTACCGTAAGGTTCCTGATACCTCCACCGTCGACGCACCCCTCCGGAGGTGGTCCCCACGTCCCCCGTCACCCCGCCGCCCGAGGAGCAGATCGGCTACCTCCTCGTCCGGATCGCCCACGCGCTGACCCAGCGCTGGACCCACGACCTGTCCGCGCACGGGCTGACCGCCCGCCAGCACGGCGTGCTCGCCGCGCTCGACTCCCAGCCCGACATCAGCGCCGGGGCCCTCGCACGCACGGTGATGATCACTCCGCAGGCCATGGGCGAGCTGCTGTCCGGCCTGCTGGAGCGCGGCCTGGTCGACCGGTCCCCGCCGCCCGGGCGGGGGAGGGCCGCGCAGCTGCGGCTCACCGACGCCGGGCGGCGGGTCCTGGAGGCGGTGCGGCCGGTGACGGTCGACCACAACGCCCCGGCCGCGCTGGGGCTCGACGACGACGAGGCGGCGCAGCTCCGCGCGCTGCTGCAGCGCGTCCTGGCCGCGACGGCCCCGACCGCGAACCGGTGAGACCGGCCCGCCCTCCGTGATCAGTGCGCCCCGGGTCCCCTCCGCAGAGCACTCAGGGCGCACCCGGCCCGCGTGGGATTCCCAGGTGATCGTCGCCCGTGTCACCATCGGCGACCCGACGATCACAGGGGGACACGTGGCGGCGATCCGCACCGGCTCGGCGGTGCTGCGGCGCATCCTCGGGCGGCGGCTGCGGAAGCTGCGCGAGCAGGCCGGGTACACGCTGGAGGCGGCCGCGCCGCTGCTGGAATGGTCGACGAGCAAGCTCTCCCGGATCGAGAACGCCCAGCAGCTCGTGGACGTGCACGGCGTGAAGAGCATGCTCGACCTCTACGACGCCGGCGGCGACCGGTGGGCCGAGCTCCTGGACCTCACCCGCGCCGCGCGGCAGAACGGGTGGTGGCGCGGGTACGGGCTGGGCGACACCAGCTACGTCGGGTTCGAGGCCGCCGCGGTGCAGGTGCAGGAGTACGCCGCGGGGTTCGTCCCGGGCCTGCTGCAGGTGCCCGGGTACAGCCGGGCGCTGTTCGAGGCCGAGATGGTGCCGCGCACCCCGGCCGAGGTCGACCGCGAGGTGGAGATCCGCACCATCCGCCAGCGCCGGCTCACCGACGCCGACGACCCGCTGGTCCTGGTTGCGGTCGTGGACGAGGCGGTGCTCCGCAACCCCGTCGGCGGGCCGGCGGTCCACGCCGCCCAGCTCGCCCACCTGGTCGCCGCTGCGGAGCTGCCGAGCGTGACGCTGCAGGTGCTCCCGGCCGGGGTCGGGGCGCACGCGTCGATGGGCTCCGGCTTCGTCGTGCTCGGGTTCGGCGACCTCGGCGAGCCGGACATGGCCTACGTCGAGCACGCGCTGGGCGCCGCGCACGTCGAGGGGGAGCGGGAGGTCGGAACGGCGCGGAAGAAGTTCGACCAGCTGCGTAGGATCGCCACGGGCCCGGCGGAGTCGTTGGTCCTGCTGCGGAGCCTGGTCCCGGCCTGAGGCGGCCCCGGGCGCGGGCACGAGGAAGGGGCGGGCGATGGACCTCGACGGGCTGGCCTGGCGCACGAGCAGCTTCAGCGGCGGCAACGGGAACAGCTGCGTGGAGGTCGCCGAGCTGCCCGAGGGCGTCGCCGTCCGCGACACGAAGGACCGCACCCGCCCCCCGCACGTCCACTCGGCGGCGGCCTGGACGGCCTTCGTCGCTGGCGTCCGCAGCGGCGCGTTCGACGCGTGAGCCGCGTCCCCGACGGCGTCGAATGGCGCCGCGCCCCCGGATCGTCGCCCGAGGACGCGATCGAGGTGGCCCGCCTCCCCGACGGCGGCGCCGCGCTGCGCCCCGCGGGCGACCCGACCGCCGAGCCCCACGTCTACACCGCCGCCGAGTGGGACGCGTTCGTCAAGGGCGTGCACAACGGGGAGTTCGACGGACCCTGGTGACGGTCCGCGGCCGGCACCCCCTCCCGCCGCGCGCCCCGGGCCGCGGGGCAGGCTGGTCCGGCCGCACCCACGCCGTGACCCCCGGGAGCACCATGCAGCACGTCGAGCACGACGAGGCCACCGGCACCGTCGCCGTGCACACGCCGTCGTCGACCTACGCCTTCCGCGTCGAGGACTCCGGGGCGGTGCGCCACGTGCACTGGGGCGCGCCCCTGCCCGTCGAGGCCTGCGCGACCCTGCCGGCCTGGTCGTCGTACACCGACAGCTTCGCCGGCAGCGGGGACGGCGGCGAGGAGTACCCCGTCCCGTCCGGGGCGCGGTTCAGCCGCCCGTCCCTGGTCGTGGAGTGGCCCGACGGCGACGCGGTGGTCGAGCCGGTGCCGCGGCGGGTGGAGGTGGGCGGCGACACCGTCGTCGTCCACCTGGTCGACCGCGTGCGCCCGCTGGCCATCGCGCTGCACCTGCGCGTCCGGCCCGGCACCGACGTGCTGGAGCGCTGGGCGGAGCTGCGGCACACCGGCGCGGAGGACTCCGTCACCGTGCTGCGGGCCGACGCCGCGCGCTGGGTGCTGCCGTGGTGGCCGGACTACCGGCGCACCGTGGTCCACGGCGGCTGGGCGCGGGAGGGCGCGCTGGAGCGCTCCCGCGTCGCCCACGGCGAGAGCACGACGATCAGCCGGCGCGGGCACGCGGGACACGACGCCGCGCCCTGGGTGGTGCTCGACGACGGCACGGCGGGCGAGGAGCACGGTGAGGTCGTCGCCGTCGCCCTGGCCGCGTCCGGGAGCTGGCGCGTGGTCGTCGAGCGCACCACCGAGGGGCGCTGCGGCGTGGCCGCGGGCGCGCAGGGCTCGCGCACGGTGCTCGCGCCCGGCGAGGTCCTGCGCACCCCCGCGAGCTTCGGGCTGTTCAGCGCCCGCGGTTTCGGCGGGGCGTCGCGGGAGGTGCACCGCTTCGTCCGCGACCACGTGCTCCCGCACGGCGAGGAGCTGCGGCCGGTGCTCTACAACGCCTGGGAGGCCGTCGCCTTCGACGTCGACGAGGCCAACCAGCTCGCCCTGGCCCGCACCGCCGCCCGGATCGGGGTGCAGCTGTTCGTCGTCGACGACGGCTGGTTCGCCGGGCGCCGCGACGACACCGCGGGCCTGGGGGACTGGTGGCCGGACCCGGTGAAGTTCCCGCGCGGGCTGCGGCCCCTCGCCGACGAGGTGCACGCCCTGGGCATGGCGTTCGGGCTGTGGGTCGAGCCGGAGATGGTCAACCCCGACAGCGACCTGCACCGGCGCCACCCCGACTGGGTGGTGCACACCCCCGGGCGCGAGCGCACCCAGCGGCGCAACCAGCTGGTGCTCGACTTCGGCCGGCCCGAGGTGGTGGAGTGGGCGGTCGACTGGCTGGTGCGCACCGTGGCCGACGCGGGCGTCGACTTCCTCAAGTGGGACCTCAACCGCTCGCTCACCGAGGCCCCGCACACCGCCCACGCCGCCCACGCCGCGGGCGTGCTGCACGTGCTCGACGCGCTGCGCGCCCGGTTCCCCGCGCTGCGGATCGAGGCCTGCGCGGGCGGCGGGGGGCGCGCCGACCTCGCCACCCTCGCCCGCACCGACCAGGTGTGGACCTCCGACAACACCGACCCCGTCGACCGCATCCGGATCCAGCACGGCTGGGGGCAGGTGCTGCCCGCGGCCGCGATGTCCTGCTGGGTGGCCGACAGCCCCAACGCCTACGCCGACCGGGAGACGCCGCTGCGCTTCCGCTTCCACGTGGCCGCCGCCGGCGGGGCGCTGGGCATCGGGCTGGACCTGACCCGCCTCGACGACGCCGGGCTCGACGAGGTCGCCCGGCTCGTCGCGGAGTACCGCCGGGTGCAGCCGGTCGTCGCGCACGGCGACCTGCACCGGCTGCGCGGCCCGGAGCCCGGCCCGACGACCGTGGTGCAGTACGTGACGCCCGACCGGGACCGGTCGGTCGTGCTCGCCTGGCGGCCGCGGGCGCCGTACGGGCACCTGGAGCGCCCGGTGCGGCTGCGCGGGCTCGACCCGACCGCGGACTACCGCGACGAGGACACCGGCCGCGTGCACCCCGCCGCGCTCCTGTCCGGCGCGGGCCTGGACCTCGCCCTGCCCGCCGCGGAGTGGGCGAGCCGGGTGGTGCGGCTGCGGCGGGAGCCGTGAGCCGACGCCGGGCCGGGACCGTCACCGGGCCGACGACCACCGCCGGGCCCGGCGCGAGCCGTACATCGCCACGTCCGCCCGCGCGAGCAGGGTCTCCAGGTCCGCGTCCGGACCGGTCACGGCCACCGTGCCGACCGACACCGAGGGCGTGTCCAGCAGGCCCGCGCGGCGCCCGGCCGAACGCAGCGGCCACTGCACCCGCTCGGCGAGGTCGGCCCGGGTGCCGACCACCGCGAACTCGTCGCCCCCGGTGCGGGCCACCACCGCACCGGGCCCGGCGGCCTCGACGAGCGCGCCGGCGACCGCGCGCAGCAGCCGGTCGCCCTCGGGGTGGCCGTGGCGGTCGTTGACCGACTTGAGCCGGTCGACGTCGACGACGTGGACGAACCGCGGACCGTCGGCGACCAGGGCGGGGGCGGCCCGGCGGACGAGCCCGCGGCGGTTGAGCACGCCGGTGAGCTCGTCGTGCTCGGCCAGCCGGCGCAGCTGCTCCTCCTGGTCGACCCGGTCGCAGATGTCGACGACGGTCAGCAGGATGCCGGCGACCCCGCCGTCGGCGCCGGTGAGGCGGCGGCCGCGGACGCGGACGACGTGCAGCAGGTCGGCGCCGACGTCGAGCACGCCGAGCGCGCCCACGTCCACCTCGCCCTCCTCCAGCACGCGCGCGAACAGCCCCGGGCCCGGCGGGAGCGGGCGCCCGTCGGCCAGGCGCAGCTCGGCCCGGCCGGGCCAGACCCCGTCGGGCGGCGGGGGGCCGTGCTCGCCGTGCAGGCGGCGCAGCTCGCGGTTGACCACGACGGGGCGCAGCTCGTCGTCGACGAGCAGCACGCCGACGTCGAGGTGCTCCAGCGCGGAGCGCAGCAGCGCCGCCGCGTCCGGTCCCACCACCACCTGCACCGCTCCTCCCGCCGCCGCCGGACCAGCGTAGGGGTGGCGCCCCGCGACCGGGCGGTCGCACACCGCGGTCCCCCCGGACGGGTACCGGCCGGGCGGCGCAGCCGGGACCGGCCGGCCCTCGTGGTCGAGGTCCTGCTCGACGACGGAGGGGACGCGCTCGCCGCCGCCGCGTCGCCGGTCGCGCGGGTGCGGGCGGTGGACCCGGCCGCGGTGCTCGTCCCGGCGCCCGCGCCCGCGGCCGCCGGGACGGTCCGGCTCCCGACGACGTGCTGGCGCCCCTGCGGGGGTGAGACCGGGTCGGGCCGGTCAGCCGATGACGGACCGCACGGCCGGGGCGTAGACCCGGGCGTGGCCGGCGCGGGTCGGGTGGAAGGCGTCGGTGACGCGCAGGTTGGCGCCGTTCAGGTAGGGCTCGGCCGCGCACACGTCGTGGCCGGTGAAGCCGGGGATCGCGCTGCGGTAGGTGAACCCGGCGGCGGTGGCGCGGTCACGGATCACGGCGTCGAGGTTGTCGGCGACCCCGTTGAGGATGCTCGCCTCGGTGCGGGTGAACCCGAACGCCGCGGGGCAGGAGGTGCTCGGGCCGAAGAACCGCCCGTAGCCGAGCACGGCCACGGCCCGTGCGTTCGGGGCCCCGCTGCGGATCGCGGCGTAGGCGCGGTCGAGCTTCGCGGGCAGCTCGCTGCGGATCCGGGCGTTGGTCGAGTCCACCGTCGAGCTGCAGTTCGGGCTGTTGACCCCGCCGCAGGCCAGGATGAGGTCGACGAAGCCGATGTCGTTGCCGCCGATCGTGATGCTGACCAGGTCGGTGCCCTCGTCCAGCGCGTCGACCTGGCGGTCGACCACGTCGTCGGTCCGGGCGCCCTGGCAGGCGCGGAAGTCCAGGTCGGTGTTCGGGCGCTGCTCGGCGACGAGGGCGGGGTAGGCGAAGCTGCTGCGGTAGCAGACCAGGCTGGGGCTGCGGTCGGCGCGGAAGGTCCCGTTGCCCGAGGAGAACGAGTCGCCCAGGGCGACGTACTCGTCGACCTCCTGGGCGACGGCGGGGGCCGCGGGCAGGATGAGCGAGGCGGCGGCGGCGAGCAGGGCGGTCGCGGTGGCGCGCGCGGCGGCGCGGAGGGGGAACGGGGACACGGGGTGACTCACTCTCGACGCGGGGTGACCGACGGGCCCACGATGGTGGCGTCCGCCACCCCGGTCGGGTAGTGGTCCTCGTCCAGCGTCGAACGGGAGTGCTCGTGACCGGTGACAAACCGGGCCGGATCGTCCTCGGCGGACGACCGGTCCACCGGGTCCTCGCCGACGCCCTGCCGGTGCTCGCCACGGCCGTGGTCGAGCAGCTCGTGCGCGACGTGCCGGTGTACCGGTCGCTGCCGACCGAGCAGCTGGCGGGGGACGTGCGGGACGTCGTGGTCGAGGGCATCCGCACCTTCGTCGCCATGCTGCGCGCGGGCGGGCGGCTGCCGGACGCGCCGCGGTCCGCCGTGCGCATCGGCGACGGGCTCACCGTCGACGCGGTGATCGGCGCGCACCACGTCGGGGCGCTGGCGTGCCTGGACCACGTCAGCCGGCTCGCCGGCCCGCAGGACCTGCACCAGGTGGTGGCGCTGCACGGGCTGGTGCTGCAGTACGTGCGCCACACCTCGGCGGCGATCACGGCGGCCGCGGCCGCTCCCGCGCTGTCCGCGGTGGAGGCCCGCGACGCCCGGCGCGCCCTGCTGGCGGCCCTGCTCGACGGGGCGCCCGCGGCCGCGCTCGCCGCCCGCGCGGGGCTCCGCCTGCCCGAGCGCTACGACGTCGTCGCGCTCCGGCTCGGCCCGCACGCCGACGAGCTGCGCGACGGGGTCGACCCCGCCCTGGCGGGCCGGCGCAAGGTCCGGCGGCTGCGGCGGCTGCTGGACCGGCGCGCGGGCCCGGGGACGCTGACCCGCCTCGGCCCGGACGGGGGCGTGGTCCTGCTCCCGGAGCGGTCGGTGGACCCGGACGCGCTGGTGGCCGACCTCGCGGCGGTGGCCGGCGCCGACCTCGTCGCGGCCGTCGTCCCCGCCGCCCCGGCCGGCGTCGCCGACGCGGCCCGCCTCGCCGACGAGCTGCAGCACGTCGCCGCGGCGGTGGGCTGCGCGCCGGGGCTGTACCGGCTGGCCGACCTGGCCCTGGAGCTGCAGGTCGGCCGGCCCGGCCCGGCGCGCGACCAGCTGGCCGCCCTGCTCGACCCGGCCGCCGACCGGCCGGAGCTGCTGCGGACCGCGCGGACCCACCTGCGCAGCGGCCTGCAGCGGCGCCGGACCGCGGTGCTGCTGCACGTGCACCCGAACACGGTCGATTACCGCCTGCGCCGGCTCGGCGAGCTGACCGGACTGGACGTCGGCCGCCCGGAGCACCTGCTCACCCTCCGCGCCGCGCTCGTCGCCCGCGACGTCCGCGACGCCGACCGCGGGGGGGACCGGCCGGTGGTGCCGGCCGGGTCCGCCGCCGCGGGAGAGCTCCCGGCCCCGCCGGTCCGCGGGCGGTGGTCGTCGTGAGGCGCCGCCGGGCGTCCGCCGGACCGGGCGGACCGGGCACGCGGCGGAGTCCCCGTGGCGAGGGCCCCCCGGGTGTGCCTACTGTGCGCCGGGGGGCCCGCCCCACGGGCGAGGGGAGGTGACGCGTGTCCCGTCGCCCTGCCTCCGCGGCCGCCCGGGCCGCCGAGCTGCGCCGCTGCGAGGACGTGCCGGACCTCCTGGTCCACCAGGCGGTCCTGCTCGTCGAGGAGGCCCTGGGCGGGTTCGCGCTGACCGCCCCGGCCGGGCCCGTCGCCGCCGCCCGGCACCTGCACCGCCTGGTCGACGACGCCGAGCGGGTCGCCGTCGACGCCGCCGCGTGCCCGCCCGACCACCCGGTCCGCCCGGTGTCCTCGGGCGCCCTGCGCCTCGTCTCCGACCTGGCGGACGCCGCGACCCACGCCGCGGTCGTCGAGGACCGGGGCGGGTCGGTCCCGCCGCTCGTGGTCCAGCTGGTCGACGTCGTCCGCGGCCTCGGCGAGGCCGTGGTGTCCCTGGCCCGCTCGCGGTCGGCGGTCGAGCGCCGCCGCTGTGCCGCGGACGCCGCGACGTGGGCCCGGGCGTTCGACGAGCTGACCTGGTCGGTGCTGCTGGAGCTGCACCGGGACGTCCCGGCGGACCCGCCCGTCCGCCGGCTCGTGCGGCTCGTCGGTGTCCTCGCGATGAGCGTCACGGCCGCCGAGCACCTCGCCCGGGCGGTCGCGGCGCCCGCGGGGAGCCGGCCGCGGGGCCGGCTCCCCGGGACCGGCGGCGGGCCCGCGCGGTGACCGGTCGGGCGGCGGGCCGGGAGGGCGCGCCGCCCCGCGCCCGGCGCGCGCACCGGACCGCTCGGCGGTGGGCCCCCGGAACCGGGCGCCGCCGCACCTAGTGTCGGCCCGCATGAGGCCCTCCGCGCAGCAGTCCGCACACGGCCGCCCGGTCCCGGCGGGAGCGGTGTTCGAGCGGGGTGGCGCCGCACCGGAGGCCGCGGTCCGCCGGCCCGGCATCGACCTGGCCGAGCTCGTGGCCGGCTACCGCCGCGCCCGCCCTCCGCTCGGCGTGCGCATCGCGTTCGTCGTCGTCGTCACCGTGCTGCTCATCGGGCCGCTGGCGTCCCTGCTGAGCACCGCGATGGGGCGCTCGGTGCTCGGCGGCGTGCCGGTGCCGGCCGACGTGCACCCCAGCGTCGTCGCCTACGGGCTGCTCGGCATGCTCCTGTCCTGCCTGCTGGGCGTCCTCGTGGCGCTGGAGATGCGGGCCGGCCGCCGGTGGGCCCGGGCCGTCTGCGTCGTGATCGCGCTGGTCGCGCTGGTGTTCACCGTCGTCGGGCTGGTGGGCTACCTGGCCCCGGCCGTGGCCGCCGGCGTCGCCGCCTCGTCGGTGGACCTCCTGGTGGTGGTGCAGGTGGTCCAGGCGGTGCTGCTCGCCGCGACGCCGGTGCTGCTGCTGGTCCCGGGGTCCGGCACCTACTTCCGCTGAGCGGCGCGCGGCCGCTCAGGCGTCCTCGGCGGCGACGGCCGCGATGAGGGCGCGGGCCAGCGTCGGGTGGGTGACCAGGCAGTCGACCAGGCCGCCCCGCACCGCGGCCAGGGCCGCCGCGGTCTTGGCCTCGCCGTAGACGATGCCGACCACCTTCGGGATCGCCCGCATCTGCGCGTGGGTGATGCCGATCATCCGGTCGGTCAGGTCGGCCGGCACGGGCTCGCCGACCTCGTCGATGAGGACGCCCGACACGTCGGCGGCGACGCCGGCCCGGCGCAGCGCCGAGCGCTCGGCCTCGCCGGTGGCGTCGTAGAGGGTCGACTGGCCGGGGGCCCAGCTGCCCACGCCCACCACGGCCACGGTGACCGAGCCGATGCGCGAGAACGCCCGCTCGACCTCGGGCTGGCTGCGCAGCGCGCTCGCCGTGGCCGCGTCGGCGACGGCCAGCGGCGCGTAGAAGAAGTACGCGGGCCCTCCGGTGATCCGCGCGACCTCCCGCACCAGCTCGATGGAGCTGTCGGCCACGTCGGGCCGGGTCAGCGCCCCGGTGAGCTGCACGACCGGCACGGGGGCCAGCTCCGTCAGGGCCGTGGCCATGGCGCTGACCGACCGGGCCCAGGACAGGCCGAGGACGTCGTCGGGGCCGACGATCTCGCCGAGGAGCTCCGCGGCCACCGTGCCGAGGTGCTCGCGCACCGTCGCCGGCTCGTCGTCGGGGGTGTCGGTCACGACGCAGTGGGTCAGCTTGAGCGCGTGCATCAGCTCGGCGGACAGCCCGACGTCGACCTGGCCGGGGTAGCCGATCTCGATGCGGACCAGCCCGGAGCTGCGGGCGTCGTCGAGCAGGCGGGCGACCTTGAACCGGCTGAGCGAGAACTCCTCGGCGATCTCGATCTTCGACAGCCCGTCGAGGTAGTAGCGGCGCGCGACCGAGGCCGTCAGCACCAGCTGGGCGGGCCGCCCCGCCCTCGATCTCGCCATGCACGCTCCCGTCGTCGACGCTCATATGAGCGAGCGGATCACCATTCTTGCACAGCGGTTGACGTCCCGAGTGGCGTGGAACACCATTCAAGCGATCACGGCCGTGCTCGTCTGAGCACCGTCGCCGGTACGGAGAGGGACGCGATGACGCGATGGGGTAGGAAAGGGCTGCTGCTCGCACTGGCGGTCTCGCTGGCGAGCACCGGCTGCGCCGGGGCCGGCGGCGGGGGCGGAGCGGCCGGCGGGGACGCGAACAGCATCTCGGTGCTGATGGTGAACAACCCGCAGATGGTGGACCTGCAGCAGCTGGCCCCGCGGTTCACCGAGCAGACGGGCATCACCGTCAACTTCACGGTGCTGCCGGAGAACGAGCTGCGCGACAACGTCAGCCAGGAGTTCTCCCGGCAGGCGGGCCAGTACGACGTGGCCACGCTGTCGAACTTCGAGATCCCGATCTACGCCGGCAACGAGTGGGTCGCCCCGATGGACGACTTCATCGCCGCCGACCCCGCGTTCGACCAGGCCGACATCCTCGAGCCGATGGCGCAGTCCCTCAGCGTCGACGGCCGGGTGTACGGCCAGCCGTTCTACGGCGAGTCGTCCTTCCTCATGTACCGCAAGGACGTGTTCGAGCAGGCCGGCATCACCGTCTCCGAGAAGCCCACCTGGCAGGAGGTGGCCGGCTGGGCCCAGCAGCTCGACGGGGTGCAGCCGGACATGGCGGGCATCTGCCTGCGCGGCCAGCCCGGCTGGGGCCAGATCTTCGGCCCGCTCACGACCGTCGTGAACACCTTCGGCGGCACCTGGTTCACGCAGGACTGGCAGGCGCAGGTCGACGCGCCCGAGTTCCGCGAGGCCACGCAGTTCTACGTCGACCTGGTGACGCAGTACGGGCAGCCCGGAGCGGCGCAGTCCGGCTTCACGGAGTGCCTGAACACGGTGACGCAGGGCGGCGCCGCGATGTGGTACGACGCCACCTCCGCCGCCGGGTCGCTGGAGGCGGCCGACTCCCCGGTGCGGGGCCTCATGGGCTACGCCCCGGCACCGGTCGTGCAGACCGACAACTCCGGCTGGCTGTACTCCTGGGCGTGGGGCATCCAGCAGGCGAGCCAGAAGAAGGACGCCGCGTGGCGCTTCATCTCCTGGGCGTCGAGCAAGGAGTACGAGCAGCTCGTCGGCCAGGAGCTGGGCTGGTCGCGCGTGCCGGCCGGCAAGCGCGGCTCGACCTACGAGATCCCCGAGTACGTCGCCGAGGCGAGCGCGTTCGCCGAGCCGACGCGGGCGGCCATCGAGGCGGCCGACCCGAGCAACCCGGGTGTCCAGCCGCGGCCCGCGCCGGGCATCCAGTTCGTCGGGATCCCGGAGTTCCCCGCCCTCGGCACCTCGGTGTCGGAGGAGGTCAGCTCGGCCATCGCCGGTCAGATCACGGTGGACGAGGCGCTCACCCGGGGCCAGCAGCTGGCCGAGGAAGTGGCGGCGCAGTACCGCCAGTAGGGCACGGCCGCTGGGGAGGCCGGCACCGCGACGCGGTGCCGGCCTCCCCAGCGGAGCAGGGGGAACGCGCGGCGGCGCCGCCGCGCGGCGGTCGACGCGGAGGTGCGGGCATGAGCACGACGATGGTGGAGCCGCCCCCGACGGGGCGGGAGGCCGGGCGCGGCGGATCCTCGCCCCCGGGCGGCGTCCTGCGGCGCAGCGGCGACATGGCCCGCCGGGCCCCGCTGCTGCCCGCGCTGATCTTCATGATCCTCGTGACGCAGCTGCCGTTCATCGGCACGCTGATCGTGTCGTTCATGGACTGGAACGGGTTCTACCCCGACCGCACCGGCTTCGCGGGCATCGACAACTTCGTCAGCGTGCTGACCAACCCCGACACCCGGGCCGCGATCGTCACGACGATCGTGCTCACCGCGTCGGTGGTGCTGATCAGCCTCGTGCTGGGGCTGCTCATCGCGCTGCTGCTGGACCGCACGTTCTTCGGGCGCGGGATCGTGCGCACGATGATGATCACGCCGTTCCTCGTCGTGCCCGTCGCCGCCGCCCTGGTGTGGAAGCACGCGCTCTACAACCCGCAGTACGGCCTGTTCAACGGGCTCCTGCGCACCCTGTTCGGCCCGGACGCGGTGCAGGTCGAGTGGATCTCGGCGTTCCCGCTGTCGTCCCTGGTCGCGGCCCTGGTGTGGCAGTGGACGCCGTTCATGATGCTGATCATCCTGGCCGGCCTGCAGAGCAAGCCGCTCGACGTCATCGAGGCGGCCCAGATCGACGGCTGCTCGTCCTGGCAGGTCTTCCGGTACATGACCCTGCCGCACCTGCGGCAGTACCTGGAGCTGGGCGGACTGCTCGGGTCGATCTACATCGTGCAGAACTTCGACGCCGTCTTCACGCTCACCTCGGGCGCCCTGGGCACCGCGAACCTGCCGTACACGATCTACCAGATCTTCTACAACGCGCAGGACTACGGCCGGGCGTCCGCCGCCGGCGTCATCGTGGTGATCGGCACCATCGTCATCGCCACCTTCGCGCTGCGCACCGTCTCGTCGCTGTTCCGTGAGGAGGGTCGATCGTGAGCGCGCGACCAGGATCCACGGCTCCCGCGTCCCCCGCGCGCCCGGCTCAGGAGGACTCGTCATGACTGCCACCGTGGACGTCGCCAAGCCCGACCGCAGCCCGCCCGCCGTGCGCCGGCGGCCCCGGCGCACCGGCGCGGTCTGGGGCGTGGTCGCCTGGATCGTCGGGCTGCTGTTCGTGGCCCCCGTGCTGTGGATGGTGCTGACGTCGTTCCACAGCGAGTCCGACGCCGCGACCAACCCCCCGTCGTTCTTCGCCCCGTTGACGCTGGACGGGTACGCCAACTTCTTCGGCGCGGCCAGCGGCGCGAGCCCGTGGCCGCCGCTGATCAACTCGGTCAGCGCGAGCGTGCTGTCCACGGTCCTGGTGCTGGTGCTGGCGATCCCGGCCGCGTACGCGCTGTCGATCCGGCCGGTGCGCAAGTGGACCGACGTGCTGTTCTTCTTCCTGTCCACGAAGATGCTGCCGGTCGTGGCCGGGCTGCTGCCGATCTACCTGATCGCGCAGAACACCGGCCTGCTGGACACGATCTACCTGCTGGTCATCCTCTACACGTCGATGAACCTGCCGATCGCGGTGTGGATGATGCGCTCGTTCCTCGCCGAGGTGCCCGTGGAGATCCTCGAGGCGGCGTCGGTGGACGGCGCGTCGCTGCTGCGCACCCTGCGCACGATCGTCCTGCCGATCGTCGCCCCGGGCATCGCGGCGACGTCGCTGATCTGCTTCATCTTCAGCTGGAACGAGCTGCTGTTCGCCCGCGTGCTCACCGCGACGGTCGCGCAGACGGCGCCGGTGTTCCTCACGAGCTTCGTCACCAGCCAGGGCCTGTTCCTGGCCAAGGTGTGCGCGGCGGCCGTGGCCGTGTCGCTGCCGGTGCTCATCGCCGGGTTCGCGGCGCAGGACAAGCTGGTGCAGGGCCTGTCGCTGGGAGCCATCAAGTGACCCCGTGCGCGGAAGTGGCCGCCCCGGCCGCCGTTCCCGCTCACGAGGCCCGGAGGGACCGGTGAGGGCCGCCGTCATCAGCGCCGACGCGATCACCGTCGAGACGCTGCCGGACCCCTCGCCCGGGCCGCGCGAGGTCGTCGTGGCCGTCGCCGGCTGCGGCATCTGCGGCACCGACCTGCACATCGCCGACGGCGAGTTCGCCCCCACGCTGCCGGTGACGCCGGGGCACGAGTTCGCCGGGGAGGTCGTCGCGGTCGGGCGCGACGTCACCGAGGTGTCGGTGGGGAACCAGGTCGCCGTCGACCCGTCGCTGTTCTGCGGCGAGTGCTACTTCTGCCGCCGCGGGCGGGGCAACCTCTGCGAGCGGTGGGGCGCCATCGGGGTCTCGCGGACCGGCGGGGCGGCAGAGTTCGCCGTGGCGCCGGTGGCGAACTGCGTCGTGCTGCCCGAGCACGTGCGGCCGGCGGACGCGGCACTCATCGAGCCGCTCTCGTGCGCCGTGCGCGGGTTCGACGTGCTCGCCCCCCGCCTGGGCGACCACTACCTCGTCTACGGCGCCGGCACGATGGGCCTGATGATGATGGAGCTGGCCAAGCGGGCCGGGGCCGCGTCCGTCAGCGTCGTGGACCTCAACCCGGTGCGGTTGGAGACCGCGCGCGAGCTGGGGTGCACCGCGGCCGTCGGCAGCGCCGACGAGCTGGACCGCCCGCGCGGCTGGGACGTCGTGATCGACTGCACGGGCGTGGTCGCCGCGATCGAGGACGGCCTGCCGCGGGTCGTCCGCGGCGGGACGTTCCAACAGTTCGGGGTGGCCGCGGAGGGGGCGACCGCCCGGTTCAGCCCGTTCCGGGTCTACAACGACGAGATCCGCATCGTCGGGTCGATGGCCGTGCTGCACAGCTTCGAGCGGGCCGCCGAGCTGTTCGCCGCGGGCTTCCTCCGGCCCGAGGTCATGATCAGCGACCGGCTGCCGCTGGAGCGGTACCCGGCGGCGCTGGAGCAGTTCCGCGCCGGGGTCGGGCGCAAGGTCCAGGTCGTGCCGAACGGGGTGGGGGCCTGATGCGCGTCGCGGTGCTGCGCGGCGCCCGCGACGTCGCGCTGGAGGAGCGGCCCGCTCCGGTGCCCGGGCCGGGCGAGGTGCTCGTCGACGTCGCCGCCGTCGGGGTGTGCGGCTCGGACGTGCACTACTACGAGCACGGCCGCATCGGCCGCTTCGTCGTCGAGCGGCCCCTCGTCCTCGGGCACGAGCCGTCGGGGACGATCGCCGCGGTCGGGCCGGGGGTGGACCCGGGCCGGGTCGGGCAGCGGGTGTCGGTCGAGCCGGGGGTGCCCGACCTGACCTGCGCGCAGTGCCTCGCCGGGCGCTACAACCTCTGCCCGGACGTCCGGTTCCTCGCCACCCCGCCGGTCGACGGGGCCTTCGCCGAGCAGGTGGTGGTGCACGGCGCCTTCGCCCACCCCGTCCCCGACGCGATCGGCGACGACGCGGCGGCGCTGCTCGAACCGCTCTCGGTCGGCCTGTGGGCCTGCCGCAAGGGCGGGGTCGGGCCGGGCAGCCGCGTGCTCGTCACGGGCGCCGGCCCGATCGGGCTGGTCGCGGTCCAGGCCGCGCGCGCCTCCGGCGCGGCGGAGGTGATGGTGTCCGACGTCAACCCGGCCCGGCTGCGGCTGGCCGCCTCGCTGGGCGCCACCGTCGCCGTCGACCCGGTGGACACCGACCTCGCGGACCTGGAGCCCGACGTGCTGCTCGAGTGCTCCGGGGTGCCGTCGGTGATCGGCGACGGGATCCGGGCGCTCGACCGCGCCGGGCGGGCGGTCCTCGTCGGCATGGGGGGCGACGAGGTGCCGCTGCCGCTGTCGGTGGTGCAGGAGCGCGAGCTGCTCGTCACCGGCACGTTCCGCTACGCCAACACCTGGCCCACGGCCATCGCGCTGGTCGCGGCGGGACGCATCGACCTGGACGTGCTGGTCACCGGGCACTACGGGCTGGCCGACGCCGAGGCGTCCCTCACGGTGGGCCGCCGGGACCCGGCGTCGGTGAAGGTGCTGGTCCACCCGTCCCGCTAGCCACCCGCCGCCCGCCCGGACCGCAGCAAGGTGGCTTTGCTGCAGCAGGACTGCAGCAGAGCCACCTTGCTGCAACGGGCGGCGGGGCAGGGCGGTGGGGCGGCGGACGGGTGTCGGGGGTGGGGCGGCGGCGGGCGGCTCGGCCGTGCATCATTCGTCCGTGTTGTTCAGCTCGGGGCAATCCGCCCGTCATGTCGACGTCATCCGGTGCGGCCGGCGTCCCGCGCCGTCGCCGGTGGACGGGGCGGGACGACCGTGATGCCGCTCGTAGTCACGCGGCTGCTCCAGAACCCGCTGGGGGAGCCCGCGCCGGCGGGGCACCGCGGCGACCTGGTGCGGGTCACCGACGGGACCGCCACGGTCTACCTGACCCCGGCGGAGTTCGACGCCGCCGACGAGGGGCACCTGCGCTACCTGCTCGCCCGCCAGGCCGCCGAGCGCGGGGACCGCTCACCGAGCTGATCCCGACCCCCGCGGCGGCCCGGTCCCGGTCTCCGGTCAGCGCCCGGAGGCGTGCAGCTCGGCGGCCCCGGGGGTCCGCTCGCGGGCCCTGCGCCCCGTCGTGCTCTCCCGGACCTCCAGCGCGAAGGGGGTCTGGACGTCGCGGACGCCGCCGTCCGCGCGGTCGCGGTGCGCGGCGAGGTCGATGGCGGCCGCCGCGATGGCGGCCTTGTCCGGGGCGATCGTCGTGAGCGTGGGCAGGCTGTAGGCGCTCTCCTCCGACCCGTCGAAGCCGACGATCGCCACGTCCTCGGGCACGCGCAGCCCTCGGTCGGCCGCCGTGCGCAGGGCGCCGACGGCCAGCGGGTCGTTGAAGCAGAACACGGCGTCGGGCGGGTCGGGGCGGTCCAGCAGCGCGGCCATGGCCGCCGCGCCGTCGCGGCGGTGGTACTGGCCCACGGCCGCGACGAGGTCGTCCGGGGCGGGCAGCCCCGCGGCGGCGAGCGCGTCGCGGTAGCCGCGCAGGCGCAGCGTCGCGGTGCCGCGGCCGGGGTGCTGGCCGATCGCGGCGATGCGGCGGCGGCCCAGCGACAGCAGGTGCTCCACGGCGGTGCGGGCGGCGAGCACGTTGTCGATCGCCACGTGGTCGATCGGCACGTCCACGGCGTGCTCGCCGAGCATCACCACGGGGACGCCGGGGTCGAGCTGGGCGAGGTCCTCGGCCTCCAGCGCCTCGGGACTGATGATCGCGGCGTCGATGAGGTGCGACCCGAGGGTCGCCAGCGCGGCGCGCTCGGCCGCGCGCGTGCCCTGGGTCTGCTCGATGAGCACGTTCCACTCGTGCCGGCGCGCCGCGGTGATCATCAGGGCGGCCAGCTCGCCGAAGTAGGGGATGGCGAGGTCGGGCACCATGAGCGCGACCGACCCGGTGCGCCCCCGGCGCAGGTTGCGCGCCCCGACGTGCGGGCGGTAGCCGGTGGCGGCGAGCGCCTCCTCGACGCGGCGCCGGTTGTCGGCCTTCACGAACTCGTAGCCGTTGACCACGTTGGACACCGTCTTGACCGACACGCCCGCCAGGGCGGCCACGTCCTTGAGGGTGACGGCCATCCGGGTCCTCTCCGCAGGCGCCGCCGGTCGCGGCGGGGCGCAGTCTAAGCAGCCCCACAGCGGCTTTACAACGTTGTGCCAACGATGTAGACAGTGCGGCATCCCCGACCGGGTGGCCACCGTCACCGGAACCGGGTCCTCGAGACGGTCGAAGGAGACCTCGATGCCCCTGCCGGACGTCCGCATCCGCGCCCGCCGCGCCCGCCTCGGTCTGGTGGCGGCTCTCCTGCTCCCGGTGGCGCTGGCGGGGTGCGCGAACCCCGAGGCGCCCACCGCCGCGCCGACCGGGCCCGGCCCCGCCGCCACCGCCGCGGCGGAGCAGGCCGACGGCCCGACGTGCAGCCTGGAGGACACCGGCTACCCGGCCGTCGACCCGGCCACGGCGATCGTCGGGTTCTCCCAGTCCGAGCGGGAGGGCAACCCCTTCCGCATCGCCGAGACGCAGTCCATCCGCGACGAGGCCGCCGCGATCGGCATCCCGCCGGACCGCCTGCTCGTCACCAACGCCCAGGGCGACCTCAACAAGCAGATCAGCGACATCCAGTCGATGCTCGCCCAGGGCGTCCAGCTGCTCATCGTGGCCCCGCTGAACTCCGACGGCCTGCAGCCCGCCCTCGACGCCGCCCGCGAGCAGCAGGTGCCCGTGGTGACGATCGACCGGCTGGTCACCTCGGAGCCGTGCACCGACTACCTGACCTTCATCGGGTCGGACTTCGAGGAGCAGGGCCGCCGCGCCGCCGCGGAGATGATCGAGGCCACCGGCGGCACCGGCCAGGTCGCGATCCTGCTGGGCTCGTCGGGCAACAACGTCACCACCGACCGCAACAACGGGTTCAAGGAGGGCATCGCCGGCTCGCCGGGCCTGCAGGTCGTGGCCGAGCAGACGGGCAACTTCGAGCGCGCCCAGGGCCAGTCGGTGATGGAGCAGCTCATCCAGAGCAACCCGGAGATCACCGCCGTCTACGCGCACAACGACGAGATGGGCATCGGCGCGGTCAACGCCCTGCGCGCGGCCGGCCGCACCCCCGGTGAGGACGTCAAGGTCGTCACCGTGGACGGCACGCGCAACGCCGTGCAGCTCATCGTCGACGGCAGCATCAACGCCGTGATCGAGTCCAACCCGCGGTTCGGCCCGCTGGCCTTCGACGTGCTGGAGCGCTTCGCCGCCGGCGAGGACGTCCCGACCTCGATCGTCATCGAGGACACCCAGTACGACGAGACCAACGCCGAGGCCACCATCGGCAACGCCTACTGATCCCGGTGGGCGGCGACGGAGGCGGGCCGGTGCTGGAGCTCGTGGAGGGCTCCAAGCAGTTCGCGGGGGTGCGGGCGCTCGACCGCGTGTCGTTCGCCCTGCGCCCGGGCGAGATCCACGCGCTGGTGGGGGAGAACGGCGCCGGCAAGTCCACGCTGATCAAGCTGCTGACCGGGGTGTACCAGCCCGACGCCGGCGAGCTGCGCCACCGCGGGCAGCCCGTCTCCTTCGCCCGGCCGGTGGCCGCCCAGCGCGCGGGGATCTCGACCATCTACCAGGAGGTGAACCTCGTCCCGCTGCTCAGCGTGGCGAGCAACCTCTTCCTGGGGCGGGAGCCGCGCCGGTTCGGCCTCGTCGACCGGGGCCGGATGCACGCCGAGGCGGCGGAGGTCCTGCGCGGCTACGGCATCGACGACGACGTGCGCCGCCCGCTGGGCTCGCTCGGCGTCGGCACGCAGCAGATGGTGGCGCTGGCCCGCGCGGTCGCCACCGACGCCCACGTGGTGATCATGGACGAGCCCACCTCGTCGCTGGAGCCGCGCGAGGTGGAGACGCTGTTCTCGGTGATCGACCGGCTGCACCGCGAGGGCATCGCGATCCTCTACGTCAGCCACCGCATGGACGAGCTGTACCGGATCTGCGAGCGCGTCACCGTCTTGCGCGACGGCCGGCACGTGCACACCGGACCGCTCGCGGACCTGCCCCGCATCGAGCTCGTCTCGATGATGCTCGGCCGCAGCGTCGGCGACATCCGCGAGCGCGGGGCCACGACGTTCGGGGCCACCGAGCACGCCGCCTCCGCCGGCGCCGAGCCGCTGCTGCGCGCCGAGCACCTCACCGGGGCGCAGCGGCTCCGCGACGTGTCGGTGAGCATCCGGCCCGGCGAGGTCGTGGGCCTGGCCGGGCTGCTCGGGTCGGGCCGCAGCGAGACCGCGCGCGCGATCGTCGGCGCCTTCCCGCTCAGCGACGGCACGGTGGTGCTGGCCGGGAGGCCCGTCCGCCGGGGGAGCGTGCCCGCCGCGATGCGGGCGGGCATCAGCATGCTCGCCGAGGACCGCAAGACCGACGGCATCATCCCCAACCTGTCGGTGCGGGAGAACATCGTCCTCGCCGCGCTCCCGGGGCTGTCCCGGCTCGGCGTGGTCAGCCGGGCCAAGCAGGACGAGGTCGTGGAGCGGTTCATGACCCGGCTGCGGATCAAGGCGTCGAGCCCGGACCAGAAGGTGTCCGAGCTGTCGGGCGGCAACCAGCAGAAGGTGCTGCTCGCCCGCTGGCTCGCCACCGAGCCGAAGGTGCTGCTGCTCGACGAGCCCACCCGCGGCATCGACGTCGGGGCCAAGGCCGAGGTGCAGGCGCTGATCGACGAGCTGGCCGCCGACGGCCTGGCCGTCCTGCTCATCTCCTCGGACCTGGAGGAGCTGGTGGACGGCTCGGACCGGGTGGTGGTGCTGCGCGACGGCGCGGTCGTGACCGAGCTGACCGGCGACGACGTCGGCGAGGAGCAGGTGCTGGCCGCGATCGCGGCGGTGCGCGAGGAGGAGGGGGCGGCGTGAGCACCGCGACCGAGGCGACCGGGACGGCCCCGCGGCGGGTCGACCGGGCCACCGCCGCCCGCTGGCTGCAGGACTACGGCGTCTACGTCGCCGTCGCCGTGCTGGTGGTGGTGAACATCGCGTTCACCGCGAACTTCCTGTCCGGGGCCAACCTGCGCACCCAGCTGCTGCAGGCCGCGCCGGTGCTCATCGTGGCGCTGGGCATGGCCCTGGTCATCGGCACCGAGGGCATCGACCTGTCCGTCGGGTCGATCATGGCGCTGTCGGCCGCGCTCGTGCCGCTCTACCTCGGCTACGGCGCGGTGCCCGCGATCGTCGTCGCGCTCGTCGTCGGGCTGCTCACCGGGGTGTTCAGCGGGTTCCTCGTCGCCTACGTCGGGATCCAGCCGATCGTCGCCACGCTCGCCCTGCTCGTCGGCGGGCGCGGCCTCGCGCTGGTGCTGGCCGGCGGGCAGCTGCGCGACGTCCGCGACCAGGGCTTCCTGGCCCTGGGCAGCGAGGACGTGCTCGGCATCCCGATCGCGGTGCTGCTGGCGGCCGTGCTCGCCGTCGTCGCCGGCCTGCTCGTGCAGCGCACCACGTTCGGCCGCCACCTGGTGGCCGTCGGCGGCAACCGGCCCGCCGCCGTGCTGTCCGGGCTGCCGGTCCGCCGGGTGCTGGTCGGGGTGTACGCGATCAGCGGGCTGCTCGCCGCCACCGCCGGGGTGATCGCCACCGCCCGGCTCGGGGCGGGCGACCCGGCCAACGCCGGCCTGCTCATCGAGCTCGCGGCGATCACGGCCGTGGTGGTGGGCGGCACGCCGCTCACCGGCGGCAAGGTGCGGATCCTCGGCACCGTGATGGGCGTGCTGCTCATGCAGCTCGTGCGGGCCACCCTCATCACCAACAACCTGCCCGACTCGATCGCCCAGATGGTGCAGGCCGTGATCATCATCATCGCCGTCTACGTCGCCCGCGAACGGAGCACCCGATGACCCCCCCGACCACCGCGGTCGCCCCCGGCCGCCCGTCGGCGCGCGGGGCGGGCGGCCGCGGGCGCGGTCTCGCCGCGGCCAGCCTGCTCCAGCGCCAGGGCGCCGCGGCGGTGCTCGGGCTGCTGGTCGTCGTGGCCTGGCTCGCGTTCCCCCGGTTCGGCACGGTCGACAACCTGCGCGACATCGCCCTGCAGAGCTCGTTCCTGGCCGTCATCGCCCTGGGCATGACGTTCGTGATCATCACCGGGGGCATCGACCTGTCGGTCGGCTCGGTGTACGCCCTCGGCGGCGTGCTCGCCGCCTACGGGTCCCAGGCCGGACCCCTGGTCGCGGTGCTGCTGCCGCTGGCGGTCTGCGGGCTGATCGGGCTGGTCAACGGCGTGCTCGTGGCCCGCACCGGGATGGCGCCGTTCATCGTGACGCTGGCGGCGCTGCTGTTCGCCCGCGGCCTGCTGCTGGCGCTGACGTCCGAGGGCGCCACGACCTACACGATCGACGACCCCACCGTCCTGGCCCTGGGCCGGGGGACGCTGCTGGGTCTGGGCAACCCCGTCTGGATCGCCGTCGTGCTGTTCGTCCTCGGCGGGCTGCTGCTCAACCGCACCCGCTTCGGCCAGAACCTGCTCGCCACCGGCGGCGCCGAGACCTCCGCGGTGCTCATGGGCCTGCCCGTGGCCCGCACCAAGATCATCGCCTACACGATGAGCGGGCTGCTCGCCGGCTTCGCGGGCGTGCTGACCGCGGCCTACCTCCAGTCCGGCGTCACGGTGATCGGCGTCGGCACCGAGCTCGACGCCATCGCCGCGGTCGTCATCGGCGGCACCCTGCTCGCCGGCGGCGCCGGCACCGTGCTGGGCACCGCCGTCGGCGTGGGGCTGCGCAGCGTGATCCAGAACGTCATCAACCAGATCGGCGGACTCGACAGCAACTACCAGTCGGTCATCAGCGGCGTGTTCCTGCTCGTCGTGGTCGTGGTGCAGCGCTCGCTCACCCGCGCGCGGCCCCGTCGGTGATCCCCGATCGGGCCGCCGCGCCGGCCCGGGCAGGCACCCCGTGAGCACCGTCGCGCAGATCCGCCGGGCCGCGTCGTCCCTCCCCGGGGTGGTGGAGAGGTCGGACTTCGACCTGCCCTCGTTCCACGTCGGCGGGCGCGCCTTCGTCACCGTGCGGCGGGGGCGGGCCCACGCCCTGCTCCGGCTGCCGCCCGACGACGCGCGCACGGTCGTCGCCGCCGACCCGGCGGTGTTCCAGGAGGTCCACCACCTCAAGCGCCACGTGGGGGTGCTGGTCGACCTGGCCGGGGTCGACGCCGACCGCCTCACCCAGCTGATCGGGTGCGCCTGGCGCCACGCGGCACCCCGGCACCTGCTCGGCGAGGCCGACGCCGTCCCCTGAGCGGTCCCCGCCGGCCGCGCCGTCCGACGTCGGTCGGTGCGCCTCCTCCGGAGGTCGTAGCCGCGATCGCCGTCCTGCGCCCGATGTGCCGGGCCCGCCGCGCGACGACGCTCGTACCCATGACGACGAACCCGACGACCGACCCCGCGGGCGGTGGCGCCCGCGGTGCCCGCCGCGCCGCGGTGCCGGTCCTCACCGCTGTGCTCACGGTGCTGCTGGCGGTGCTGCTGCCCGCGGCCGCGGCCGCGGCGCCCCGCGCGGTCCCCGCCCCGCCGGCCCCCGTCCCGGCCGCCGCCGACCTCACCGCGGCCGACGTCGACGCCTGGCTCGACGGCCTGCTCCCCGCCGCGCTCGAACGCTCCGACATCGCCGGCGGCGCCGTGACCGTCGTGCACGAGGGCCGGGTGCTCACCTCCCGCGGCTACGGCTCCGCCGACTCCGGCTCGACCGGCGCCGCGCCGCGGCCCGTCGACCCCCGGACCACGCTGTTCCGCATCGGGTCGGTGTCCAAGGTGTTCACCGCGGCCGCGGTGCTGCAGCTCGTCGAGCAGGGCCGCCTCGACCTCGACGCCCCGGTGCAGCCGCTGCTGGACTTCCCGCTGCCGCAGCGGTTCGAGCCGGCCGTCACGCTGCGCCACCTGCTCACCCACACCGCCGGCTACGAGGAGCGCATCGCGGGGCTGATCGGGACGGGCACCCCGGGGAGCCTGCGCGACAGCGTCGCGGTCGACCCGCCCGAGCAGGTGTTCGCCCCGGGCACCGTGCCCGCCTACTCCAACTACGGCTACGCGCTGGCCGGGTACGTCGTCGAGCGCGTGACGGGCACACCGTTCGCCGACCACGTCACCCGCGCCGTGCTCGCCCCCCTCGGCATGACCTCGTCGACGTTCGCGCAGCCCCTGCCGCCCGAGCTGCAGGACCGGCTCTCGCTCGGCTACGCCACGGCGTCCGGGCCGCCGCAGCCCTTCGAGATCGTCGACGCCTCTCCCGCGGGCTCGATGACGGCGTCGACCGACGACATGGGGCGCTTCCTGCTCGCCCTGCTCGACGGGGCGCCGGAACTGCTGGAACCCGCGACGCTCGCGCTCATGCAGCAGCCCGGCCTGGACGCCTCCACCCTGGGCGCGCTGGCGGAGGGCCGGCAGATGGCGCTGGGCCTGTTCGACGAGTCCCGCAACGGACGGCGCATCCTGGGCCACGGCGGCGACACCCAGTTCTTCCACTCCCACCTGCAGTTCTACCCGGACGAGCGGACCGGGGTGTTCGTGACGCTCAACAGCTCCGGACGCGGCCCGCTGGACACCGTCGAGCTGCGGCAGGCCGTCCTCGACGGCTTCGCCGACCGCTACTTCCCGCCGGCCGCGCCCGGGACGGCGCCCGCCGTCCCCGGCACCGCCGAGCGCGCCGCGCTCGCCGAGGGCTCCTACGGCAGCTCCCGGACCTTCCGCAGCACCTTCCTCGCCGCCGCCCCCCTGCTGGAACCGGAGGAGCAGGTCCGGGTGACCGCGCAGCCCGACGGCACCCTGCTGTTCGAGCCCGGGCCGCTCAGCCTGCACCCGGCCCGCTACGCCGAGATCGCCCCGTGGGTGTGGCAGGAGGTCGGGGGCCAGCGGATCCTGACCATGCGCGTGTCGGACGACGGTGTCGTCGAGGCCATCGGCATCGAGCCGGCGTTCACCCTGCTGCGCACCGCGCCGGAGCGCGAACCGGCCACGCTGCTGCCCGTGCTGCTGGCCTCGGCGGTCGTGCTGGTCGTGGGCCTGGTGGCCCGGCCGGCCGGGGCCGTCCTGCGCCGCCGGTACGCCGTCGCCGCCTCCGCCCCGCTCGGGCGCGGCGAGCGGGTCGCCACGACCCTGACCTGGATCGCCACCGCGGCCGGCGTGTTCGCCCTGGTGGGCTGGGCGCTCGTGATCTCGGCCGTCGGTCAGCTGCAGGACGTGCCCACCCCCGTGATCCGCGTGGTGCAGGGCGGGCAGTTCGTGGCGCTCGCCGGGGTGCTCCCCGCGGTCGTCGCCCTCGTCCTCGCCCTGCGGCGCCGCGCCGGCGCCGCCCGGGTCCTCGGCGCCATGGTCGTCCTGCTGGCCCTGGTCGGGCTCGGGTGGGTCGCCGCGATGAGCGGGCTGCTGCAGCCGTCGGTGTCCTACTGACCGCCGCGACCCGCCCTCTAGCATCGCTCCCACCGTCGAGACCGAGGACCCGGTGATCCCTCCGCCCCCGCCCGCCGCCGCCGCGGTCGAGCCGGCGCCCGCCGGGCTCCGCCGGTGGACCGTCCGCCTCGACGAGCGGCTCACCCGCGCGGGGCTGCGCACGCCCCTGCGGCGCGACGCGGCGCTGGCGCTGCTGGTGGCCCTCGGCTCCGCCGCCCTCGCACCGGTCCTGCTCGAACCGGGGCCGGCGGCGGGGGACGCCCCCGTCCCGCCCGCGCTCGCGGCCGCGGCCCTGGCGGTGCTCCCGGTCCAGGGCCTCCTGCTGGTCCTGCGGCGCGTGCGCCCCGTCGCGTGCCTGGTGGCGGTGGGCGTCCTGCAGGCGGTCCTGGTCCTCGCGACCGCGGCCGACCCCGAGGCGGGGGCCGTGCGCGGCCTCGCCCCGATCGTCGCCGCCTACAGCGCCGGCGCGGCGCTCCCGGTCCGGACGGCGGCCCGGGCCGTGACCGCGGTGGCGCTGCTGGAGACGGCCGCCTCCGCGGTGGTGCTCCTCGGGCCCGCGGCGGGACCCGGCGCGGTCGCGGGACCGCTGCTCACCCACGCGGTCGCCGCGGTGGTCGCCCCCGCCACCGCGGCGGCGGTGGGCGTGTCGGTCGCGACCCGCCGCCGGTACGTCGACCTGCTGCGGGTCCGCGCCGTCGAGGCCGTCGAGGCCGAGCGCTCCCGCGCCGACGCCGCCATCGCCGCCGAGCGCTCCCGCATGGCCCGGGAGCTGCACGACATCGCCGCGCACCACCTGTCGGGCATGGTCGTGCAGGCGGCGGTGGTGGAGCGCCTCGCCGAGCGCGACCCCCGGGCGGCCGGGGAGGCCGCCGGGTGGATCCGCCGGCAGGGCAAGGAGACGCTGCACGACCTGCGGCTCGCCGTCGGGGCGCTGCGGGGGCCCGCCCACGGGGCGGACGGCGACCGCGACGACGACGCACCGGTGCCCGGGCTCGGGGTCCTCGACGGCCTCGTCGCGACCGCGCGCGACCTCGGCACCCCGGTGGAGCTCGTCCGGGAGGGCGCGGTCCGCCCGCTGCCCCCCGTCGCCGACGTCTCGGCCTACCGGCTGGTGCAGGAGGCGCTGGCGAACGCGCGCCGGCACGCGCCCGGCGCGCCCGTCCGGATCGCGCTGCGCTACGGGGCGGCGCGGCTCGACCTCGAGGTCCGCAACGGGCCGCCGCCCGCGCCGGTGCCGCCGGCGGAGGGGCCCGGGGGGTACGGGCTGGTCGGGATGGGGGAGCGGGCGCAGATGCTCGGCGCCGACCTGGCGGCCGGGCCGACGCCCGAGGGGGGCTGGCGCGTGGCGATGGCGCTGCCGCTGGACCGGGAGGAGGCGGGATGATCGGCGTGCTGCTGGTGGACGACCAGACGGTGGTCCGGGCCGGGTTCCGGGTGATCCTCGAGCTCGGCGGGGACATCGAGGTCGTGGGGGAGGCCGCGGACGGGCCGTCGGCGGTGGCCCTGGCCCGCCGGCTGCGGCCCGACGTCGTCGTGATGGACGTCCGCATGCCCGGGGGCGACGGCCTGAGCGCCACCCGCGAGATCCTCGCGCAGGTCCCGCCGGGGGGGACCGCGCCGGCCGTCCTCGTCGTGACGACCTTCGACATCGACGAGTACGTCTTCGGGGCGCTGGAGGCCGGGGCCAGCGGGTTCGTCCTCAAGGACACCGAGCCCGACGACCTCGTCGACGCCGTCCGGCGGCTCGCGGCCGGCTCCGGGCTGGTCGACCACGCGGTGACCCGCCGGGTGATCGCCGAGTTCGCGCGCCGCCGCCCGACCTCCCCCATGGGGGAGGACCTCGTCGAGGCGCTCACGGCGCGCGAGGCCGACGTCGTGCGGCTGCTCGCCCGGGGGCTGTCCAACGCCGAGATCGCCCGCACGCTCGTCATCGAGACCAGCACGGTGAAGTCGCATCTGGGCCGGGCCATGAGCAAGATCGGCACCCGGGACCGGCTGCAGACCGTCGTCTGGGCCTACCGCACGGGGATGGCGCGCGCGGACGGTTGACGCGTCCGGGTGCTCCCCGATCGTGCGGTACCGCCGACCGGGGGGGTGGTGGACCGGAGGAGTGCCGGTAGGGTGACGGTCCGACGACGGAGCGCGATCTCCGCCCTCGGACGGACCGGCCCACCGGGCCACGGACGTGCTCACCCGACAGGGGGTCTGCAGATGAAGACGTTCACGTGCGGAGCCGTGGTGCCCGGGTGCACCGCGTCGTTCGCCGGCGAGACCGAGGAGGACATCCTCGTGCAGGTCGCGCGTCACGCCCGCGAGGACCACGGGATGACCGAGGTGCCCGAGGACGTGGCCGCGCAGGTCCTGGCGGCGATCCGGTGACATGACCCTGGACGCTGCTGTCGAGGCGTGCCTCCGGCCGGGCGTCCTGCGCATGAACTTCCAGCCGATCCTCGACACCGTGCGCGGGACGGTGGTCGGCTACGAGTCCCTGGCCCGCTTCAGCGGACCGCCGGACGTCACGCCGGACCGGTGGTTCGCCCTCGCCCGCGCGGCGGGGGTGGGCGCGGAGCTGGAGGCCCGGGCGCTGCGCACCGCGCTCGACGCGCGCGGCTCCCTGCCGCCGGACTGCTTCCTGTCGGTCAACGTCGGCCCCGAGGCGCTGGTCTCCGCCCCGGTCACCGCCGTGTTCGCGGAGGCGGGCGACCTGCGCGGCGTCGTCGTCGAGATCACCGAGCAGACGGCGGTGGCCGACTACGACGCGCTGCTCGCCGCCCTCGCCCCGGTGCGCGCGGCGGGCGCCCTCCTCGCGGTCGACGACGCGGGCGCCGGGTTCGCCTCGCTCAAGCACATCACGGTGCTGCGACCGGACTTCGTCAAGGTCGACCGCGACCTCGTCGCGGGCATCGACACCGACGAGACGAAGGCCGCCGTGGTCGAGGCGCTGGGGATGTTCACCTCCCGGCTCGACGCCTGGCTGGTCGCCGAGGGCGTGGAGACCACCGCCGAGCTCGACCGCCTGCTGTCGCTGCGCGTGCCGCTCGCGCAGGGCTACCGGCTCGGGCGCCCGAGCCCCGACATGGTGCAGGCCCACCCCGAGGTCGTCGCGCTGTGCCGGCGGCGGGTGTCCGTCGCCGCCTACGGCGGGCTCTGCGACCTCGCCGAGGACGTCCCGCGCGTCCCCGCGGCCGAGGTCGCGGCGGCGGTGTTCGCGGGCGACGCGGCCGTCGGGTGGGTCGTGGTCGTGGACGAGCACGACCGGCCGGTCGCGCTGCTCGGGCGCGGCGGCGACGCGCACCGGCCGCTGAGCGTCCTGCCCGCCGAGCGGCTGGCCGACGTGGCGCGCCGCCTCGCGTCCCGCCCGGCGGGGGAGCGCGGCGCCCCGGTGGTGCTGTGCGACGACCGGGCCCGGCTCGTCGGGCTGGTGAGCGTCGAGCGCCTGCTCTGCCGGCTCGCCGACGCGCTGGACGACGGTCCCCCGCCGAGCTGAACGCCGTCTGCGAACGGCCCGTCGTACCGCCGGCCGGGAGAGGATGTCGGCCCTGTCCGTACCCCCGGTCGGGACTGTTCCACGTGCCGGAACGGTGCCGTGATGGCGCTGTCCGTCACCCTTCCGGTCGTATTCACCGTCCATCCCACCCGTTTAACGTCACCGATCGTGCCGACCACGCTGCTCACCTCCCGGCGCCCGGTCGACCTCATGCGCGTGCACTCCGCCGCCTGTCGGGACTGACGCCGCCGCCGTCCCCCGGGTCCTCCCCGGGCCGCACCGGCCGCTCCGCGTGACCACCGCGCCCGCCGCCCGCTGACCGGGTCGCGCGGGCCGGAGGGTCGCGCCCCGACCGACCCGCCCCCTCCGGCGCCCGTCGACGCGCGCCGCCGATCCCGCCCCGCCCCGACCGGCCGCCGACGGCCCGCCGGGAGCTCCGCGCACCCCGCCCTGGAGACACCGTGTCCCCGTTCCCGCCCGTCCCCCCCACGCTCTCCCGCCGCCGCCTGCTGCACGCCGCCGCCGGCCTCGGCGGTCTCGGCCTGCTCGCCGCCTGCGGCGCCGGCGGGAGCGGCGGCGCCGCGCTCACCGGCACCGCCGCGAGCGCCGCTCCCCAGCCGCAGGGCGTGACGCTGCGCCTGATGGTCAACCAGCCGCACGTCACGGCGTTCACCGAGATCCTCGCGCAGCGCTGGGCCGCCGAGACCGGCGGCGCGATCGAGGTGACCGCCGTGCCCTACGACCAGCTCACCAGCCAGCAGGTGCTCGACGTCCAGGGCGGCGCGGGCGAGTACGACGTCTTCGACTACTTCTACTTCGGCCTGGGCCAGCTCGTGGAGGCCGGGGCGCTGGTCGACCTCACCGACTGGATCGGCCAGCAGGCCGACCTGGACTTCGCCGACTTCCTGCCCTCGGTGAACGACGCCTACACCCTCTACGACGGCCGGCGCTACGGCCTGTCCTACGACGGCGACACCCACGTGCTGTTCTACAACACCGAGCTGTTCGAGCGCAGCGGCGTGGAGCCGCCCCGCACCTGGGACGAGTACGACGCGGTCACCGCGCGGATCACCGCCGACGGCGCGGGCGAGTACTTCGGCGCGGTCGTGCAGGGCCAGCAGGTGCCGGTGATCCTGGGCTGCTCCTTCATCAACCGGCTGGCCGGGTACGGGGGCACGCTGGTCGACGCCGAGGGCCGGCCCACCCTCACCTCCGACGCCGCGCTCGCGGCCGCCGAGCACCTCGTCGCCGTCAACGCCACCGCCTACCCGACGCCGCTGCAGGTCGGGTTCGACCAGGCCAACACCGCGTTCCTCTCCGGGCAGGCCGCGATGATCGACACCTGGACCGACATGTCGCTGCGGGCGGGGGACCCGGAGCTGTCGACGATCGTCGGGAAGTGGGGGGTCGTGCCGCTGCCGGTGGGCGGGACCAACACCACGCCCCGCACCGCGCTGAACGCCGGGTTCGGCCTGGGGGTGTCGAGCGCGTCGCAGCACCCCGCCGAGGCCGCGCTGTTCGTCAAGTGGGCCACCGCGGCGCAGCAGAACCTGCTGCAGGTGCAGACGCCGGGCAGCGGCATCGACCCCAACCGCACCTCGGTGCTGGCCTCGGCCGAGTACGAGCAGGCGACGCCGGTGGCCGCGGCCGCGATCCGGGCCGGACTGGAGGGCGACCCGCTGGTCTGGCCGAAGTCGCCCGCCGCCCCGCGGATCCTGCAGGACCTCGTCGACCAGCTCGCCCTGGCCCTGCAGGGCAGCCAGGACGCCGCGACGGCGCTGGCCAACGCGCAGGCGTCCTGGGAGCGGGAGCTGGCGGGATGACCCGGTGAGCGCCCCGACCCTGGCGCCGGTGCGGGAACGGCCCCCGCCCGAGCGTCCCGGCCGCGGCGGGCGGCGCCGCGGCCCGTCCGGCTCCCGCGTCAGCCCCCTGTTCGCCGTCCCGGCCGGGCTCGGGCTGGTGCTCATGCTCGGCTACCCGACCGTCGGGCTGCTGGCCCTGGCGTTCACCGACTCGTCGCTGGCGCGCCCGCTGCGGGAGTTCTCCGGGTTCGACAACTTCACCGCCGCCGCCGAGTCGGTCGCCTTCCCCGGCTCGCTGGGCCATTCGGTGCTGTTCGCCGTGCTCGGCGCGGTCCTGCAGGTCGGGCTCGGGCTCGGCGTCGCGCTGCTGCTGCGCAGCCGCGGCCGCCGGTTCGGGGTCGCCGGGGTGCTGCTGGTCCTGCCGCTGGTGACCCCGCCCGTCATGGTCGGGGTGGCGTGGAAGCTGATGCTGGCCCCGGTCGGGGGAGCGCTGCAGGGCTGGTGGTCCGCGCTCGGCGTGCCCGGGTTCAACCCTCTGGGCAGCGAGGTCGGCGCGTTCACGGTGCTGCTGCTCATCGACACCTGGCAGTGGATGCCCTTCGCCGTGCTGATGCTCTACACCGCGCTGCTGGGCGTGGACGGCGAGCTGCTGGAGGCGGCCGCGCTCGACGGCGCCGGGGCCTGGCGCAGCTTCGTCTCCGTGGTGCTGCCGGCGATCCTGCCGGCGCTGCTCGCCGTCGGCCTGCTCAAGACCGTCATCGGCTTCAAGACCTTCGACCTCGTCGTGGTGGTCACCGAGGGCGGCCCGGGCCTGGCCACCAACCTCGCGCCCTACGAGATCTACCGCACCGGGCTGCGCGGCGACTTCGACATGGGGCAGGCCGCCGCGCAGACGGTGCTGTTCGTCCTGGTGGTGTCGGTGGTGACCGCGGCGCTCAGCTGGGCGCGGCACCGGGCCGTGCGGGCCGTCACGTGAGGGGCCGGGTCGCCACGCGGGTGGCCGGGCGGGCGGCGCTGCTCGCCGTCGCCGTGGTGATGGCGCTGCCGATCCTGTTCCTCGTCTCGCTCGCGCTCCGCACCAACGCCGACGCCCAGAACGGCGGCTGGCTGCCGTCGGAGGTCTACACCGGCAACTGGGCGCTCGCCTTCGACACGGTCCCGCTGGCCCGCATGCTCCTCAACTCCTGGGTGGTGGCGCTCGGCGCCACCGCGCTGGCCCTGGCCGTCGCGGTGCCGGCCGCCTACTACACCGCCCGGGCCGGCGCGGACGGGCGCCGCTTCGCGGGCCTGGTGCTCGCCGCCTACTGCGCACCGCCGATCGTCGCGATGGTGCCGCTGTACTTCCTGCTCAAGGGGGTCGGGCTGACCAACAGCCTCCTCGGCCTGGTCCTGGTGACCGGGCTGGCCAACGCGCCGCTGGCGGTGTGGCTGCTCGACGGCTTCGTGCGCCGGGTGCCCGTCGAGGTCGAGGAGGCGGCCTGGCTCGACGGCGCCGGCCGCGCGGGCGCGCTGCGGCGCGTGGTGGTGCCGCTGATCGCGCCGGGCATCGTCGCGACCGGCCTGATCTGCCTGTTCCTGTCCTACAACGAGTTCCTGTTCGCCGTGTCGTTCGCCCAGAGCCGCGACAGCCAGACCCTCACCGTCGGCCTGTCGCTGTTCCAGGGCGACCGGACCGTCCAGTTCGGGCAGCAGGCCGCCGCCTCGCTGGTCGCGATCGCCCCCATGTACGTCCTCGCGTCGCTGGCCCAGCGCTCGCTGGTCAGCGGCCTGACCGCCGGCTCCGGCCGCTGAGCACCGGGAGCACCGCCATGTCCCGCCCGTTCCACCTCAACGCCTTCGACATGACCTGCGTGGCCCACCAGTCGCCGGGTCTGTGGCGCCACCCCGACGACCAGTCCCACCGCTACCGCGACCTGGACTACTGGACCTCGCTCGCGCGCCTGCTCGAACGGGGCCGGTTCACCAGCCTGTTCATCGCCGACGTCGTCGGCGTCTACGACGTGTTCCGCGGCGGTCCCGGGCCCGCCATCGCCGAGGCCGCGCAGATCCCGGTGAACGACCCGCTGCTGGCCGTCTCCGCCATGGCCGCGGTCACCGAGCACCTCGGCATCACCGTCACCGCGTCGTCGACCTACGCGCAGCCCTACACGTTCGCGCGCACGTTCGGCACGCTCGACCACCTGACGAAGGGCCGCATCGGCTGGAACATCGTCACCTCCTACCTGGAGAGCGCCGCGCGCAACCTGGGCCTGCCCACCCAGGTGCGCCACGACCAGCGCTACGAGGTGGCCGAGGAGTTCATGGAGGTCGTCTACCGGCTGTGGGAGGCGTCCTGGGACGACGACGCCGTGGTGCGCGACCGCGAGCGCGGCGTCTACGCCGACCCCGCGAAGGTCCGGCCCATCGGCCACCACGGCCCCCACTTCGACGTGCCCGGCGTCTTCCTCGGCGAGCCGTCCCCGCAGCGCACGCCCGCGCTGTTCCAGGCGGGCGCCTCGCCGCGCGGGCGCCGGTTCGCCGCCCGCCACGCCGAGGGGATCTTCGTGACCGGAACCCGGCCCGAGGTCCTCGCCCCGGGCGTCGCGGCCACCCGGCGGCTCGCCGAGGAGGAGGGCCGCGACCCCCGCAGCCTGAAGTTCTTCACCCTCGTCACGGTGATCACCGGGGCGGACGACGAGGAGGCGCACGCCAAGCACCGCGACTACCTGCGCTACGCCAGCCACGAGGGCGCGCTCACCCTCTACGGCGGGTGGAGCGGGCTGGACCTGTCGACCTACGACCCGGACGAGCCGCTGGCCTACGTCGAGACCGAGGCGGTCCGCAGCGCGGTCAGCGCGTTCTCCGACGCCGATCCCGACCGGGTGTGGACGCCGCGGGAGATCGCGCGCTGGGTGAGCATCGGCGGGATGGGTCCGGTGATCGTGGGCGGCCCGGCCACCGTGGCCGACGAGCTGGAGCGCTGGGTCGACGAGGCCGACGTCGACGGGTTCAACCTCGCCTACGCCATCACCCCCGGCACGTTCGTCGACGTCGTGGACCACCTGGTGCCCGAGCTGCAGCGCCGCGGCCTGGTGCGCACCGAGTACGCGGGCACGACGCTGCGCGAGCACCTGCACGGCGTCCCGCGCCTGCGGGCCGACCACCCGGGTGCGGCCCACCGACCGGCGCCGGTCGGCGCGGCCGAGGGGAGCCCGGCGTGACGCGCGTGATCGCCGACGACGCCGAGGCGGTGGCGGTGGCCGCCGAGCTGGCCGCGCGGTTCGCGAAGGACGCGGTCCGGCGCGACCGGGAGCGGATCCTGCCGCACGCCGAGGTGGCCGAGCTCGCCGAGCGGGGCCTGCTCGCGATCACCGTGCCCCGCGGGCACGGCGGCGCCGGCGTGCGGACCGACACCCTCGCCGAGGTGGTCGCGCTGCTCGCCGCGGCCGACGGCAGCATCGGCCAGATCCCGCAGAACCACTTCTTCTTCCTCGACCTGCTGCGGCACGCCGGGACCCCCGAGCAGCAGGCCTTCTTCCACGGCGAGGTGCTCGCGGGCGCGAGGTTCGGCAACGCCCTGTCGGAGAAGGGCGGCCGCACCGCCATGGACTTCCGCATCGGCTGGACCACCCGGCCCGGCGGAGGCGCGCGGGTGCACGGCACGAAGTACTACGCCACCGGCTCCCCGTTCGCCGACTGGATCCCGATCTACGCGCTCGACGAGCAGCAGCGCCTGCAGGCCGCCTGGATCCCCGCCGACCACCCCGGCGTGCGGGTCGTCGACGACTGGGACGGCGTCGGCCAGCGCGTCACGGGCAGCGGCACCGTGACCTTCGAGCAGGTGGAGGTGCCCGCCGAGCACGTCGTCCCGGCCTGGACGGTGTTCGAGTCCACCGAGACGTTCGGCGCGTTCGGCAACTACATCCACGCCGCCGTCGACCTCGGCATCGCCCAGGGGGCGCTGCGCGAGGGCGGCGAGCTGATCCGCACCCTGGCCCGGCCCTGGTGGGAGGCGGAGGTCGACGCCGCCGCCGAGGAGCCGGCCGTGATCGACCGCTTCGGGGAGCTCGCGCTGCTCGTGCGCAGCGCCCGCGCCCTGGTCCGGGAGGCCGGGGAGGCGATCGACGCGGCGCGGGCCGACCTCACCGAGACCAGCAGCGCCGAGGCCTCCGCCGCTGTCGCCGCGGCCCGCGCGCAGGCGGACACCGCCGCCGTCACCGTGTCGAGCGAGATCTTCGCGCTGATCGGCACCCGGGCGGCCGCCGCGCCGCTGGGCCTGGACCGGTACTGGCGCAACGCCCGCACCCACACCCTGCACGACCCGCGGCGCTGGAAGCTGCGCCACCTGGGGGCCTGGGAGCTCTCGGGCACCGTCCCGCCGCGCAACGGCATCGTCTGACCCGCAGGAGGACCCCGTGACCGACACCGCTCTGCTGACCACCGACCGGGAGCACTGGGCGGCGGTGGCCGACGAGCTCGGCGAGCGCCTCGCCGTCGACGCCCTGGAGCGCGACCGGGCCAACCGCGAGCCGCTCGCCGAGGCCGCCCTGCTCCGCGAGGCGCGCCTGCCCGGCCTGACCGTGCCGCGCGAGCTCGGCGGGGCGGGGGAGGGCTGGCGCACCGCGCTGGAGGCGGTGCGCCGCGTCGCCCGCGGCGACGGCTCCATCGCCCAGCTGCTCGGCTACCACTACGTCAACCTGTCCAACCTGTGGCTCGCGGGCGACCCCGACCTGGCCGACCGGCTCGGGCGGGCCACCGCGGAGCGCGGGCTGCTGTGGGGCGACGCGGTCAACCCGATCGACCCCGACCTCGTGCTGCGCCCGGACGGCGCGGGCTACCGGCTCGACGGCACCAAGTCCTTCTCCACCGGCTGCAGCAGCGGCGACGTGGTCCTCGCCGCCGGGACGGTCACGACCACCGGCGAGCCGCTGCTCGTGGCCCTCGACGCGGACGCCGACGGCATCGCCTTCGGCGGCGACTGGGACAACCTCGGCCAGCGCCTCTCGGCGAGCGGGAGCGTGACCTTCCAGGACGTCGCCGTCCCGGCCGACCGGGTGGTGGGCTCGCTCGCCCCCGAGCGCACCACCCCGCGCTCGACGCTGATCACCCCGGCCATCCAGTCGGTGTTCGGCTTCCTCTACCTCGGCGTCGCCGAGGGCGCGCTGGCCGCGGCGGCCGACTACACCCGCACCTCGGGGCGGCCCTGGGTGCTCGGCGGGGCCGCGTCGGTGCGGGAGGAGCCCTACGTGCTCGCCGGCTACGGCGGGTTCGCCGCGCGGCTGCGCGCGGTCGCGGCGCTGGCCGAGCGGACCGCGGACCACCTCGACGCGGCCGACGCCCGGGGCCCCGGGCTGACCTGGGCCGAGCGGGGCGAGCTGGCCGCCGAGGTGGCCGCGCTGAAGGTGGTGGCCACCGAGACGGCCCTGGACGTCACGGCCGGCCTCTACGAGTTCACCGGCGCCCGCTCCACCGCCAACCGGTACGGCCTGGACCGCTTCTGGCGCAACGTGCGCACCCACACCCTGCACGACCCGGTGGCCTACAAGCGCCGCGAGGTGGGCGAGCACTACCTCTACGGCACCCACGCCCCGTTCACGCTCTACACCTGACCGGGCATGCTCGGCCCCACGCCGTCCCGTGAGGAGCCGCCCGTGTCCGTCCTGTCCGCCGTGCTCGACGCCGCCCGCTCCGGAGCCGTCGAGGTCGTCGACCTCACGACCCCGCTGCAGGCCTCGACGCCGATCCTGGAGCTGCCGCCGCCGTTCGCGAACACCAGCCCGTTCCGGCTGGAGGAGCTCTCCCGCTACGACGACCGCGGCCCGGCCTGGTACTGGAACGACATCCACACCGGGGAGCACACCGGCACCCACCTCGACGCCCCGGTGCACTGGGTCACCGGCCGCGACGGGCTCGACGTGTCGCAGGCGCCGCTGTCGACGCTGGTCGCTGCGGCCGCGGTCATCGACCTGACGGCCGAGGTGGAGCGGGACGCGGACTTCCTGCTGGAGGTCGAGCACGTCCGGGCCTGGGAGGCCGAGCACGGCGGCCTGCCCGAGGGCGGGTGGCTGCTGTTCCGCACGGGCTGGGCGAGCCGCGGCGACGACGCCGCCGCGTTCGCCAACGCCGACGAGACCGGCCCGCACACCCCGGGCGTCTCGCCCGAGTGCGCGCGGTGGCTGGCGGAGGAGTCGCCGATCAGCGGCTTCGGCGTGGAGACCGTCGGCACCGACGCGGGCGCCGCGCACGGGTTCACCCCGGCGTTCCCCTGCCACCACTCCCTGATGGGGGCGGGCAAGTGGGGCCTGACCAGCCTGCGGAACCTCGACCGGCTGCCCGCCACGGGCGCGCTGCTCGTCGTGTGCCCGCTGCCCATCGTCGGCGGGTCGGGGAGCCCGGCGCGGGTGCTGGCGCTGGTGGAGCGGTGAGCACCGACCCCGACAGCGCCGACGCCCGCAGCACCGTCGCCGAGGTCGTCGGGACGGTCGTGGCCCGGCTCGGCGCCGGGCGCGCGTTCGGGGTGGTCGGGTCGGGCAACTTCCACGTCACGAACGCGCTGCGGGCGGCCGGAGTGCCGTACACGGCGGCCCGGCACGAGGGCGGCGCAGCGACGATGGCCGACGCCTTCGCCCGCACGTCGGGCGGGGTCGCGGTGCTCACGCTGCACCAGGGCTGCGGGCTCACCAACGCCCTGACCGGCATCACCGAGGCGGCCAAGAGCCGCACCCCGCTGCTGGTGCTGGCCGCCGACACGCCCGGGGCGGCCGTGCGCTCCAACTTCCGCATCGACCAGGACGCCGCCGTCCGCGCCGTCGGGGCCGTGTCGGAGCGGGTGCACTCGGCCGCGTCCGCCGTCGCCGACGTCGTGCGCGCGTACGGGACGTGCGTGCGGCAGCGCCGCACGGTCGTCCTGCACCTGCCGCTGGACGTCCAGGGCGCGGCGTGCGCGCTGCCGGAGACCCTGCCGGAGGTCGCGCCGTGGGGCGCGCCGCGCGCGGACCCCGCGTCGGTCGCCGCGCTGGCCGCGCTGCTCGACGGCGCGCGGCGGCCGGTGTTCGTCGCCGGCCGCGGCGCGCGGGGCGCCGGGCCCGAGCTGGTCGCGCTGGCGGAGCGGACCGGCGCGCTGCTCGCCACGTCCGCGGTCGCGAACGGGCTGTTCGCCGGGCAGGAGTGGGACCTCGGCATCTCCGGCGGCTTCTCCACCCCGCTCGCCGCCGAGCTGATCGCCGACTCCGACCTCGTCGTCGCCTGGGGCGCGTCGCTCACGACGTGGACGACGCGGCACGGCGACCTGATCGGCCCCGGCGCGACCGTCGTGCAGGTCGACGACGACCCGGGCGCGCTCGGCGCGAACCGGCCCGTCGCGCTCGGCGTGCTCGGGGACGTCGCGGCGGTGGCCCGGGACGTCGCCGCGGTCGTGCGCGGAGGCCCGGGTCGGCGCACCGCGGAGGTCGCGGCCCGGATCGCCGCCGAGGGGCGGTGGGCCGACCTGCCCGTCCCCGTGTCGGGCCGGGGCGACGGCGACGGGCGGCGGATCGACCCCCGCGCGCTGTCGGCCCGGCTCGACGCCCTGCTCCCCGCCGCCCGCACGCTCGCCGTCGACTCGGGCAACTTCATGGGCCACCCCAGCGCGTTCCTCCGCGTGCCCGACGCGGCCGGGTTCTGCTTCACCCAGGGCTTCCAGTCGATCGGGCTCGGGCTGGCCACCGCGATCGGCGCGGCGCTCGCGCGGCCCGACCGGCTGCCCGTCGCCGCGCTGGGCGACGGCGGGTTCCTCATGGGGATCGCCGAGCTGGAGACGCTCGTGCGCCTGGGGATCGGGATGCTCGTGGTGGTCTACGACGACGCCGGCTACGGCGCGGAGTTCCACCACTTCGCCGACGCCGACCACGGGGCCGTCCGGTTCCCCGACGTCGACCTGGCCGCGATCGCCGCCGGCTACGGGTGCGCGGCGGCGACGGTGCGCACGCCGGCCGATCTGGACGTCGTCACCCCGTGGCTGGCCGGGCCGCGCGACCGGCCGCTGCTGCTCGACGCGAAGGTGACCTCCGACGCCCCGTCCTGGTGGCTGGCCGAGGCGTTCAAGGGGCACTGACGGCACCCGGCGCCACCGCGCCGCCGGTGCCGTCCCGATCGGCGCGGGACCCGGGTCCTCGTCTCCCGCAGCCACCCGACACTGGACACGTGAAACAAGTTTCGCGTATCTTCCGTAGCGAGGGGAGTACCTCGTACCGGCTCGGTCGTCAGTACGGCGTCTCGACAGGCGCCCGGGCGAGCCCACCGCCACCGTTCCGGACCGGTGGGGGTGGAGGGAGACCTCACCGCGACCACCGCCGCCCCCGCGCGCAGACGGGGCCGGACGGACCTGCGTGGAGGAGCCCCGGATGACGACGTCCACCGCCCCCGCCCCACCCACCGCCGCCCCGGCGCCGCCCGCGGGTGGTGGACCGGCCCCCGACGGTGACCACCCCCGGGAGGTGCTGGTCGTCCTCCGCCGTCCGGCCGACCTGACCGGTCCGCTGGTGCGGGCCGCCGCGCTCGCCCGGGCCGCGGACCGCCCGCTGTCCGTCGTCGTGGTCGAGCCGGCCCGGGCGTGGACGGTCGGCGCGGCCCTCGTCGCGCCGCAGGACGGCCGCCGCCGCCAGGTCGCCTCCATGATCCGCGCCGCCCGCGCGGTGTGCGCCCGCGCCGGCGTGGAGGTGCGGGACGCGGTCGTGCTGCGGTCGCCGCGGGCGTGGACCCGCGGGTGGGGGGAGCGCGACGTCGGGCGGCGGCTGGCGGTGGTGGCGGAGCTGCGGCGCGCCGAGCTGCACGGGGCCGCCCCGGTGGTCGGCCCGCTCGTCGGTGGGGTCCGATGAGCCGCCGGTCCACGATCGCGCGGGCCGCGGGGCGCCTCCTCGACCCCGGTCCCCGGGGCGACGCCGTGCCGCTGACCGCCGCGAACGTGCTGGAGCTGCAGCGCCACCGGTGCGGCACCAGCGTGTCGCTGCTGCTCACCACCCGACCCGGACCCGACCTGGACGCCGGCGACCGGGCGCGGCTGCGCGCCCTGGCGGCCCGGGCGCGCGAGCGGCTCCGGGGGCACCCCGGGCCCGACCGCGACCCGATCGCCCGGACGCTGGCGGAACTGGACGGGATGGTGGACGGTCTGCAGGGGCCGGTGGAGCGCGCGGTCGCGCTGTACGCCTCGCCGGTGCGCACCGCCCGCTTCGACCTGCCCGTCGAGGTCGTCGACCGGTGCGTCATCGATCCCACCTTCGCGACCCGGGACCTCGTGCGCTCGCTGCACCGCACCCCCCGCCACGTCGTCCTGCTCCTGGCGGCGGACCGGGCCCGGCTGCTCGACGCGGCGCAGGGCGCCCTGGGGCCGGTGTCGCACGGCTTCCCCCGCACCGACGACGGGCACCGGCGCGGCGCGCCGGCGCGGGAGCCGTTCCTGCGCGAGGTCGACCGGGCCCTCGGTGCGTACCTGCAGCTGCACCCCGCGCCGCTGGTGGTGGCGGCCGCGCAGCCCACGCTGTCGAGCTTCCTGCAGATCTCCCGCAACACCGCCCGCCTGGCGGGCACCCTCGGCGGCCACCACCTCGACACCCCCACCGAGGGCCTCCAGGCCCGGATCCGCCCGGTCGTCGAGGAGTACCTGCTGTCCCGGCAGGCCGAGGCCGTCGCCCTGCTCGCCCAGCGCGCGGGCCAGGGCCGCGCCGTGCACGGCATCGCCGACGCCTGGCTCGCGGCCCGCTGGGGGCGGGCCGAGATGCTCGCCGTCGAGCAGGGCTACTTCCAGCCGGCCCGGCTCGCCGCGGGCGGCGACACCCTGGTGCCGGTGCAGGAGGTGGGTGAGGTCGGCGACCCCGACGTCCTCGACGACGCCGTCGACGAGCTCATCGAGGCCGTGCTGGACCGCGGCGGCTGGGTCGCGCTCCTCGCCGACGGCACCCTGCCGGGCGACGCCCGCATCGCGCTGACCCTGCACTCCTGACGGCCCGGGGAGGTGGCGGAGTGCTCGTCGAGATCCTGGCCGGTGTGCTCATCGGCTACTCGGTGATGGTGGTGGTCGCCGTCGCCTCGGCCGCGCTGCCCCGCCGCGGCCCGCGCGCGGCACCGCAGGACCGCGCCACCGCCGGCTCCGGAGCGACGGCGGCGGCGCTCCTCGCCCCGCGGCCGGACCCCGCGCCGCCCGTCGGGGGGACCGGGGGGGCCGGGACGGACGCCCCGTGGACCGGGACCGCGGTGCGGCCGCTCGACGTCTGGGACGCCGTGGCGTTCGTCCTGATCACGGGCATGGTCCTGGGGGTGCCCGTCGTCGGCGGCGTGGTGGCGGCCCTGCTGATCCCGTTCCTCCTGGTGGCGCCGCTGCTGGTGCTCCGCTCCCTGGAGCGGCGGGCCGGCGCGGCGGGTCGTCGGCGCGGTTGACCCGCCGGGGTGCGCCGGGACGTCCGGGGCCTCCGCCCCCTCAGGCGGCGGGGGCGCCGCGGAACGCGCGCCGGTAGGCCCGCGGGCTGGTGCCGACGTCGCGGCGGAAGCGGTCGCGGAAGGTCGTGGTCGAGCCGAAGCCCGCGGCCCGGGCGACGTGGTCGACGGGCAGGTCGGTGGTCTCCAGCAGCTGCTGGGCCCGCCGCAGCCGGGCCCGGACCAGCCACTGCGCCGGGGTGCTGCCGGTCTGCTCCCGGAAGCGCCGGTTGAGCGTCCGCACCGCCATCGCCCCCTGCGCGGCGAGGTCGGCGAGCGTCAGCTCCCGGTCCAGGTGCTCCTCCATCCAGGTCAGCAGCGGCTGCAGCGTCGCCCCGTCCGGCGCGGGCGGGTGGACGATGAACTGCGCCTGCCCGCCGTCGCGCTCCAGCGGCATCACCGAGCCGCGGGCGGACTCCACGGCCACGGCGGCGCCGTGGTCGGTGCGGATCATGTGCAGGCACAGGTCCAGCCCGGCGGCGGCGCCGGCGGAGGTGAGGACCCGCCCCTCGTCGACGAACAGGACGTCGGGGTCGACCGCGACGGCGGGGTGGCGGCGGGCGAGCTCGCCCGCGGCGCGCCAGTGGGTGGTGGCGCGGCGGCCGTCGAGCAGCCCGGCGGCGGCGAGGACGAACGCGCCGGTGCAGATCGACGCGACGCGCGCCCCGCGGTCCGCCGCCCGCCGGAGCGCGGCGAGGACGGCGGGGGAGGCCGGCGCGTCCAGGTCGGGGACGCCGGGCACGACGACGGTAGCGGCGCCGTCCAGCGCGTCCAGCGTCCACGGGGCCCGCAGCGCGAAGACCTCCGCGTCGACCTCCGGGGCCGCCGCGCACACCCGCACCTCGTAGGCCGGCGAGCCGTCCCGGAGCCGGGCGCGCCCGAACACCTCGCACGGCACGGCGAGGTCGGCGGCGACGAGGCGGTCGGGGGCGAGGACGGCGATGACGTGCACCCCGCCACCGTAGGCCGGATCCCGGTGGTTGTCGGCACTCCTGCCACTCACGGTCCGCGGTCCCGCCGCAGCAGACTCGGGTCCGTGACCCCGCAGCGCAGGATCCAGTTCGTCCTCCTCGACGGCTTCGACCCGCTCGACGTCGTCGGTCCCTACGAGGTCCTCGGGGCGGGCGGGCAGTTCGCCCCCGGCGCCATCGGTCTCGAGCTCGTGTCCGCCGAGGGGCCCCGCCTGGTGCCCAGCGGCGCCGGCGGCCTGGACCTGCGGGCCACCGCGGTCCTCGACCCCACCGCCGACGTGATCGTGGTCCCCGGCGTCGCCGGCCCGGTCGAGGCCCCGCCGGACGACCCGGACGCCGCGACCATCCCGGTGCTCCTCGCCCGCGCCGGCGACACCCCCCTGACCGGCCTGCTGGCCACCGCGGTGGCGGATCCGGACGTCATCGTCGCGACGCAGTGCGGCGGCGCGCTCGTGCTCGCGCTGGCCGGGCTCATCGAGGGCCGCCACGCCGTCACCCACCACCTGGGGATGGACCTGCTCGACGCCACCGGCGCGGTCGCCGTCCCGGCCCGCGTCGTCGACGACGGCGACCTGGTCAGCGCCGGCGGCGTCACCTCCGGCCTCGACCTGGGCCTGCACCTGCTGGACCGGCTGGTCGGGCCGCGGATCGCCCACGCCGTCGAGGAGCTGTTCGAGTACGAGCGCCGCGGGATCGTGTGGCGCGCGCACGGGCCCGTCCCGGTGGCGGTGTGAGCGTGGACGTCACCGGCACCTGGCGGCTCACCGTCGGCACCCCGATCGGCGTCCAGGACGTCGTGCTCGAGATCGACCGCGCCGGCGACGGACACACCGGCACCGCCCGGGGCGCCGGCGAGGACGTCGCGTGCGAGGACCTCGTCGTCGACGGCCGGCACGTCCGCTGGCGCCAGCGGATCCGCCGGCCGATGCGCCTGGACCTCGCCTTCGAGGTCGAGGTCGACCCGGACGGGGAGGCGCTGCACGGCACCTCCCGCGCCGGCCGGCTGCCGGCGTCCCGCGTCTCCGGCGTGCGCGTGCCCCGGGTGTAGTCCGGATCGCCGTCGGATCGGCGCCGTCGGGTCAGCGGCGGCGGAGCAGGGCGAGGAAGCCGGGCACGCTGTCCGGCGCGCCGGTGCCCGTCATGGGGACGGTGGTGATGCGGGCGGAGGCGTCGTCGAGCAGGACCGTCCACTCGTCCGGCGGGAAGGCCGCGTCGAGCTCGGCGCGGCCGAAGCGGGTCGGCCGGGGGATGCCGGCCGCCACCGCCCGGGCGAGCGGTCCGGGCAGGCCCCGCCACCCGGCGCCGAGGCTCTCCAGGTAGCCGAGGAGGGGACCCGGGTAGTTGGTCTCGGCCAGCAGGACGACGTCGCCCGCGCCGACGAGGTCGGCCAGGTTCGCGGCGATGCGGCGGCGGTCCGCGGCGCCGAGGACGTGCAGCACGCCGCGGACGAACACCGTGCAGGAGCCCAGCTCGGCGGCCAGGCGGGCGCCGGTGCCGGGCGCGGTCAGGTCGGCGGTCCGGTACTCCGGGCCGTCCGCGCCGGACTCCCGCCGGGCCAGCTCGACGGCGTGCTCGGACAGGTCCACGCCCAGGACGCGGGGGAACCGCTCGGCCAGGGCCCGGGTGAAGCGGCCGTTGCCGCAGCCGAGGTCGACGACCGGCCGGGCCGGGTCCGCGTGGGCGGCGAGGAGGTCGACGTAGCGCTGCGCCTCGGGGGTGCGGTCGGAGTCCCACAGGACGTCACCGCCGTCGCCGGTGGCCTCCACCTCCGACCAGTAGCGGTCCCAGCTGGCCAGCGGCGCGCGCGGTGCGCCGCGGCCGAGCCGGACGAGGTGCGGGATGAGCAGCAGCCGTCTCCACCACATGCCGGGCCGGGCCTCCTACGTCGTCGTCGTGAGCTGGTGCACGAGCGCGTCGCCGGGTCGCGGCTCGCCCCACAGGAAACCCTGGGCGTAGCGGCAGCCCAGGGCGCGCAGCCGCTCGGCCTCGCCGGGGCTCTCCACGCCCTCCGCGACGGTGGTCAGGTCGAACGCGCCCACGACCGCGAGGATGGCCGCGGCGATCCGCTCCTGCTGCGGATCGACGTCCAGGCCCCTGATCAGCGAGCGGTCGATCTTGACGACGTCGACGAACAGCCGCTGCAGGTAGCCGATCGAGGAGTAGCCGGTGCCGAAGTCGTCGATGGCCAGGCCGACCCCGGCCGCGCGCAGCACGTCCATGGCCTGCAGCGTCTGGGGGTCCTCACCCATCAGCCGGCTCTCGGTGACCTCCAGGACGACGTGGCGCGCCGGGACGCCGTGGTGGGCGAGGCGGTCGAGCACGCCGTCGGCGAAGCGCGGCGAGCGGAAGTCGACGGGGGAGGCGTTGACGTGCAGCACCAGGTCGGCCGCGGCGGGCACCGCCGCCCGCCAGCGCGACAGCTGCGCCACCGCCGTGTCGAGCACCCAGCGGTCGAGGTCCACCACGAGCCCGACGTCCTCGGCGATCGGGACGAACTCCTGCGGGGCGAGCAGCCCCCGGACCGGGTGGCGCCAGCGGACCAGCGCCTCGGCGCCCGCGACGGTGCCCGTCGTCAGGTCGACGATCGGCTGGTAGTGCAGCTCCAGCTGCCCCTCGTCCAGGGCCGTGCGCAGCTCGTCGGTCGTGCGGACGCGCGACAGCGCCGCGGCGTGCATCGCCGGGCGGTAGAGCTGCACCCCGCCGCCCGCCGCCTTCGCTGCGTACATGGCCGTGTCCGCGTTGCGCAGCAGGACCTCGGGCGGCTGGCCGCGGCCCTCGACCGCCACCCCGATGCTCCCGCCCACCCAGCAGGTCCCCTCGGCGGTGTGCACCGGCCGCGCCAGGGCGGCGTGGATGCGGTCGGCGAGCTCGAGCGCGTCCTCGGTGGTCGCGTCGCACATCACCACCGCGAACTCGTCCCCGCCCAGCCGGGCGACCGTGTCATCCTCGCGCACCACGGCGAGCAGGCGGCGGGCCACCTCGACCAGCAGCAGGTCGCCCGTGGCGTGGCCGAAGCCGTCGTTCACCGACTTGAACCCGTCGAGGTCGAGCAGCAGCAGCGCGGGCGGTGCGGCCCCGCGCTCCGCGCGGGCGACGGCCTGCGCCACGCGGTCGGTGAACAGGGTGCGGTTGGCCAGGCCCGTCAGCGGGTCGAACAGGGCCAGGCGCTGCAGCTGCTCCTGGGCCTGCTCCAGCTCCCGGGTGCGGTCGGCGACGCGGGCCTCGAGGTCCTGGTTGAGCCACTCCAGCTCCTCGGCGAGCATGTTGATCCCCATCACGACCGCGTCGATCCGGTCCGCCGCGGGCGAGGGGGCCAGCCGCGCGCTCAGGTCGCCCGAGGCGAGCTCCACCACGTGGTCGACCAGCCGTTCCAGGCGCTGGTCGTCGGCGTCAGGCCGCACCGGGACCGCACAGCCAGCTCAGCGCCTCCGGCTCGGAGGTGAAGAAGCGCGTCGGCACCGGCGTCCGGGTGACGCCGAGGGCGAAGTTGGCGATCACCCGGTCGACCTCGGAGCCGCCGAGCAGGGCGATCCGGGACGCGGAGCACTTGCGCCCGAACGTCATGCGCGCGTCCCGCGTGAGCTGGGCCGTGCCCTTCATGTCGACGAGCAGCGGGCGCTCCAGCGGCCCGTTGATCTCGTCGACGAGGGCCATCGCGCGCTGCGCGAGCGCACCGTCGACCCGGAGGCCGGGACGCCAGCTCAACCGGACGAGGTGCGCGCCGTCGAGGCGGACGAGGACGGTGTCCCCGTGATCGTCCGGATCGTCCACCGGCCGACCCTAACAACCGGAGCCGCTCACGGCACGTCGTTCCACCCGTCACGGTGGGTGGCGGGCCTCCGGCCGGTGCACGATCACCGATCCGGTGCGCGAGCGGCCGCGGACGGCCGGTCGTGCACCCGATCGGCGATCACCGGTCGGACCCCCCACCTCGCCGGCCGCGGTCGCCGGTCCGGTGGTCCCCGCCCGTCCGGGATGCAATCGTGGAGTCGAACGCCCTCCAGGAGGAGCCGCCGACCGGTCCTGAGGGCGCCGCCTCAGTCGAGCAGGGTGAACCGCACGAACGACAGCCCGTACCGCCGCACGGCCTCGGTCAGCTCCGCGTCCGTCGGCGGGCGGTCGACGTTGACCGTGAGGCCCGCGCGCCGGTAGCGACCCGGCCCCAACCGGTCCAGGACCTCGCGGTAGGCCCGCACCACGGGGTCGACCTCGGCGACCAGCTCCCCCCGGGCGCGCCGCACCCGGCCGTCGAGGACGAGCTCGCACTCGCGCCCGCCGGAGAAGTTGTGGCGCCACCCGGCGTTGGTCAGGCAGCACAGCTCGCCGCCGATCTCCTGCCGGGCCACGGGGAGCTCGATCGTCCGGCCGCTGCGCCGGCCCCGCACCCGCAGGAGCATGAGCCCCCGACCGGCGCGGGAGCCCGGGCGGCGCAGCAGGCGGGTCAGCAGCGCGTTGCCCAGCCGCGCCACGATCCGGGGCGGGTACGCCCGCTCTACCGCCGGCTTGTCGACCGTCACGACGACAGCATGCCACGGGGGCGTCCGGCCGCCGCGGCTCAGGGGACCACGTCCGGCTGCAGCACCCGAGCGGCGGACCGGCCGAGGGCGGGTGCGCCGCGGCCCGCCCGTCGTGCCGCAGCGGCAGCCCGGCTCCCCGGCCGGCCTGCGCCCGGCGCGACGACGAAGATCCTGACTACGTTGTCATCGTGCACACGATGGTCCTGCTCGCGTGGGACGGGGTGGCGCCGGACGAGCTCTCCGTCCCGATCCACGTGTTCGGCCGGGCCCGGGACCGCAGCGGCGCCCCGGCGTACCGGGTGCTCATCGCGGCCGTGGCCGACCGGGTGGTGGCCGGGCCGCTGCGGGTCCGGGCCACCGACGGACCCGGTGCGCTCGCCCGGGCGGACACCGTCGTGGTGCCCGGCGCGGCCGGGCCCGACCCGCCGCCGGAGCAGCTGGTGCGGGCCCTGCGGGCGGCCCGGTCGCGCGGGGCCCGGGTCGTCGCGATGTGCGCGGGGGTCGAGGTGGTCGCCGACGCCGGCCTGCTCGACGGCCGCCGCGCCGCGGCCCGGGAGCCGCTCGCCGCGGAGCTGTCGCGGCGCCACCCCGCGGTGCGGTTCGGCCCGGCGGCCCACGTCGAGGACGGGGGCGTGCTCACCTGCGCGACGGCGACCGCGGGCCTCGACCTGTGCCTGCACGTCGTGTCGCAGGACCTCGGCCGCGAGGTCGCCGCCGAGACCGCCCGCGCCCTCGAGGTGTCCGTCGCCGACCCGCCGGCCGGCGGTCCCGGCCCGGAGCCCGCGGACGATCCGGACGGCGGCGGCTCCCTGGAGCCGCTGCTCACCTGGATGCACGAGAACATCGACCGCGACCTGAGCCTCGACGACCTCGCCGCCCGCGCCGGCGTCAGCAAGCGCACCCTGACCCGCCGCTTCGGAGAGGAGGTCGGGACGAGCCCGGCCCGGTGGCTGCAGCAGACGCGGCTGCGCCTGGCCCGGCAGCTGCTGGAGACCACGGCGCTGCCGGTCGAGCGGATCGCGCGCGACGTCGGCTTCGGCTCCCCGACCACCTTCCGCGAGAGCTTCCGCAGCGCCTTCGGCGCCAGCCCCCACGCCCACCGGCACGACGCCCGCCGGGCGGAGCCGCCGCCGGAGCCCTCCGGGCCCGCCCGCCGGCCGGACCCGCCGCAGCGGCCGGCCCGCCCGATCGACATCGGCGACCTCCGCGCCGCGGTGCCCGACCTGGTCGCGGCCGTCATCGCCGCCGCCCGGTCCGTGGTCGACGACGCCCCGCCGCACGTCCGGGAGGCCATCGCCGAGCACCTGCACGCGGTCGTCCCGCGGATCGTCCCGGTCGTCGTCGACGCGCTGGAGCACGACCGGCCGCTGAGCGGGGCCGACCTCGCGCTGTTCCGGACGGGCGGGGCGGACATCGCGCGGCGCGGCGTGCCGCTGCTGCACTCGCTGCGGGGGGTGGGCCCGGCCCTGGCGGTGTTCACGCGGCTGGTGCTGCACGGGACCGCCGCCGTGCCCGTGGCGTCCCGGGCCCTGCTCCTCGCGCGGGCCGCGCAGATCGCCCACCGGATGGCGATGGAGATCGCCGCGGGCTACCTGCAGGCGACGACGGTCGTCCCGACGCCCGCCCCGGCCGCGGGCGGGGGACCTCGGGACGCGGACCGGCTCGACGAGGTGGACGACGTCGACCGGATGATGCTCGACCTCGTCGTGCAGGGCCGCTCCAACGACCACATCGCCCGGGCGACCTCGTACAGCCCCCAGACCGTGCGCTGGCGCCTGAGCCGGCTGATGCGGCGCTGGTCGGTGCCGAACCGGGCCGCGCTCGCCGTGGCCGCCGTGCGCCGCGGCGCGCTCCCGCCCCCGCCCGACCGCCCCACCGGGGCGTCCGGGGACGGCCCGGTGGTGCCCTCGCCCCGCCCGCCGTCGTAGGCCGCGGCGGGCGGTGCGGCGACCGGTCGCCGCACGCCCCTGTGCGGAACGCTCCTCCCGCCCTAGGCTCAGGGTGGTCCCCGCAGGCCCACCCTCGTGATCGGCTGCGCCCCTCGACGGCGGCCGACGGTCCCCGGCCACGGAGGCGCCGCGCCGCCGGGGCCGACCGCCCCCAGGATTGGCCGTTCGTCCAACGACGGGTCCGATCCGGTCCGCTTCCGTTGACGGGGCGGACGGACCTCGGCAGATTCGTCGGTGTTCGCGGGTCGTCGGGGGGTCGACAGATCGCCGTTCCGGCGTCCGACCGGTCTGGATGCACGACCGGCGAACAGCTCCCCGCGCCGGTGACGCGATCACCGGCCAGCACCTGAACCGACAGGGAACGAATGAACCAGCGTCATCCCGCCCGTCTCGCCGCGGCGGCGTCGGCCGCGGCGGTCCTGCCTCTGCTGGCGGTCGCCCTCGCGGGCACCGCCACCGCGGCCGCTCCGGACGACTCCGCCGAGCCGGTCTCCTTCACCGCCGTCACCGACGCGCGCCAGGGCTCCTTCCAGGTCTACGCCTGCGACCCGGCCACGAGCACGTACCGCTTCGCGCGCCCGCAGGCCATCCTGACCACGCCCGACGGGGACACGATCGGCCACTTCGCCGGGCCGACCTGGGTCGGACCCGACGGCAGCGTCATCTCCGGCACCGTCACCGAGCGGATCCCGCAGGGCCCGCGCACCATCCCCGAGCTGGTGCTGACCGCGACGAACGACTCGGCGCCCGACAGCTTCTTCGGCGGCGTCACGACCATCCGCCGGACGGAGACCGTCGGCGGGGTCGGGGTCGACGGCCGCAGCTGCGTCCCCGGGCGCGACGGCGAGCGCCGCGTGCCCTACCGGGCCACCTACGTCTTCGAGTAGGCCCACCGCCGGTCCCGCCCGGACCGGTCCTCCCCACCACCGGGTCCGCCCGTGCCGCACCCCGACCGGCCCCCGAGCCGGAGCGGCACCCCGAACGGCGCGGTCCCGCCACCGCAACGCACCACGTCCCCGAGAGGCACGCTCCCCATGTCCCTGCCCACTTCCCGCCACCTCCGCCGCGTCGCGGTGGCCCTGGCCGCGGCCACGGCCGTCGTCCTCGGCCCGACCGCGTGCGACATCGGCCTCGGTGTCCCCGACGCCGCCGGCCAGCCCTCCGGAACCCCCGCCGTCGCGGCCGTCGCCGTCGTCAGCCCGCAGGACCCCGACGCCGACGAGACCGCCGCCGCCGACGGCACGGCCGCCGAGGAGACGGACGCGGCCGACGACACGGCCGCCGACGACCCCGACGCGACCGAGGACGCCGACGCGACCGACGACGCGGGCGCCGCCGAGGACACCGCCGCCGCGGGCGCGACCGGTGCGGCCGAGGAGACCCCCGCCGAGGACGCCGACGGTGGCGACGACGCCGAGGGCGACGCCGCCGGGGCCGACGCGACCGACGACGCCGCCGCCCCCACGACGACCGCGCCCCCGGCCGCGCCGCCGGTCGCGAACAACGGCTTGGAGGTGCTCGGCACCGACTGCTCCAACAGCGACCTCGAGCCGCACACCGGGTTCCAGGAGGCGCCCCGCTGCGTGCAGTCCTCCCACGGCGAGGTGGCGTCGGCGGACAACAGCCCGTCGCTGCTGATCACCGACTTCCCCGCGACGATCGGCGCCGGTGAGGCGTTCGACATCCAGGTCAGCACCCGCAACCTGGTGAGGGACCGGTTCCTCGGTGCCGCTGCCGGGGGGTACTACCTGGAGAGCTCGTTCCTCAACGCCGAGGGCATCCAGCGCGGGCACTTCCACACCGCCTGCCGCATCCTGCCCAGCGTGGACGTCGCGCC